>TARA_R110002167_G_scaffold366143_2_pt1 | contig 39708 bp, 36 predicted proteins | sample TARA_R110002167 | Tara Oceans TARA_R110002167 (sample SAMEA4398238) | marine metagenome | biome: Polar Biome; feature: [MES] marine water layer (ENVO:01000295) within the mesopelagic zone...; material: water (ENVO:00002006), including particulate matter (ENVO:01000060) such...
CGTTATAATTATTTGAATTAGTCGGTAGCAAAAATGGAATTATTAAATTTAATAAACAAAATATTAATCAAAAAAAACATGAGAGCCCTTAACTTTATCAAAAAAAAATTGTTCTATGCATATAATTAATGTTTTAAAATAATAAATTTGAGTTTCTTGACATTAGAATGCTTTTATTAAATTATTCAACATTCCAACTAGAATGTGGTACAGACGAAGCTGGCCGTGGCTGTTTAGCTGGTCCAGTAACAGCTGCTGCCGTTATTTTAGACCAAAAGTTTGCAAATAATTTATTAAATGATTCGAAACAACTCACTGGAAAAAGAAGAGATTTCCTAAGACCCATTATTGAATCCGAATCCATATCATTCGGGATTGCACATGTTTTTCAAGAAGAGATTGACCAAGTAAATATTCTTAATGCCTCTATTTTGGCCATGCACAAATCGATAGACCAATTAAATCCAAATCCAGAATTTATTATTGTTGATGGTAACAAATTCAAACCTTTTAAAAAAATTCCGTTTGAAACCATTATTAAAGGGGATGGGAAATTTATGAGCATTGCCGCAGCTTCTGTCTTAGCAAAGACGTATCGAGATGATTATATGACCAAAATCCATGAGGAATACCCTATGTATAATTGGAAACAAAATAAAGGCTATCCCACAAAAGAGCATAGAGACGCTATAAAAAAATATGGCATTACAAAGTACCACAGAAAAACGTTTAGATTATTACCAGAACAACTAAAATTACCTCTATAAGATTATATCTTTCCTTTTAGTACATGACAAAAATTTAGAACAAAAGTCTAAAAAACTTATTTTCAACATATTACGTTTTGTGGGTTTTAATAGACCTCACAGGTTTTTGAAACCTGTGAGGTCTTGATGCTCATGAAAACTTCCAATAGATTATTTCTCAAAACTAATTTTTATCATGTACTTAGATCTCTCCTATTAAAAATGCACACAATTAAAATACTAAGCGACTCTAAAATAATTACAATTCATTTTTTTATAAATTTTAAATGACTTAAAAAAATCTTAGGTTTGTATAAATTAATTTAATCCATGAGATTTTTTTGTTTTTCCTTACTACTGCTTTTTATATTGGCGTGTTCCAACGAAAAAACAAATCATACAAAACTTATTCATTTTGTACCTGAAAAGACGTCTATAATCATTAAGACTTCAAATCTTGAAAGTCTAAAAAGTAGCATAGATAACAATGATTTTTTACAAAGTCTGTCTAATACTAAAGCCTATAAAAATTTAGACAGGCAATTAAAAAACGTATCGCTTTTAAAACCAACCGAACAGATATTAATTTGTTTTTCAAGTGACCATGCAGATAGTCTTGAATATTCTTTGATTACGAAATATTCAAAAGACTTATTTCAAAGAGATTCGCTACGTAACTATATAGAAGAAACTCTTAAATACGACGATTATTCCATCATTAAATCAACATTAAACAACTACACGTTTTTTAGTGCCATTATAGACAGTACGTTTTTCACGTCATCATCATTAAACCTTGTTCAAAGAGCGTTTCACTATACCAATTCCAATGTTGAATTGGGAAAAATATACAGAACGACCAATAATGACAAACTAGTGTCTATAATTCTTAAATGTGATGAAAACAGTGCTATTAAATCGCTTTTTCCTGATGAACAATTACCCTTAAAAACGTTTACAAATTACATAGCTGTTGATGCTGATATTAGTCAGGAAACCACCTTAATCAATGGCATAACGCAAGCGAGTGATTCTACCAAGAGTTTTATAAATGTATTTAAAAACACCATCCCTCAAGAAAATCAAATACAAAATGTAACGCCCGATAATGCTGATGGTTTTTTAAGTTTTACGTTTAATAATTATAAAATTTTTCATTCAAATCTAGTTAAGTTTACGCAAGTAGGCACTTTAAAAAACATGTCTAATTTATTTGATGATATTAGCGAAGTTGGCGTTATTTATGATGCCGAAAACCGCGCCATTGTCCTAAATTCATTAGATGTCATTGCAACTGAAGATGTTCTAATAGGTGAACAAAATGTTATTGACGCCTTTAGGCAAGTCGAGATATTTAGTTTTAGTGACCCTGATATTTTTAATGCCTCTTTTTCGCCCTTAGTTAGTTTTAACAAGGCAACCAAATATTGCATACTAGACAATTTCTTTGTGTTTGCTGATGATTTAGAAATGCTTCACATTATAATTACGGACTACCAAAACAAAACTACGTTAAGTGAGCAAGTTTATTTTAAAGATGTAAAAGCTTATTTAAGTGATGCATCTTCAATATTGCTGGTTTTAAACCCTGCTAATTTGCAGGCTGTTTTGAATAATAATTTTGAAGAATACAACACTGTTTCGTTAGATAAATATAAAATTTCGGCATTACAATTTATATATGATACCAATTTTGCACATATCAATGGCGTCATTAAAAAAGCAAAAATTAAAGCAGCTCAAAATTCAATTACTGAAGAATTAAATATCAAGCTGGATTCTGATTTATTAAATGATCCTCAATTTGTATCGAACCATATTACAAGACAAAAGGAAATTATAGTTCAGGATATTAAAAATAACTTGTATTTAATTTCAAATTCCGGAAAAATTCTTTGGAAAAAACAACTCGACGGACCCGTTTTAGGATTGGTTGAACAAATTGATATCTATAAAAATGGAAAACTCCAATTAGCATTTACTACACCGCACAGATTATATGTTATTGACAGAAACGGACATGATGTTTCGCCATTCCCCGGGAAATTTAATGATGCCATTACCCAACCGTTGTCTGTTTTTGATTATGGAAACAACAAAAATTACAGACTTTTAATAACCCAAGGTAGAACCCTACTGATGTATGACAAAAATTTAAAAAATGTGAACGGATTTAACTTTAAATCGGCGAATAACATCATTTTAAATCAGCCACAACATTTTAGAATTGGCAGCAAAGATTATATAGTGTTTAAAACACAAAGCAAAATGTATATTCTAGACAGGACAGGCAATACACGGGTTAATGCCAAAACAACTACATCATATTCAAATGAATCTATCTATGTATACAATAATAAATTTACCACAACCAGTACAGACGGAAAACTTGTAAGCATCGACACAAAAGGCAATAGCATCTCCCAAAATTTAAATCTTTCACCACAATCACATATAGAATCTTCAAGCAAAACATTAGTCACCCTAAGTGAAAACAAACTCACTATTAAAGGAAATACCCATGAACTCGATTATGGTATCTACACCAAACCAAAACTGTTTTATTTACAAGATAAAATTTATGTGGCCCTTACCGATTTACAAACCCATAAAGTCTATCTATTTGATAGTAATGCAGCAGTGATCCCCAATTTTCCGGTTTACGGAAATTCGGCCATTATGATGGATAATATCGATTCGGACCGCGATTTGGAGTTTGTAACTAAAGGCGATAAAAATTCTATAATTCTTTATCAAATTAATTGAATTTTTAAAAAAGTTTAAATTTTTTATTGCTTAGTTCAAAATTTTGTAAGTAATAAACTAATTTCTATCTTTAACGCGCTATTAACTCATACTTTACAATGAACATTCATCATAGATCAAGTCGATTGGTTTGCTTATTGAAGTTTATTGTTATTTCCAAAAATAAATTCCCATTACTTAATACATTACAAAACAGACCATTAATGTCTTTAAAAACATAACGATAACCAAATCGCAAGTCCTCGAATCTTGGGCGTCAAAGCATTTGCTTTGGCGCTCTTTTTTTTATGTTATCTCTTTTGAAATGAGTACTATTGCATTCATAAAAAACAAATCGTGATTTCAAGAAAAAATGCCTCTATTTCAAAATTCATAATCCACAAAGTTGGGAATAAATTTAACGATACTAAAAATGTGTTTTCAGAAAAATTAGTAGATTTTGATGAAGCCAGCTACGATTTAATGCTACCTTTTTTATTAAGGCCTTTTGGGTCGGTTGTTCAGAGTTATCGTTTTAATCATCATGCAAATATTTCACTAAATGAAATAAATAGTTACTCAAATCAACTATTTAATGAAGACGATGCTTTTATTGAAGTTTCAAAACATATAGTAACGCATTTATACGAGCAATCTACATCTGTAAACATTAAAACTGGCGATGTACTGGTTGTTATGTTTGAAGGAATCGAATTTAACGAAATAACCACTAACGCCATTGGTGTCTTTAAAATTGAAAGCAAAGTTAATTTCTTTCAAACCTATTTAGAAAACAAAAGCTATGATGTATTGGTCCAAAAAGGAATTAGCTCGAAGAAAGTTGATAAAGGTTGCCTGATTTTAAATCAAACCGATGCCGAAGGAAACATCATTTTAAGCGTTGACAATAACAGTTACGACGCACAATATTGGATCAATCACTTTTTAAATATTAAATATGCCGATGATTCCAATAACCATACCCAACAATATATAAAACTTTGTAAAGGGTTTTCGACCGAGATTTTAAAAACCAGTTACGGTGCGCAAGAACAAAATACCTTTTTAGCAAAAACCATTGATTTCTTTAAGGAAAACGAGGTTGTAAAGGTGGAGCGGTTTAAAGAGGATGTTTTTGAGGATGACAAGCACAAAACCCTATTTGACGATTACAAAAAAACCTTTGAAGGTGAGCAGAATATAGTAATTAGAAACCAGTTTGATGTTGCCGAACGCGTCGTTACTAAAGAAAAGAAAAAAATAAAAACTGATATTAAATTAGACACCAACATACAGATTAAATTGGATATTGATGCGCCTGAAGCTGCCAGGGAATTTTTGGAACGTGGCTATGATGATGAGAAGAAAATGCATTATTATAAGGTATTTTTTAATGTTGAAGGCTAACTTAAACTTATAAGATTTATTGACTAACCTCGTTTATTCCTGTTATCGGGATATGCAAAACATTAAAATAATTTTATATTATATTAAAAAAGCACTCGTGGCAGTAGGTCACAAAATTATTGTAGCAGCTTACTTCATCATTTATGTATTAAAGCGGTACCAATGTTTTTATTTCTGTAATTAGTATCTATAAATAAATCGTTCAATACATACATAGGTTGCATAGTGACCGAAGAATATAACATATACAATTGTGTAAAACCAACCGCCACATTATCAATATATGCCATGAAAATAACAGAATCTTGTTTGGTGAGTCGTTCTTTTAAAAAGTCTCGTGCCACCTTTAAATTGGATTCTTGTTTGTAAAAAATTCTATATCCATTAAATAACGGGGCTAAATCATCTAAATGTTTTTTTATTTGCTTGAAGAATTTTCATGTTGCCTTAAATACATCATAGGTTCTTGACCACTCTTGAGATTGTCCTTGCTTTAGGTTTATATGATAGAATAATTCTGGGCATATAACATGTTGAACACCCCAAAGATTAATCTTGTTGGTTTTAAAATCTCCAGTTTCTCGTATACCAATGTTATGCTTTGTGTTTATCAATTCCCATTGGGCCCTGACCCATTGATTTCCAGACAAGTTACTAAAAAAGAAATCGGTATTTGGTGTGCCGTTAAACCTTATATGATGTTTTTTAATAGTTACTTTTTTCTCGGTATTTAACGTTTCTTTAAACAATTCCGGTTTTATTTCAAAAGGAAATTTTAACACATAATCACTGCCAATCAAATCATTATTAAAAGCTAAAAAATTATGTGCATATTCTGTAGATACAATTTCTTTATCCCCAGTGTTTTCTAAATGATAGTTGATACAAAAGCCACTATCTAAAAGTACAATTTCCTTTTTTAATATATAAGCACAGCCATTTATAACTGGAGATATACATTCCAGACATATTTTGCTTTCAGTAAAGTTAACTTTAAATGATAAGGATTTTTTTTGATAGATTTTATGAAAGAAATAGGAGTCTTCGGTTTTTTGCAACAGTCCAACGCCAATTTTGTGAAACCAGTCACCAATAGCTGTATTAGTAAAATTAAATGGCTGATCAATGTCGAACTCATTATAGAATCCTTTTCCTAAAAAAGTATCTTTTTTTAAATCAAGGGATTCGCTACCAGAAAGTAAAATGTTTTGATATACTAGTTTAATAATCTTCCCTGTGTAGTCAAATCGGGTAGCATTGTAAGTTTCATCTGGTAAATTTAAATGTAATTCAAGCTGACTGTTTTTAAGAATAACTGGCACTTGCAATTAAAGTTTTTGAGGTTGTTGTGCCAATTTATTGCTTATTGTTTTTTGATGCTTTTTGCTTGTTTATTTCGTCTTGTAATTGACGTCTCACTTTTTGCTCGCGTTCCAAGGCAGTTTTTCTGTGCTCTTCAAATTCCTCTTCCATTTCAGACAACGCATATTTTGCGTCTCTAGTTACAGCATTGCTGTTATTAAATTTATAAACAAAGAATAGAAGCAAGGCTAATAATCCAGCTATAATGGTCCACATAAGGATGTTATATCCCGTTTTACTCATGTGCATACCAAATAATGACATATTGTTTTTTTCCGAATCGGTTTTCTCTAAATCGCTTAGAGTGTTAGTAAGGTTAGTCTTTAAATCGGTTATTTCTTTAGATTGATTAAGAACGACAGTTTGAGTATCTAACAACTCTTTATGAACGGCTTTTAATGAGTCGAGTGTATGTGCTTTTAAATCGTATAACCAATTTCGTTTCGTAACCTTATAAGATTGTCCGCGCTCATCTGTCCAACTACTGGATTTTTGAATAACGTATTCAAATTGGTTATTAATGGTGCCACTATCCAATGATAATTTATCTTCCGCTTGATTGGATTGTGCAAAAGTGTTTAGTGTACATAAATAAAAAAATAGTATGGCCGTTAATGATTTTAAAGAATTCATGTTAGAATTGGTTTAATTAGATTAAATATGATTTTACGAAGTTATAAAATATACTTTAGTATTTGACCTTAAATTTAACAAAAAGCCTCATTTAATGAGGCTAAAATATATACGTAATAAATAAAAATTTAGATGTTTATTTTTCAATAATAAGTATAACGTCTTACTTTAGAAATATATTTTGCAAGTCTAATAACCTGATGACTATAGCCATATTCGTTATCATACCATATATATAAAATAACGTTTTTACCATCGGGTCGTACAATGGTAGCTTTACTATCATAAATGGCAGGAGCAGAACTTCCAATAATATCCGATGATACGAGTTCATCACTTAATTCATATTTTATTTGTTCAACTAAATCACCTTCAAGGGCATATTTTTTAATTATGGTATTTATCCCAGTAACAGAAGTTGCCTTTTTTAAATCTAAATTCAGAATTGCTAATGATCCATTTGGCACAGGCACACGAATAGCGTTGGATGTTAATTTACCTTCTAGACTAGGCAAGGCTTTTGCAACGGCACTTCCAGCTCCAGTTTCAGTAATAACCATATTAAGGGCTGCCGCACGACCACGACGATATTTTTTATGAAAATTATCTACCAAATTTTGGTCATTTGTGTAAGCATGTATTGTTTCTAAATGACCATTTAGTACACCAAAAGAATCTTCAACTGCTTTTAGAATTGGTGTAATAGCATTTGTGGTACACGATGCTGCTGAAAAAACATGAACATTATCTGGATTGTATTCCAAATGATTAACACCATGTACAATATTAGGCACTCCCTTTCCAGGTGCCGTTAATAGCACCTTGTCAATCCCTTTAGATTTTAAATGTCTGCTCAACGCTTCTTGATCTCTAAATGCGCCTGTATTATCAATAACCAGAGCATTTGTAATGTGATATTGTGAATAATCCACATCCTCTGGTTGATTGGCCGAAATAATATGAACGGTTGTACCATTAATGATTAAGGCCTTATTTTTAAAATCAATTGAAACAGTTCCAAAAAAATCACCGTGCACAGAATCATTCCGCAATAAAGCAGCTCTTTTTTCAAGAGTGACTTCATTTAATTCTCCGCGAATTACAATGGCTCTTAAACGAAGCTGATTTCCCCTTCCTGTTCTGGCCATAATTTCACGGGCTACTAACCGTCCAATTCTACCAAAACCATATAAAACAACATCTTTGGGTTGGATATCTCCATTTTTGCTGGCATCTTTAAGTTTTCGAGCAACAAAAGCCATCGCATTACTATATTTGCGGCTTTCAAGTTGATATTCATAGGTAAGTTTACCAATATCAAGTTTGGCAGGAGGTACATCTAAAGTTTTAATGGCTTGAGCAATTTCAACCGAATCAAAAATAGAAATAGGTTTTTCTACAAATTTGCCAGCATATTCGTGAAGATTTAAAATCTGACTCACGTTTCTGTCAATCAATTGATTTCTAAAAAGCACCAATTCAATGGATTTATCGTACCAAAGGTCACTCACTATTTTAATGAATTCAACGGTTGCTCTTCTGCGATCGGATTGAAAGATTAATTCTTTTTCATACGTGTCGTTAAAACTCATTATTGTGTTATTTAGATTGTCTTTTTAAATTTTGGCAAAAATACCATATTTCAAACGTTTTCGTAGCGCATTTAAGCAAAAAAATAAACCTCTTTGGTTTTGCCCAAAGAGGTTTAAATCAATTATTGAATGTCCGTAATTTGTCATAAGTCTGAAAATATAATAATTTTGTCATTCCGACAAAGAAGGAATCCCATTGATTTTCAATAGATTCTTCATTTCGTTTCACTCCATTCTGAATGACAAAAATGGTATTATGAATGAATGCGGACATTCAATATCCATCATTACAATTACAGTTATTATTTAAAGTTAAAGCGTTCTTTTTCACCCTCTGTGTTAATAAGTTCAATTCGTAAAGGTTCATTGGAAGATCTGTCTTTTATAATCTTTTCTGCATCATCTACGGTTTTTATTTTAACATCATTTATAGCCGTAATAATTGAACCTTCTTTAATACCATTGCTCATCCAATAGTTGGCATATTTAGAGTCCAATTGAATAATTTTAATGCCATTGGCAGCATTTAATTTCTTTAAATCTTGAGCTTTAGTATTTTGTACTTGACCTATAATAGGTAAAGAAAATACAGTGTTCTTAGATAGCTTAACCGACAACGTTTTTTGAGTGGCATTTCTCAATAGTTCTATGCTCACAACATCATCGGGTCGTTTGGTGCTTAAATGCCCACTTAAATCAGAGAATTTCGAAATTTTAACACCATCGATTTCTTTGATGATATCACCATTTTTAATGCCTGCTTTTTCGGCGCCAGAATCTTCCATGACACTTTGCACATAAAATCCTTCGGTATCACTAATTCCTATTTTTTCAGCAAATGCGCTATTTAAGGCGCCACCAGTAACCCCTAATATGCCATTTTGCACATTGCCATACTCCATAATATCTTCAACAACTTTTCTTGCAATATTGCTCGGTACTGCGAAAGAATAACCAATGTAGGACCCGGTTTGTGAACTAATAGCTGTGTTGATGCCAATTAATTCTCCTTGCGTATTAATAAGCGCTCCACCTGAGTTGCCAGGGTTTACCGCTGCATCTGTTTGTATAAACGATTGGTTTCGACTTCCAGAGGGGTCTAGACTCCGAGATTTTGCACTTATAATGCCTGCCGTTACGGTTGAGGTTAAATTAAACGGATTACCAACAGCCAGCACCCATTCTCCTATTTTTGCACTGTCTGAATCTCCGAATGTTGCATAGGGCAAAGTTTCATCAGACTCTATTTTTATAAGCGCGATATCTGTTTTAGAATCTGAACCAATTATTTTTGCATCATACGTTTTATTGTTATTTAAGGTAACCGATAATTCCTGTGAATTGGCTATAACGTGGTTATTGGTTATAATATATCCATCTGGTGTAATGATAACACCAGAACCACTTCCTATTTGTGCATGCTGTGGACGTCTTCCCATAAATAAATCCTGAATGGTCATTTGCCCCGTGCTAACGGATAAATTTTTAACGTGAACGACCGTATTAATACTATTTTCTGCAGCTACGGTTAGGTCTGGCGTCTCATAAGCCGCCTTTATGCTATTTACATTACTGGCAGGGAGAAATGTAGGATGCGTTTCTGAGGTGGATAAAACAACCTTATTGTTTTCTTCTAATAACATTTTATAAGCACCAAGCGTTATTATGCCTCCTAATACTGAAACAAAAACCAAAGTTGAAATCTTCTTCATAATTTTCAGATTGAATATAATTAAACAACGACTAAAATTAATTATTTATTGAATGGCCTTTTCAACTTTAACGACTATTTAACAATCAAAAAAACAGTTTATATTTATATATTTGTGGGTAACTATGGAACAGGCCTTTTATAAATATCAAGGAACAGGAAATGATTTTGTGATGATAGATAATCGTCAAGAAACGTTTGATAAAAGCAATACCAAACATATCGCCTTATTATGCGACAGACGTTTTGGGATAGGGGCTGATGGCTTGATTTTGTTAGAAAACCATAAGACATTAGATTTTAAAATGGGGTATTATAATTCCGATGGAAATGAAAGCTCTATGTGTGGGAATGGTGGTCGATGTCTGGTTGCGTTCGCAAAACAATTAGGTGTTATTTCTAATAAAGCAGCCTTTGAAGCAGTTGATGGGTTGCACCACGCAACTATTGAAAGCAATACAGTGACTTTGCAAATGCAAGATGTGCATACAATTGAGAAACACGCTAACCATGTGTTTTTAAATACGGGCTCACCACATCATGTGCAATTTGAAGAACATATAGAAGACTTTGATATAAAAACGGAAGGCTCTAAAATTCGATATGGCGCACCTTATTATAAGACAGGCAGCAATGTAAACTTTGTAAAGAAAATTTCTGATGCTACGTTTGCAGTGAGAACCTACGAACGCGGGGTAGAAGATGAAACACTCTCTTGTGGCACAGGTGTAACTGCTGTAGCACTCGCCATGCATTTTTTAGGGGAATCAAAGCAAAACCGTATTACCTTGCAGACACAAGGTGGAGATTTGCAGGTGTCCTTTACAAAAGAAGGCGATTCGTATGTTAACGTGTGTTTAATCGGGCCTGCAACCTTTGTTTATAAAGGAATAATATGATTACGCTTAAAGGAAAACATATTTATTTAAGAGCTTTAGAGCCAGAAGATTTAGAATTTATTCATACCATTGAAAATGATGAATCAATGTGGGAACTTAGTAATACCATAACGCCCTATTCTAAATTTTTGATTAAACAATATTTAGAACATTCACACAAAGATATTTTTGAAGTGAAACAATTGCGCTTGGTCATTTCAAACTATAAGCATGAAGCATTAGGAATGATTGATTTATTTGATTTCGATTTTAAGAATTCTAGAGCAGGTGTTGGTGTTTTAGTAAAGGAACCAAAAAACAGACAATTAGGCTATGGTCGTGAGGCGTTACAACTTTTAATAAATTATAGTTTTACGTATCTTGACTTACATCAATTATATTGTAATATTTCTGAAGGTAATGATGCTAGTGTAAAATTATTTGAAAGCCAGGGATTTAATAAAATTGGACTCAAAAAAGATTGGAATCATGTTGAAGGTAATTATAAAAACGAATACTTATATCAGCTATTAAATATTTAAATGTACTTAAAAAAAATACTTTTTGTTATTGTACTTTTAGGCTTAGTTGTGGCTTTATACTTGGCGTATTTTGTATATACAGCCATGTTTAAACCAAATACAGCTTTTAATAATGATAGCGCATATATTTATGTGCCTACAAACGCAAATTATGATGAGGTTAGGGAGCAACTTATTCCACTTTTAAAAGACATCAAAAAATTTGATGCACTTGCAAAACAAAAAAAATATGTCACAAATATAAAGGCAGGTCGGTTCCTAATAAAAAAAGGGATGAATAATAACGACATTATTAATTCTATCAGAAGTAAAAATGTTCCCATCAAAATTTCTTTCAACAATCAAGAATCCATAGAAAAATTAGCTGGACGCATTGCTCCTCAAATTGAAGCCGATAGTTTATCACTCCTCAATTCGATGCAAGATGAAACGTTTTTAAGCAAAAATAATTTTAATAAAGCGACAGCCTTGGGAATGTATATTCCGAATAGCTATGAATTTTTCTGGAACACATCTGCGAAACAGTTTAGGGATAGGATGCTTAAAGAATACAACCATTTTTGGAATGAATCAAGATTGACAAAGGCTGAGGATTTAGGCTTCACTCCAACACAAGTGATTACTTTGGCATCAATAGTACAAGAAGAATCTAAGCAGGCAGATGAACAAGCTAGAATTGCTGGTGTTTACATAAATAGATTAAAAATTGGAATGCCTTTACAGGCAGATCCTACTCTTAAATATGCAGCGTACAAATTGCCTGAATATAGGAATACAATAATAAGACGTGTATTAAATGTTTTTAAGGACATAGATTCACCCTACAATACCTATAAGTATACAGGTTTGCCACCTAGTCTTATCGCTATGCCAGATGTTTCGGCTGTTGATGCCGTTTTAAATTATGAAAAGCATTCTTATTATTATTTTGTGGCCGATGCGAATAGATTTGGATATCATAAATTCGCTAAAACATTATCACAACATAATGCCAATGCCAGAGATTACCAAAAGTATTTGTCATTACAAGGCATAAATAAATAGGTTTGTTTACAAAACATACATATATTATACTCCTATTATTGGTTTCAAATCTTTCATTTTCTCAATCCAATCTCAATTCTTTTTTAACCCCAAGTGACACATTAAATATACCAAGAAAGAATGTCGTGATTATTTCAGAGGCTTCTTTGGCTGGTATTACTTTAATTGGATTAAATCAATTGTGGTATGCTAAATACGATAAATCTAAGTTCCATACCATCAATGACAACAATGAATGGATGCAAATGGATAAATTTGGTCATATATTTTCATCCTATCAATTAGGAAGACTAGGAACAGAGGTTCTGGATTGGAGTGGAGTTAGTAAAAGAGATCAATTAACTTATGGACCTGCTTTAGGTTTTGGGTTTCTTTCAATGGTTGAAGTTTTGGATGGATTTTCTTCAGAATGGGGCTTTTCTTGGGGAGATATTGCTGCAAATGCAACAGGCACAGGTTTATATATTGGCCAAGAATTATTGTGGAAGGAACAGCGAATTACCATAAAATACTCATTTCATCAAACAAGATATGCGGCAATAAGCCCTGATAAGCTAGGAGGTAGCCTTACAGAGCAATTATTGAAGGATTATAATGGGCAAACGTATTGGCTGAGCGCTAACCTACATTCGTTTTTTCAAGATAGCAAAATACCCAAATGGCTTAACATTGCCTTTGGCTACGGGGCTGATGGGATGTTGACCGGTGTGAAAGTTATTGACAATCAAGTGTTAACAAGTAATGACAGGTACCGGCAATTCTACTTGAGTTTTGATGTAAATTTGAATCGTATTAAAACAAAATCACATATATTGAAGACGATTTTTAGTGTATTTAGCATCATAAAAGTCCCATTTCCTACCCTAGAATTTAGTAAAAACAGATATGTTTTTCATCTGTTGTACTATTAAAAATAGCACATAAACGAGTAAGTTTGACATTATAAAAAAAATGTGTAATTTTGCACGCTCAAATTTTCAAGGATATTTTGTTAAAATGTCCTGAAGAAATTTAAAGCTTATGAAAAAAAATATTGCAAGTTATTTCACAGTAGTACTTACAATATGTATTTTATTGTATACATCGTTTTCATCAAACAAAACGATTGATTCGAGCAACTACTCAACGGCTGGCTTAGTACTAAATTATACGGTAAACCAAAATGCGGCAACTAATACTGGTGACTTAGCATTATTAACCTCTAACGACGTGTATTCGCCATACTTGGGAAAATCATTTGTTGGATTTAAAGAAGCTCTGGCTTTTAAAGAGTCTCGAGGTGATTATTTCACGGTTAATAGTTTGGGTTATTTGGGTAAGTATCAGTTTGGCAAAGGAACATTAAAGTTACTTGGAATACAAAATTCGGAAGAATTTCTAAAAAATCCTGAACTACAAGAAAAGGCATTTATTGCAAATGCAGAGCGTAATAAGTGGATTTTAAGACGTGATATTAAAAGATTTGTTGGTAGAAGAATAAACGGCGTAATTATTACGGAGTCTGGTATTTTAGCCGCAGCTCATTTAGCAGGACCAGGGAGTGTGAAAAATTATTTAAGAAGCTATGGGACAGATAATTTTGCTGATGCGTACGGTACAACTATACAGTATTATATGAAAAGATTCTCTGGTTACGACACCTCTTTTTTAAAGGCTAATAAGAAAGCAAAGGCAAAAACTGTTTAAAAAAAATAATTTTTAGGGTTACCAATCTAAGTCGCATAGATTATTCTGATTTGTTCAAAAGTCACTGGTTGATGGGCGGCACAGCGCTCAATGATTTTATCTAAAATTGACCTGCGGTGGTTTCTACGGTTGACCCCTAAAGAAATATTAATCAATGTACTTCTGTAAATATTCTTTGTTGCAATAGGAATGGACCCCTCGAAGCCAATTTTTGAAATTCCTGATCTGAATAGGTAACATTTTAAAGTCTTTTCCTTTGTCGGACAAGGTTTGTTCCAGGTTTGGAGAATCTTCTTTAAGAGGTCTGTAACCACTCCAACCACCGGCCAAGACCTGGGCGCCGTTCTTGATGTGGGTGTCGAATATAGGTTTGAGGGATTCGGCACTATAATCCTGGACAGCCTTGGCGTAGCCCCTACCTGATTTTCCTTCTCTATGTTAAAAAGCAATAACGGTGCGTACTTTCTTGCCGCTCTTGCTTCTGCCTTGTTCTCCTGCTTGAGGTGTCCCGATCTCGAGCTCATCAACATGGACTTCAGCTTCCAAAGGGTATTGCTCACTACTTTTCATGGCCAACGGTGCTTTTTGGCGAAACAACCAAGAAGTCTTTTTATTTACGCCAAAAATGTTAGGCCAGCCAAATACTATTTGCTCCTTTCTTACGGGTGGTAATTTCATAGAGCATCTCAAATGCCCTGTCAATGCCAAATTTCAATTTATGACATAAGGTTCCTGTAGTCGTGGATTCATCATAACCACATTTACTACATCTGCGACTTAAAGGTTGCTTCCTTTTTATATATACCTTGCTCTCACAGCGTTTGCAACTATAACCGTTTGCCACTTTAGTTCCGCTAAAAATCCATGACAGTCTTCTTTACAGGCAAACCGGTCTTTAAATAACTGTCTATCAAGCTCTTTTAATATTCTCATCTTATTTGGATTTGAATATAATTTACAAAGCAAACAACCTCCGTTAAAAACGGAGGCTTTGATTTTCAGATTAGACCAAAAGGGTCATTCATGATGTTCTTGATATTTCACATATCGTTTACTCATATCCTCATCTAATCCTACTGTACTTACCAATGTGATAGTCACATTTGTAATACACATGTGTTAATTTTATATATTTACTCATCTTAAAAAGTTTTAGATGGGCAAACCTAAAAAATGGCAGAGCCTTTAAAACATCTCCATCGTCAAAGAGGGTGGTTTTTAAGAGCAAATAAAATGCCCATATACAACTATTTTGAGAACTAAATGGGTAACCCAAATATTTAATTTAAGATTTATGAAAAACATTTGGTTTATTATTCTTTGCTTTCCTCTCGTTATTTCATGTATTAATAAAAATAAAATACTGGTTACTGAATCTGATGATTTGATTACCTCTACCTACTATTTTATTCGACATGCCGAGAAGGACAGAAGCGATTCTTTGAATGACAATCCGCATCTTATTGAAATTGGAAAACAACGCGCCGAACATTGGAATGAGATATTTAAAAACATAAAATTTGATGCTGTTTATTCAACCAATTTTAATCGAACCAAAGAAACAGCAACACCAACTGCCATTAAAAATAAGCTTGAACTGACAATTTACGATCCAAAGACCATGGATATTCCTTCCTTTTTAAACAATACCAGAGGCAAGACTATTTTAGTGGTTGGACATAGTAATACCATTCCAAATTTTGTTAATAAGATACTTGAAAATGATACATATAATCAGATAGATGATGATAATAATGGAAATCTATATATAGTTACAATCAATGGAAATGATATTTCGAGCAGTCTTTTGTCTATTGATTAGAGACAACATTAACCATTACGTTTTCTAGTTCAATTTTTGAAAGTAATTCCAAATCATTTTGTTTAAATAGTACATCTATACTTTCTAAGGCAACTTTATTATTCTTGGGTTTGTAATTATTATAATCTACAAAACGGATACCGTTTATATAACGCTCGTTATAAGCTTCCCGAAAACGAAATCCTTTACCATCATTTTCATTATAGGAGTAAGCTAAATAATCCACTTTAAAATTCGCAGTATTTATCCAATATATAAATTCATCATCAAAATCTTCACCTCCCCCATTTTGATTAAAAGTAACCTTTATTTTATAGTAATTTCCTGCTTTAATTTCTACTTTTTCCAAATATGCTTTATTAACCGCAGCATTGTTTAGACCATAAGGTAACACCGAAAAATAGTGTACAGAATTTACCGAACTGCTGTAAGCACGTTCTTTATCATCAGTAACTTCATAAACATTATTATTAATTAACCGCTGAAAACCTTTGTTATTCAAAACATCTTTAATAACATTTAAAGAATCATTAAATAGTCTTTCATATTGAAATTTACCGTTATTCCTAATTGCTGTATAATGTTTATCTCTAAAATCAAATGCAATAATTGAGTTTTTAAAAAGTTCGCCTCCACTAACTTCAATCGATTTATTTATGATCACATTTGCATCTTCACCTTTTTTATTGCAACTTAAGGCCAAAATTAAAAACACAAAAAACAGCGTTACTCTTTTTATCATGGTTGGAATTTTAAAAGTCTGTTGTAAATCTAAAGAATACTTTCCCTATGCTTCTAAACCTTAACTTAAGATTAAGAATTAAGCTTAAAACCAACGGTATTTCCTGTAATCTTTTGGGCTAACAGATCAATTGCAGAAGACTCAAGCTGTAGCACTCTTGGATATCCTCCCGTGGTTTGGCAATCACGCATTAAAACGATAAGTTTTCCTGAAGGTGTTAATTGAACAGTACCAGGAAGAACTGCTGAAGTAATAATCGGTTTTAAATTATTTTGAAGGATTTCCACGAACTGGTAGGCCATCCGGTTATTGTCCTTTGAAACTGTAAACTCTTTTAAAAACAGTTCGCTTTGTTGTTTTTTAGTAAGAAACTCAAATTCCGGTCCTTTAAAAACCTTCATTTCCTTCGATTTAATATATGTGCTGTCAAACCTAATAGATGCATACTGTTGTTTATTGATAGTTGAGGCTTCTTCAATCACTAATTCGTCATTTTTAAAAAGCATGCCCTGCTTTGTTATGTTAGGATACATACTTTTACTTTTCATGACAATCTCTGTCTTAAAACCACCTAAAACGCCCAAATAGCATCTAAAGCCATTATTTAACTTTCCAAAAGACAAGACATCATTAGGCTGCACTAATATTATTTTATTTAACAGTATAGCTACATTATTTAAATTTGGTGACATATTTGCGCCAGAAATAACAATATAAGTTTTTACCTTAAAATAAAGCTTGGCGCCTGTCATGACCATTTCTAAAACAGCCTCATTTTTGTCATTTCCCAATAAAGCATTGGCTAAAGCTGCAGCTGTTCTATCCATAACACCTGAATAAGGCACACCAAATTCCTGAAAACCCATGCGCCCAAAATCTTGAATAGTGGTATAAAAACCGGGATTTAAAACTTTAATCATGAACTACCTCACTTTCTATTTGATAAACATTGGCTTCAACTAACCTTTTAATATCATGATGCTTTTTTAACGAAACAGGATAAAACTGAATATAATCTCCTGCTTTAGCAAAACAGGGCACTTCTTTTGAAACATCAAAAAAGTTAATAGGTGAGTTCCCTATAATATTCCACCCTCCCGGGCTCACATTCGGATATACCCCGGTTTGATTTCCACCAATAGCGACCGCTCCTTTTTCAATTTCCAATCTTGGATAAGGTTTTCTTGTTATATGCAATGTTTCATCTAACCCACCTAAGTATAAAAAGCCGGGCAAAAAGCCGATAAAATAAACTGTGTAATTAACTTGAGAATGTCTCTTTATGATTTCCGCTGTTGATATGTTGTTTTTTTTTGAAATGAACTCTAAATCAATTCCAAAAACGGCATCATAACAAACAGGGATTTTCCACAGTTTTGCCAAAATGTCATGTTTTAAATCTACGTTTTTATGTAACTTTTTTAATAATTCTACGTCATTTTCAAAATTCCTACAAATAGAATCGTAACCAATTAATAACGAGTTATATGCCGATTTTAACTCAACTATTCCTTTAATATTTTTTTTATGTATTTGATCTTTGAAATGAATTATATCCTTTAGAATGTTTTTATCTATCATTGCGGGCCATTCTATTAAAATGGATCGCTCTCCAAACATTTTATAGCGAAGATTAAAAGCCATGAATTACTTTATTTGAATACCCTTTTCTTGCAACCTTTTACTTAAATTTTGAATCAAATCTACCGCCTTTGGATTGTCGCCATGGATACAAAATGTATCTGCTAATATTTGTATTTCCAAACCTTGAATTGTCTTTACTTTTTGAGTAGAAACCATTCTATAAACATGATCAAAAACTAAATTGGCATCATCAATTATAGCATTGTTGTCATCTCTGGAAACTAAGGTTAAATCGTTATTATAATTTCTGTCGGCAAAAGCTTCATAAGTAATTTGAATATTTTCTTTTAAAGCTAACTCTGAAATAATTGATTTATACGGCACATACAATTTTACAGGTAAAGCAATACTTTTCATGGCCTCGACGATTACAATAGCAATTTTTTCGTCTGTTGTTGCTAAATTATATAAAGCTCCATGGGGTTTTACATGATTTAATCTGGCTTTTTCCTCTTTCAAAATAATCATTAAAGCATCTATTTGCCCTTTTACAGAAGTATATAATGCGGCGCAGGATATATCCATAGGTTTACGTCCAAAATTCACTTTATCAGGAAATGAGGGATGTGCGCCTATTTTAACGTTGTTTTTTTTTGCGAGTTTTACAACTTGTCTCATCGTTTCAAAATCTCCCGCATGGCCGCCACATGCAATGTTACAAGAAGATATATATGGCATTAGAAAAGCCTCATTACCAATACCCTCACCTACATCAACATTAATATCCATAATTTTATTTTGCACTAAAACAGTTTTAAGCTAAATACTTTATTTAGGGTTGCTAGAGAAAGTAAGATACTAATTCCTAGAATTAAAAAGCCAAAAATATTTTGTTTTATAGTGTTTTTAAATTCTCCTAAAATTGATTCTCTATTCATAATCCAAATTAAAAACCCTGCTATAATAGGCAATAAAATACCATTGGCTACTTGAGCAAATTTAATAATATCAATCGGCCTGATTCCTAGCGAAGACAAGAAAACACCTAAAATAATGATGAGCATCCAAACGGCTCTAAACTTTTTTGATTTTAAATTTGTTTTCCAACCCAAACAGCCACTTGCCACATAAGCTGCTGCCAAGGGCGCTGTAATAGCACTAGTGATGCCTGCGGAAAACAACCCAATTGCTAAGAAATATTTAGCGAAATTCCCAAATAAAGGCTCTAGTCCTTTTGCTAAATCATCCGCATTTAAAATGTTTTCAGTCTGAATAGACGCTGCAGATATAATGACAAACATAGACACAATACCTCCTAAAATAACGGCTATCATGGTATCTTTTTTGGCAAAAATTAAATCTGATGTTTGATGCCACTTTTCTTTAACCAAGGATGCATGTAAAAACAAATTATAAGGCACAACGGTAGTACCAATAATACCAATAACCGTTAATAAGCTATCTTTAGGAAGCGTTGGCATAAAAACACCTTTCAGAACTTGAGAGATATTTGGTTTAGTTATAATTCCTGTTATTATAAAAGATATGCTCATAATAATCACCATGGCTACCAATATTCTTTCAAGAGTCTTATAATTCCCTAGATATAAAATTATAAATCCAATGAAACCAATAAAAATGCTTAAAAAGTTAATTGTAATGCTCCCTAAAACAAACTTTGGGTTTCCGACTAAAGCTTCTAGACCCAAAACAGCACCACTAATATTTCCTGCTTCATAAGCAGCATTACCAAATACAATCGCTACAAAAATAAGAGTTATTGTAAAACCCTTAAAAAAAGGGTTATGAATTTCTGTTTTAATAACCTCAGCTAAACCTTTTTGGGAAATAATACCTAACCTAGCCGACATTTCTTGTAAAACTATGGTAGCAACAATAGATAAAACCATGGCCCAAAGCAGAGAAAACCCAAAATTAACTCCTGCAAGTGTACATACGGTAATGGTTCCAGGACCAATAAAAGCGGCGGCAACTAATGGACCAGGCCCTATATTTTTAAACCACGGTATCACTTAGTTTTTATAATTGTTTTAATAGGGTTTCAACAGCTGTCTTCAATTGGAAATCTTCCCCTTTAGACTTATCATCAGGATTATTATATACCAAAACATCTGGAACGGCTGGACCTAGCTCCATATTAGTTTGGGTAGACTTAACATACCATCCTCTAAATGGCATTCTTACAGAAGAACCATCAATTAATGAGGTTGCACCTGTAGATATTACCGCTCCAAATGTAGGTTCTCCAACTAAAGTTCCAATATTTAATGTTTTATAGGCATGAGAAAATATTTCAGCATTTGAATAACTGGTGTGATTACAAATAGCAACTGATGGCTTTGTCCATGCAGATAATGGTAAACGCTCACTAAACGGATAGTGATTCACAAATTTTGTTTGCTCTTTTTCTAAATTATCAGCTGCACCTCTTGGAACAGTATAGGCGTGTTGCTTTACGTTTAGAACAGCCATTAAATAATCTGTTGTCCATCCACCACCGTTATAACGAACATCAATAACCAAACCTTGCTTACCTAAACCAGCCGCAGTCAACTCTCTTTCAAATTCTTCAAAACTTTGCCAATTCATGCCTTGAATATGTATATAGCCAAGTTTACCATTTGAATATTTTTCTGTCAACCTTTTACGTTCTCTCACCCAAGCATTATAATTTTCTTCTCTATTGCCCCTATTTGGTCTTATAATTATTTCTATGGTTGCATTTCCGCGTTTAACCTCTAAATATATTTTTTCATTTGCTGTACCTTCTAAAAGACTATACACATTTAACTCTTTTGAAAGTTCTACACCGTTTACAGATGTTATAATATCGCCGACTTTTATTGTACTTGAAATACGATCTGCTGGCATTCCATACACTACATGATCAACTTCTAAACTTCCGTTACTTTTTGGTTTAAACTCAACTCCTAAAAGTCCTGTTGATTCTTCCTGCAAGTCTTCGCGTTGTTCTCCACTTCTGAGTCCCATATGACTTGCATTAATTTGTCCTAACATCCAATTGAATATATTTTGAAAATCTGTTCTTGTTGATGCTTTCATTGCTAAAGGTTTATAAGTGTTTTTTAATGCCTGCCAATCTTGGCCATGAAAATCAGGATCGTAAAAGCCATCATTAATGGCTTTCCAAGCCTCTTCAAATATTTGGTTAGATTCCTCTGAGTAATCGATATCTATTTTAGCAGAAATAGTTAATCCTTCAGACTTATCATTAGATAAATTAACACTTGAAAGGGCTCCTGAACTAACCGTCATAAACATGGTTTTACCTTTTTTGTCTACCGTAATTCTTGAAGGTCTTGTATTTTTTGTGGTGATTTCCTTTTTATCTTTTCCTTCCCAAGAGATTTTATATAAATCAGAATCTACATCAGCATCACCTCTACTCCCGTTTGCGGTTGTATAATAAATAGTCTCTCCATCCTTCGAAATGTATTGAGCAAATTCACCTCCAACAAAATTTGTTACCTGTACTTGACGTTGATGGATGTCTTCAAAATCTATAGTGATATCTTTAATAGTTATTGACTCTTCTTTCTTATCCTCTTTCTTATCCTCTTTTTTGTCTTCGTTATTTTTTTCTTCATCCCAATCTTGAGTCGTTTTTTCCCAGTCAGATTTATTCAACCACGTAAACCAAACATCATAATCATTATTATTCCTATTTGAAGAAAACACTAGCTTCTTTCCATCTGCACTCCAAATAGGTCCTCTATCTTGTTTTGGGTGCATGGAAATATTAACAGGTTTTTGCGAATTATCAGCTTTATGAATATAAATTTCACCATTAAAATCTAAATCTTTCAAACTATAGGCCAGCCATTTAGAGTCTGGAGACCAAGCCACATTCTCTGGTGTAGCCCAGCCATCAAGTAATGTGATTTCTTTAGATAACTTACCTTTTTTATCAATGTTAGCAACTATTAATTCACCTCTACCACGAATATAAACAATAGTCTTTTCGTTAGGTGAAACTATAGGATCCGACTCATTTTCTAGAGTCTTAGTTAATCTTACTACCTTATGTTTTAACGTATTTAATAAATTAGACTCCTTGCTGTCGTCTGACTTTAAAAGATATAAATCATTTTGACCATCTCTATCTGACACAAAAACCACGGTGCTATCGTTTAACCACGTTGGCATTCTATCTCTATACGCAGACTTTGAAATATTAACCGTTTTCTTATTATCCTTATCTGTTGACCGAATGAACAATTCCCCTCTAATCACTAACGCACTATATTTTCCATTAGGTGAAATAGTAATTTCTTCTATTTTATTGGAATAGGTTTTATGAACAATAGGATCAAATCTAAAATCTGATGCCAGTTTTATATTAATCTCTTTTTGAGTTTTTGAAATAACATCGACCTGATATAATTTATCTCCATTAGATACAACCATAGTCTTAGCATTGCTACTCAAATTAAAAGAGAAGATACCCATATCTTTAAAGAAAGTAATAGGTTCAATTTCGCCCACCTTTTGTCCTTTAGGGTCAATTGTTAATTTATGCACATTATATTTCCCGGTTCTTGAAGATTGAAAGTAAATCGTTGAATCATCACCCCATTGCGGATAAAAATCATTTCCTTCGTATGTAGTTAACTGGGTATAAATATCATTAGTAATATCATAAAGCCAAATATTTCGATTGGCGGCTCCTTTATAAGCTTCCCTTTGAATTCTACAATTACCTTTTACAAAAACTATAAATTTACCATTTGGAGAGCGTTTAGCATCAAAACCAACAGAGGTCATAATTCTTGATGGTGTTCCGCCTTTATCACTTACTATATGCGTTTCAAATTCTCTTTCCACTTGTGCAAAATCTCTACGAGTTGAAAAGATAATGTTTCCATCTTTGGTATAATCAGTAAGATAATCAGAGGCAGAATGATAGGTAATTCGTTTAGGTATGCCACCTTCATCTGGAATTATAAAAATATCATTATTACCGTAACGATCACTTTCAAAGGCAATTGAGTTTCCATCATGACTCCATAATGGATTCGTGTCATAAGCCTCATGAACCGTTAAACGCTTTGGGTTCTCACCATTTATAGTTGCTGTCCAAATATCACCTTGATAATTAAAGGCTATTTGCTGTCCATCTGGACTGACAGCAGGCATATTAATTAAAGGCGATTGTGAGAAACAAATTGAATAAAAAAACAAAGAAACAATGGGCAATTTTTGTAGTAATTTCATAGGATAGTAAATAATATTTCTAAAAATAATTCTTTTATATGTTTTAAGCCTCAACTTAAAATATTTTAACAAGGTTAAATGCCTTCATTATTTAGTATCCACAGAACTTAAGGCATAAATAGCAAAGCTACCCAACCAATGCCCACCTTCATAACTATCACCAACAATACTTGGTAAGGAGTAATTAATATGCTTATTGGCTATATTTTTTAAATGCTGATACTCAGGAAGTCCTTCAGCTATTTTATTTAAACTCCAGGCTCTGGAAAAGTTAACCCCGTCAAGATGCACCAATTGTCCATCGGTTCTGTCTGATACCAAACCAACATCTAATTTATAATTGGTATCCTTTAGTTGTGGTAAAAAAACATCTAACCATGTTTTGAATTGTTCAGTAGGTAATAATCGCTTCATTAAAGCAGCTTCTTCTAAACATGGTGACAAAAAATCGGTTCCACTTGGTTCCCAAGACATAGGACAGTCTTTATCATTAAAAAAGAAATACTTAGCTCTATCAAGGATGGCCGTTTTTAATGCTGTGTTATTTACTGTATCGGCATAATCGTATGCAAATGACAACCCAAATGCTGTATTAGGATGCGTGCCGACACGTTGAGGATAATTTAATTTTGGCAAAAACTCAATATATTTTTCAACGATTAAATTGGTTAACGGCTGTAAATTGGTTTCCAATTCTCTTGCAACTGGTGCGTCCCAAGTATGCAGTTCTTCTGATAGTTTCAATAACCACGCCCAACCATAGGTGCGTTCAAATGATTTATTATGTTCCCCTTCAAAAAACACTACTTCTGTTAATATGTTTTCTTTAGAAATACTTTTTAGAAGTTCTTCTTTAATGGCTTCTGAATTATCTAAATCAGAATACATCTTTAACAAACGCACCAAACTCCAATGCCCATGAACTGCAGAATGCCAATCAAAACAGCCATAAAATGCCGGATGCAGAGTTTTAGGTGTTTTTAAATCGGCATCACTTCCCAGTGTTTGACCCAATTTATTTGGATATTCAGTATCCATACAGTGCAAAGGTAATTGTGCAAGTCTATTAGCCTGCTCTAAATTTAAAACGGGCTTTTCCACAATTTCAGGTTTTGGGACGTCCATAGTGTCTTTTTTGTCTTCTTTGGAAGTGTTGCAACTTAAAATTATGAATGACAGAAATAAGAAAATAATTTTTTTCATTTGAAATTTTGGATTAACTGAATAAATCTAATGAAAGTTTATGGATTTTGGGGAAATGTTTTTCCCCGCACCACAAAGACTCCCCGCTCCGCAAAGTCCCCCGCTCCGCAAAGTCTTCCGACTTTGAGGTCTTTATAATTACATAAACACCCAAATATAACTTTCCTTTTCAATACTGATTATATTTGGTTATCGATGAATTCTTTAAAACATTTACCACCGGATTGTCTACAATTTCAACTTCAATTACGCCTTCATTATTCACATAATTATTCGCACTCGAATACAAATAATGCGATGCTTTTTCTACAATGCCAGCTCGTACTGGATTTAAATGAATATAATCCAACTTAGACCACATAAACTTATGAGAATAAATTTCCTCTGCATGATTGCCATATTGCCAAAATTGAAAATTGGAATTTCTACTATGTGTTTCAGTAGCTTTTTTAAACCGTTCTAGCATCCATTCTCTTCGGCTTTCCGATTCATTTTGTATTTTTTCCAAAATGCTTTTGGCTGTAAATTTTTTAAAATCTCTTATTAAATCTGATAGTTTGCCATCCTTTGATTGAATTATTAAATGTATGTGATTGCTCATTATTACATAGCCGTACAAAAGCATGCCTTTATTTTTTATACAAAACGCTAAACACTCAATAATTACATCTTTATAAGACTTTCGCGTAAATACATCTATCCAATCTACTACCGTTGCTGTAATAAAATGTATTTTCTCTTGATCTCTTATAATATAACCTTCTTTTAATATAACCTTCTTTCAAATTTTTATATTTAATTTATTGATGTGTTGGTTAAAGCGTTTTCCTCAAAATCGGGAGACTTTGCGGAGCGGTATACCAAACATTGATTTATAACTTAGTCAAAATAAATTCCTGCCTCCGCAGGAATTTGTTACCCCAACCACCCTTCTCTATCTAAACTCCTATATTGAATGGCTTCACTAATATGTGAGCCATTTACATCTTCAACACCTTCTAAATCGGCAATGGTTCTGGAAACTTTAAGAATTCTATCATAGGCCCTAGCAGACAAGTTTAAACGTTCCATCGCTGTTTTTAACAACTGTTTTGACCTCTCATCAAGCACACAGTGTTTTCTAATTTGTTTCGTGTTCATTTGCGCATTATAATGAACCTTATCAGATTCTGCAAACCGTTGGGTTTGAATCTCCCTTGATTTGGTAACACGTTTTCTAATGTCCACCGAAGACTCGCCTTTTCTATCATCCGATAATTTTTCAAAAGGCACGGGAGTTACCTCAATATGAATATCAATACGATCCAACAAGGGCCCTGATATTTTACTTAAATACCGTTGCATCTCCGCAGGACTTGAGGTTACGGGCGCATCAGGATCGTTAAAATAACCTCCCGGACTTGGATTCATGCTAGCTACGAGCATAAAACTACTTGGATAGGTTACCGTAAATTTTGCCCTGGAAATAGTCACTTCTCTATCTTCTAAAGGCTGACGCAATACTTCTAAAACACCGCGTTTAAATTCAGGTAATTCGTCTAAAAATAACACGCCATTATGAGACAATGATATTTCCCCGGGCTGTGGATACGTACCTCCACCTACCAATGCCACATCGGAAATGGTGTGGTGCGGACTTCTAAAAGGGCGCTGTGCTATTAAACCAGTATGTTCTTTTACGCGACCAACTACCGAATGAATTTTTGTGGTTTCCAAGGCTTCATGTAAAGTCATTGGTGGTAAAATGCTCGGTAATCGTTTTGCCAACATGGTTTTTCCTGCGCCTGGGGGACCAATTAAGATAATATTATGTCCACCAGCGGCTGCGATTTCCATGCAACGCTTAATTCCTTCCTGCCCTTTTACATCACTAAAATCGAATTCTGGAAAATTTAAATTTTTATAAAATTCTTCGCGAGTATTTATAACGGTTTGTTCTAAGGGGTCGTCTTTATCAAAAAAATTAATGACCTGCTTAATATTATCTATGCCATAAACCTTTAAATCATCCACAATAGCAGCTTCTTTTGCATTCTGACTAGGTAGAATAAAGCCTTTAAATCCTTCTTCTCTGGCTTTAACCGCAATGGGCAGAGCGCCTCTTATGGGTTGCAAACTTCCATCTAACGAAAGTTCGCCCATAATGATATAATCTTCCAGGTTTTTTGATTGAATTTGTTTTGATGCCGCTAAAATCCCAACAGCTAAGGTCAAATCATATGCCGAACCTTCCTTGCGCAAATCGGCAGGTGACATGTTGATGATTATTTTTTTTCCAGGGATTTTATACCCATTGTTCTGAAGTGCGGCAGCAATGCGGTAATTGCTTTCTTTTATGGCATTGTCCGGCAATCCGACCAAGTGATAGCCTATGCCTTTATCAACATTGACCTCAACCGTTACAGTTGTGGCTTCCACGCCAAAGACAGCACTTCCAAAAATTTTTTTGAGCATAAATGAATTGATTGGCTTAAATGTAAGGAAAATTGCGAATAAACCATTAATCCCTTACACTCCAAATTTCATGCATGGGGTCGCCTTTGCTTGAAAATCCTTTATGGTGCCAGTTGCCGTCAACAAAATCATAATTGAATTTTAAACTAGCGCCAACTCTTGCATCGTCTCTTGAAAAGAACTCAATGTTTTCGGTGTATTTACCATCAATTGTGGTGTAAGTTCCTCCGCCTGTTCCCATAAATTGTTTGGTTTGGGTGTTGTAAGCAATCCACTGAAAACGTGTGCCAGACAAAAGTTTCATGGTTTTCCTTGGCCCACTGGTGTCTCTTAGTTGCTCTTTGCCGTCTCTTACCCTTCCGGACATGAGCCAAGCACCTTGCAGTTTTCCTGGCGTGCCATTATCGATTCTTGTCAATTTCATGTCATGGCCAACAATATCGATTTCATTCTCGGTAATGTTCACTTTAAAACTTACTTCAGTACCAACACGTTCAGGCGTTGCTGTGTCAAACTCTACTTTTTCGGTCATGGTACCGTTTTCCAATCTCCAGGTGCCTCCATTGGATTGAATGAATTTGCCCGTATCAGCTTCATAAACACTGATTACCTGATAGCCATCAGCAAATATGACGACGTTTTTTAGTTTATCCCCATTTTCTGAAGTTGAATACATTTCCCAAGCTCCAATAATGTTCTGTGCATTCAATCCCAATGATGCAATGACAAAGAACAATAAGACAAATGTTTTTTTCATGATTCGTTAATTTGTATAAATATATGAAATATTGTTATAAAATATCATTCAATTTATTACAGAATAGAATAGTGTTCATACGTTCTATTGGTCTATATTTGCAGTCACTTAAACGGCCACTTTTGGTTGTTTGGGTATTACACAAAAAATTCAAGTGCTCGTTTTTCGTTATAACAATACCTGCCTCCCTGAATAAACCCCACATGGCCACCATGCTTTGGCATTTCTAAAAATAAATTTGAATTTTGTTTTGCTTGCTTAACAGGATAACATTCCGAAGACAAAAACGAATCGTTTAACGCATTGATTATAAGCGTCGGGACTTTTATATTAGGGAGAAATTGTAAACTGCTGCATTTTTTATGATAATCTGGAGCATCCATAAAACCATGTGCTTTTGAGGTGTAAACGTTATCAAAATCATATAAGGTTTTGATGGAATTAACAGCATCTAAACTCAAAACATTGGAGAACTGCTGTTGTTTTGCTTTTAATCGATCTACTAAATGTTTCTTAAACCTATCATGATATAATCTATTTTCCAAAGTATGTAATTTCTTTGCAGAACCTTCCAACGAACAAGGCACAGAAACAGCCACGACGGCCTTTATTTGATGTGGAACGTCAATCCGTTCCCCAAGATATTTCAAAACCATATTACCGCCAAGACTAACCCCTTTAATGTATATTTCGCTGTAGTTTTTTTTATCGATTATATGATCAATTACAGACTCTAAATCCTCGGTGGCTCCAGAGTGATAGGATCTAAATTTTAAATTTGCACTGCCACTGCAACCCCTAAAATTCACGCAAACGGCATCCACGCCATGTTCATTGAACAGTTTTGCCGGCCCTGTCATGTATGGTCGCTGCGCATTGCCTTCCAAACCATGCAATAGGATAATGACTTTATTTGTTTTTTCTTCTGAATAGCTCCAGTCCAAATCAAGGAAATCGTCGTCTGGCAACCTTATGCGTTCGCGCTTTTGGATGATATTTTTCACGCGTCTGATTAATCCTGAATAAGCAGTGGAAACATGTCCGTTTCTAAAAAAATATGGCGTTTTATAGGTGCTTTCTATTACCGGCATATTAACTAACTTCTAAAGGTGTAAACATAAATGTTGAACCATTGAACAAGCCTTTATCACTTAATTTTAAAGATGGAATTACCAACAAAGCCATAAATGACAAAGTCATATATGGAGCCTGTAAGGTACTTCCTAACTGTTTTGCCATGTTGTCCAATTCGGCATATTTAAGACCCACCGTTTTTCCATCTTCATCATTCATAATACCAGCAACTGGAAGGGGAATGATTTTTTCTTCAAAATTTGAAATGGCACAAATACCACCTTTATTCTCAATAATTAAATTAACCGCTTTACAAATGGCTTCATCAGAGACGCCTACTGCTATAATATTATGGGAATCGTGTCCTACCGACGATGCAATAGCGCCTTGTTTCAATCCGAAATTTTTTATAAACGCAAGAGATGGCTTTTGATTTTGATAACGGTTAACTACGGTCATTTTTAAAATATCGTGGTCTATATCAGAAACCAAGTTTCCATTTTCAATTAAACTATCTGCAACAATTTCATTGGTGACCAACTGTCCTTCTAAAGCTTCTATAACGCGAATCTGTTTTACTTTAGATTCATACCTAAAATCCAAAACATCCTTTTTTACTGTATTAAAATTATTTAAAAGTTCAAATGAAACTGGCCTTATAAGTGATTTACCCTTGTTAAAAACCAATTCCCCGTTAATGTAGGTTTGAAGGGTCTTAAAATTAATTACATCTTCAACAACAATAAAATCGGCAAAATCTCCAACGTTGAGTAAACCAACTTCAAGATTATAATGTTCAACTGGATTGATACAAGCCGCTTGCAACACTTTAAATAGATCCATGTTTTTGGCAACAGCTCTGGCACATAATTTATTGATATGATCGAGTATTAAATCGTCGGGGTGCTTATCATCGCTGCAAAACATAATGTCTTCAAAATATTCTGGCAACAAATCAATTAAGGCTTCAAAATTTTTGGCAGCACTTCCTTCACGAATCAACACTTTCATCCCTTTTTGAAGTTTTTCCAATCCTTCTTCATAAGTAAAACATTCGTGATCGGTCGAAATTCCTGCATTAATATACTTGGTAATATCGTCACCTCGCAATCCTGGTGCATGGCCATCAACAGGTTTGTTGTAGTGTTTAGCCCAAGCTATTTTTTTCATGACTTCGTCATCATCAAACAAAACGCCTGGATAATTCATCATTTCTGCCAAATACTTTATATCAGGATTTTGAAGCAGTTTTTTAATGCCCTTAGAATCAATAATAGCGCCAGCCGATTCAAAACGTGTTGCAGGCACACATGACGGCGCACCAAAATTGAACTTAAAAGGGACTTTTTTACCGTTCTGAATCATAAATTCGACACCTTCAACTCCGAGCACATTCGCTATTTCATGCGGATCTGAAACCGTAGCAACGGTGCCATGTTGTACGGCCAATCGAGCAAATTCACTTGGCACCAACATAGAACTTTCAATATGAATATGGGCATCTATAAACCCAGGGAGAATGAAATGATTTATGTTATGGTTTTTTTCGATAATAGATGTGATTTTTTTATTTTCAAAAGTAATTTCACCTTTAAAGATTCGCTGGTTCGGTATATCTACAATTTGTCCTTGTAATATCATTTATTTTAATTCAATTTTTAAAATATGTTTTGTTTTATCGGTTACTTTAAAGCGCTCATCAGCCCGTTTTCCAATAACCCATACAATAGCTTCTCCTGAAGTTAACAACCATGTGTTTTCTTTTTCAATTAAAGATGTTTTTTCGTCTTTTAAGTACTTGCTCAATTTCTTTTTACCCGTCATTCCCAATGGATAGAAGACATCGCCCTCTTGCCATTTTCTAACCGAAAGTGGGAATTTTAAAATTTCTTTATCCACATAGAGGATTGTTGGTTTGGTTGTGGCAATACTGGCAACCTCTTCAATATTTAACATCCCAAAAGGAATTTTAATACTTGAATCTTCCTTAGAAATCGAAATGTTTTGATTACTTTCCCCTGAATTTAATTCAGTCAATATCAAATAATCTCTATTTTTTACTAATCTATGAGAAGATGAAAATACTTGTTTCCCAGATTGGGCGTCTAATAAATTTACGAGGTCATTCCATTCTGTAAAACCATAGTCTTTTAAAAATGCATGGAGATAGGCCTTGGGATTATCCAGTTTTTTAAATTTAGAAATATTTAAGGTTAGCGAAGAATCATCATGAGTATTAATTGCGCGTTTTAATACGGCATTTAAACGTTCCTCAACAATATCTGCGGTATCATTTAAATTATTTAAGGTTGTTTGGAAATTTTGAAGAAACTGTGGATTAATTTTTTTCAACACAGGTATCACATCATGACGCAATTTATTTCGTAAATATTTAGTGGACGCATTGCTACTATCGTCTCGCCATTTTAAATGATGTTTTTTGGCATATAATTCAATAGCTTCTCTGGAGAATGGTAGTAAAGGTCTAACAATGGCACCATTAATTTCAGGAATTCCAGTTAAACCATCCAGTCCTGTTCCTCGAGATAGATTAATCAAAAACGTTTCTAAATTATCATCGGCGTGATGTGCCGTTAAAATGCAATCAAATTTTAGTTGTTCCGACAGTTCCTGAAACCAATGGTAACGCAATTCTCTGGCTGCCATTTGAATCGATAATTTATGTTCATGTGAGTACTCTTGGGTATCAAAACTTTCAATAAAAACTTCTAAATCCAGGTTTTCAGCAAGTTGTAGTACAAAATCCTCATCGGCATCACTTTCATTGCCCCGTAAATTAAAATTACAATGGGCCAAGGCTACATTTAATTTCAATTCATGACATAAATGCGTCAACACAACACTATCCAATCCGCCCGATATAGCAATCAAAAGTTTACGTTCCTTAAAAAAAGGGAAATGCGTTTTAACATGATTCTCAAATTGCTTAATCATCCTTCAAATATACAACTTTGATTATTCTAATTAATATCCCGATGTTAATATAAAATGATAAATATCAGCAACTATATACCAAAAATTAAGTACCTTTTTGGAGTCAATTTTAAATTATATAATTATGTGTACCATTGATAAGATAAATGATAAAGCCACCAAAACAGCCTTTGATAAACGTGTTATTACAGCAACGCAACATTTACATTCGTATGTAAAACATCGATTGTACATTGCAGAATCTACAGGCATCATACCAAAAAACATGTACTCTTCCAATGGTATTATTGACGACGCTATTGCTACCTTTTATGAAAAAGGATATGATATTGACAGCGATGTTACGACCATAAAACTCAATCTTTTTAAAATTGTTATTAACGATTTGAATCGTCTTTTTAAAAAAGAAGCCTTTCATAAAAATACGATAAGTACTAGCACTATTTTAGAAGAGGAATTAGATGATTTGGAAGAAAATTATACGATGAATGCGGATTGGGATTTTATTCTGAATGAAGAGTTAAATGATATTTCGTATAAACAAGATCGCAAACACAAACATTTGTTTTTATATGCTGACAATGACAGTTCTGTTTTAAATGCTTTTGAAGTTGAAGAAGCATCCCTAAATAACTCAAAACAAATTTTGGGCAATTTATATAGTTGGATGCCTTTAAACGTCTCAAACATTATTGACTTATTGGTTTTTGGTAAATTATCTTTTGAAGAAATCTCAAAAGTTAAATCAATTGAAGTTAAGCGGGTTGAATTTATTTTTGAAGAAGTAAAAAAGAAATTTAAAGAGCATATCGATTAGTTAGCCACAAGCAAAATAGTGCGAATTACTATAACAATATTGATCTCGATAAACGGAATTATCCATTTATTCGGATTTTTGAAAGCATTTGGTATATCAGAATTTAATGCAATTTCTCAACCGATTTCCAAACCATTCGGAATTATTTGGTTGATAGCATTTATTTTATTTTTAGCAACTTTAATTTTTTATTTAAGCGGATATGCTTATTGGTGGATAATCGGAATTTTGGCGGTTTTAATATCCCAATTTCTAATTATTAGATATTGGCAAGATGCGAAATTAGGTACAATTTTAAATTTAATAATCCTTGCATCCGCTCTTATTGCATATTCAACATTGAGTTTTAAGCAAATAGTTTATGATGAAACAGCCAAAATGTTTGAAAATTCAAACGCCTTGGATGAGAACACATTTTCGGAGCAAACAATTTCGAATTTGCCTAAAATAGTCCAAAAACGGTTGTTTAATAGCGGAACAATTGGTAAAGAAGCGGTTTACAATGTTTACTTGGAACAGGATATACAGTTGTTAATGAACCCAGAGCAAAAAGATTGGGCCAAGGCCAAGGCCAAACAGTATTTCACAATTGAACCACCTGCCTTTAATTGGTTGGTAAATCTAAAAATGAATCCATTAATAAATGTGGTTGGGAGAGACAAATTTGAAAAGGGACAAGGAGAAATGACAATTAAGCTGTTTTCAGTCTTTTCGATTGCAAATGCAAAAAATGATGAAAAGGTAAATCAGGCAACATTGCAAAGATATTTAGCTGAAATAGTTTGGTTTCCTTCTGCCGCTTTAAGCCCTTATATCACTTGGGAGAAAATAGATGACACTTCTGCAAAAGCAACTTTGGAGTTTAACAAAACAAAAGGTTCAGGCGTGTTCCACTTCGACAAACAAGGAAATTTCAAAATGTTTGTAGCAATGCGTTACAAAAATATTAAAGATGTAGAGCCTACCGAATGGATTGTGACTGCGACCAAAACGGAAATACGGAATGGTATAAAAATACCCGTTGAATTGAAAGCAGCTTGGAAATTGGATAATGCCAATTGGACTTGGTTAAAGCTAAAAATAGTGGACATTAAATATAATATACATAAAATAGTTGCTAAGAACGAACTGAGTTAAAAAATAGCGTATTAAGCCTTAAAACAAAAATAAAAACAGAAAATTGAATGTCCCGTAATTTGTCATAAGTCTGAAAATATAATAATTCTGTCATTCCGACAAAGGAGGAACCGCATTGATTTTCAATAGATCCTTCATTTCGTTTCACCCCATTCTGAATGACAAAAATGGTATTATGAATGAATACGGACATTCAAAAACAGAAAATAAGGGTAAGTTATAAACCAAAAAATTAGTGCATAAAAATCTACTACTTTTCATATAATCGACTAATTTTCCAAAACCTCTCGCATGGCTTTGGCTTTTACCAAGCATTCTTCGTATTCTTTTTGCGGATCACTTTTTGCTGTAATCGCGCCACCAACTGAATAGGATACATATTTTTTTGTTTCATTATATAAAATACTGCGTATAACCACATTAAAATCAAAATTACCTCTGGGAGAAAAATAACCAACAGCTCCAGAATATAATCCGCGTTTTGTTTCCTCTAATTCTTCAATGATTTTCATCGCTGAAATTTTAGGAGCGCCTGTCATGCTTCCCATTGGGAAAGTACTTTTTATTACATCTACCGGATGTGTGCTTTTTTCAATTTTGGAAGTTACTGTCGAAATCATTTGATGAACCTGATCGAACGTGTAAACCTTGCACATTTCTTCAACCCGTACACTTCCTTTAATAGCGGTTTTTGACAAATCGTTCCGCATTAAATCAAGAATCATGATATTTTCACTTCGCTCCTTTTCGTCTAGAGATAACTTCATCTTTAACAATTCATCTTCGTCAAGATTTGTTGACCTTTTCGCGGTGCCTTTAATAGGCTGCGATATGATGGTTTGATCTTGTTTCATTAAATAACGTTCGGGAGAAGACGATAATAAATACAAATCCACACACTTTAAAAACGCCGCAAATGGTGGTTTTGAAATCTCATTAAGCTTAAAATAGGTTTCCAAAGGATTTATAACAATGTCTTCAGCATAAAATTCTTGACAAAAATTAGCTTCATAAATATCACCACGATGTATATGGGCCAACATGGTGGTTACCTTTTCAAAGTAGCTGTCCTTGTGAATCCTTAATTTAATTTTAATGTTGTTTGGTAGATTGCCACGTCGTTCCTCCTCGCAATGACGAATAGCATTTAAATCTCCTTTTATTTCATTTTTGAACGCCTTTAGATACCTAACTTCAATAGTTGCCCCTTTAATTAAAAACAATTTTTTAGGTTGAAAGAAATACATTTCAGGAAATTTCAAACCGTCAAAATTATTGGATTCTAAAGTCTCAATATCATTTTTTAAGTCGTACGTTAGATACCCAAAAATCCAATCTTTAATATGTGTTTGATACTCCTTAAGATTTTTAAACGCATTTTGGGCATTGCTTTGAATACTCGTTAACCCATCTACAGCCAAAACAGCATCATAGCTAGAATAAGTTTGATGATATTTATTGGAATCTAACCATACAACATCCTCAAATTGCTGGCTCCATACCAACAAATTACGTTTAAATAATTCTGTGTTTTTAATTTTATGAATATACCGAGTTCTCAACAAAAAAAATTATAGGGTAAAGTTAGTTAGATTCCTTAAAAAATCACAAATTTTGCATTTTAGTTTAAAACCCATTCTATGTACACATTAGAAAACAACAAGCTTAAAATTGCCGTAAATAAAATTGGCGCCGAATTATGTAAAATATCCTCGGTTCAAAACATAAACGAATTTATGTGGAACGCTGACCCAACGGTCTGGGAAAATTATGCACCCAATTTATTTCCAATCATTGGGGCACTAAAAAACGACCATTATTTTGTTAATGGAAAAGAATTCAACCTTGTGAAACATGGTTTTATAAGACATAATAGAGACATTGTACTACATAAACAAACAAGCAATAGTTTGACTTTTAAGTTAATTTATAATGAAACAACCCTAAAATCATATCCTTTTAAATTTGAATTTTACATTACATATAAGCTTACGGATACTATTATAGACGTGATTCATGTCATTAAAAACTGCGACACCAAAACCATGTATTTTTCGGTTGGCGGACATCCCGCATTTAAATGTCCGGTTTATCAAAATGAACAGTATGAGGATTATTCTTTAGAGTTTGAACACGAAGAACATTCGGTAAGACAACTTATTAATATGGAAAATGGATTAATCTCTTCAAACACCAAACCTGTTTTCAATAATACAAATACAATACGTTTAAACCATGCTTTGTTTAATGACGACGCCTTAGTGTTTAAAGATTTAAAGTCACACAAAGTAACGTTAAAAAGTGATACTTATGGTGCCATTCTTACTGTAAAATATAAAGAATTCCCCTATTTAGGGATATGGGCAAAACCAACGGGCAACTATGTCTGTATTGAACCTTGGTTGGGCATTGCAGACCACGAAGACACGAACCAAGATTTAAAAACCAAAGAAGGTATCTTATCATTAAACCCTAATAAAACCTTTACTGCGACTTATAGCATTGAAATTCACAACAATCATCTGGTTTAAATACAATTAATAGCCTTAACTTTGCCAGCTAAATGGCAGCTGTGACCTTTCATCTGAACATAATTATTTGTTTTTTATTGGTCAGATGTAATTCGCTTTAGCATACTATAAAAATGCATCTCAATTTATTATGGCTCATTTCAAGGAATTAAATTTAAACACACCATTATATAACGCATTAGACGATTTAGGATTTACTGTACCAACGCCTATTCAATTGGAAGCTTTTAATGTGATTGCCTCTGGAAAAGATATGGTAGGCATTGCACAAACAGGTACTGGTAAAACCTTTGCCTATACGCTACCTATTCTTAAAAACCTAAAATTCTCAACACAAGAAACACCACGTATTTTAGTGTTAGTTCCAACACGCGAATTGGTTGTTCAAGTTGTTAGTGACATTGAAAACCTAGCAAAATACAGTAATACTCGGGTTTTAGGCGTTTATGGAGGCACCAATATTAGCACTCAAAAAAAAGCCATTGCTGAAGGAATGGATATTTTGGTAGCAACACCTGGCCGTTTTTATGATTTGGCTTTAAGTCGTGTGCTACAATTAAAATCAATTCAACGATTGGTTATTGATGAAGTAGATGTGATGCTGGATTTAGGATTTAGGCATCAATTGATTAACATATTTGATATTTTACCAGAACGCAGACAAAACATTATGTTTTCGGCAACAATGACCCATGATGTGGATGTGATGATTTCCATGTTTTTTAAAAGTCCAGAACGCGTGTCTATTGCTGTTTCTGGAACACCTTTAGAAAATATTTCGCAACAGCGTTTTGAGGTTCCTAATTTTTATACTAAAGTAAATTTGCTCACCCATTTATTACAAGATTCAGAGGCATTTAATAAAGTCCTGATTTTTGTTGGACACAAAAAAATGGCGGATCTTTTATTTGAAAAATTAGAACTATCGTTTCCCAATGAGTGCTGCTTAATTCACTCTAATAAAACACAGAATTATAGACTTCGAAGCATTGAACAATTTAGAAACGGTGACAACCGTATTTTAGTTGCTACCGATGTAATGGCACGCGGATTGGACATTGACAATGTTACGCATGTTATTAATTTTGATACGCCAGATTATCCCGAAAACTATATGCATAGAATAGGCAGGACAGGTCGCGCAAAGCGTACTGGAGGGGCAATTTTGTTTTCTACTGAAAAGGAACAGGAATCGGTAAAGCAAATTCAGAATTTAATGAATATGACTATTCCTGTAATAGATTTCCCTAAAAAAGTTGTAGTTTCAAACGAGCTTCTTGAAGAAGAACGTCCGCAAATAAAAGAACATAATAATCCTATAAAAAAGGATAAAACCATTGGAGCGGCTTTTCATGAAAAGTCTGAAAAGAATTCAAAAGAAAATTTAGGTGGGTCATATAAATTTAAAATTGCTGCTAAGTATAAAAAACCAAAAACCCGTGGCGATAAAAATTATAATAAAAGAAATAAAAAATAGTTTACCGTTTGTTTATTGATACTATAACTGGCTTATAATATCAATTTTTAAAAATTTTGAATAATTAAAACCTAAGCTGCCATTTTGTTCCATTATCAACACTATTCTGCTTTAAATTTTAATAATATTTGTACCCTTTAAAATAAATTAAAACAAATGATTGCCTTAAATTTGTATCGATTTATTTCTTAATCATTTTTATATGAACGACAGTTCAAAACTTATTAAAACAGCGCATTTACTCTTAGATATTTCTTCGCTTTTAATGGTGTCTGGGGCAAATACTGGTAGAACAAATATGAGTTTGAACAGATTTGCTTCTGTTTTAAATTACAAAATCTCAAGCCTTATAAGTCATAAAACCATAATCATGACTTTATACGATGAAGAAGCACATAAAAGTTGTACCCGAGTAAAAAATATGCCTCCTTACGCTATAAATTTCTCCATAATATCAGCCATCAGCAAGGCAAGTTGGACTGCTATAAGTGAAAATTGGACCATGGATCAAATTTCTGAAGAGATTGAGCGCATTAAAAAACTAAATAAATATCCTCGTTTTGTTGTCTTATTGGCCGTAAGTTTAGCTGGAGCAGGATTTTGTAACATTTTTAAAGGCGATTATTTAAATATGTTAACTGCCTTTGTGAGTACATTTATAGGATTGCTAATTTTTCAAGAAACCCATAAGCACAAGTACAACCTTTATATCAGACTTTTTTTAGGATCCTTTGTTGCTTCTGTAACGGCTTCGATAGGGATTATTTATAATATAGGCAGTCATCCGCAAACAGCTTTGGCCACATCCATCCTTTTTTTAGTGCCTGGAGTAGCTCTTATAAATTCATTTACAGACTTGTTGGATAATAATATTTTAAATGGAATGGTTAGGTTTACCACGGGGCTAATGACCGTACTGGCGATGGCCATGGGCTTATTTGCTGCTATGCATATTTTTCAATTAAATTAAAATGGTAGATATTGTAATAAAATTTTTGGAAGTATCATTCTGGTCTGGCGTTGCCGCGGTTGGCTTCGGTATTTTGTTTAATATTCCTAAAAACTCTATTCTTACTGTGTTTTTCTTAGGTTTTGGCGCTGGTTTGATTAAGTTTTTATTAATCTATTTTAATGTCCATGTCGTACTGGCCAGTTTTGCTGCAGCTTTTTTTGTTGGCATTATCAGTATTCCTATGGCACATAAAATACATGAACCTCCAGTTGTATTTTCGATTCCTCCCGTAATCCCAATGATTCCAGGATATTTTGCCTATGAAACCATTTTGTCCATTATGAACTTTATTTTTGCTGAAGGTGATACAACTAAACGCTTTTCACTACTAGATGCTATTTTTACCAATGGTTTTAATATGTTTTTTACATTAATATCGCTTACGGTTGGTGTTGCATTACCCATGTTTTTATTAAAAAAAAGCACCGTGAAACAATTAGGTCGTTAGGTGTTCTCTTTTGAAGATAATAAAGGTATTTAATTGTACATTTTTTTTCATTAATGTCCGATAAAAAATAAAATCAACGGGTTTTATTTTTTA
>TARA_R110002167_G_scaffold364968_1_pt1 | contig 39546 bp, 47 predicted proteins | sample TARA_R110002167 | Tara Oceans TARA_R110002167 (sample SAMEA4398238) | marine metagenome | biome: Polar Biome; feature: [MES] marine water layer (ENVO:01000295) within the mesopelagic zone...; material: water (ENVO:00002006), including particulate matter (ENVO:01000060) such...
GATTGTAGACAAATGGATAGATTTACGGAAAAATAATTGCGCACAACTAGTATATAAACAGAACAGCAAACAAACCCCTGTAAATAAAGGAGTATGAAAACAAAAAGTGTGGTTTTAAAAAAGTTTCAACAGCTATTGGAGTTAAAATATACCGGGAGAACTCCGGTTAATTACACCTACCATGTGAGACTTTTTCTCAATCACACTAAAAATGTTCCAGATCGCGTTACCAGTGATGATGTCCTGAACTATCAATTGAGTATCAGAAATAAAAGTCATTCTTTTCGTAACGTTGCTATCAATGCGATAAAAACCTATTTCAAGTATTACTTGCGTAGAAGATTAAAAAGCTACGCTGTAACAAGGCCGCGGCCCGAAAAGAAACTACCTAAGCACATCCCGCATGATTTTCTAATTGAGAAAATTTCCAATATCAAGAACCTTAAAGCTCGACTTATTTTATCATTAGGATATGGTTGTGGTTTACGTAGGGATGAAGTGATCAATATTAAACTATCGGATATAAACCGAAAAGACAAATACATTTTAATACGTGGTAAAGGGGCAAAAGAACGTGAGGTACCCATATCCCCTAAACTAACGGCATTGTTAATTGAATACTGGAAACAATACAGAAGTATCGAATATCTGTTTAATGGAATATCTAACAATGGTTGCATGACCCTCCAATATTCAGGGAGCAGTATTCTTAAATTGGTAAAAACACACATTGGTCCACAATACAACTTCCATTCCTTACGGCATTCGTATGCCACTCGCCTACTATCTCAAGGCGTAGATATATCCATCGTATCAAAACTTCTTGGTCATTCGAACATTAAGACCACTATGATTTACAACCACCTTCAGACATCGTCTGTAACGGTTTCTGTACTTCCTTTATAACGCACTTCTATTGCCGATAGGCAATACTATATTTTTAGTATTCGGGGCCGGTAGGCAACCGATTACTAAATTCCTTATAATTTCAATATTCCCCACAACCCCTCATGAATTTTCAAATACGCAAATCTCAGCGCGTTGGAAATTACAACGCACCTTCTCCTGGAATCGCCAAACCCCCAACATTCAAACCCTTCAAAATTTCAATTTTATATATTTAAATATCCCCACACCCCTATAACAAAAAAACTTTTAAGATGAAAAATGGTCATGTTTTGCATTCAACTTTTCCAACATTCCAACATTTACATATATATATTATAACTACTTAATATATAGATAGTTACAAAACTAATTTTTATATTTCATTGGCTTAAAAACGTTGGAACGTGTTGGAATGATAAAAACCAATTCCAACAAATAGAATGAGCGTTCCAACAGATTCCAACATCTTGATGTTTGTTATCTAGTTGATTGTTAAATACTTACGTTATTTGTTGGAATGTTGGAACGGTTTCCAACGATTTAAAGGGTAGTTTTAAAATAGGGTCTTTTTACTTTATTATTTTGCATTATAAAGCTTTTTTACCTTAACTTTGAAAGAAACTACATGAAAAGTGTCGTCTTCTTCCCGGTAAAACCCCACGTTTTTAAATTCTTGAAATTCAAATATGGTGATTCTGTAACTTATTCTTCAGGACTTTCTTTATCACCTGTGATCAGGACCGCAATTTCCGACGCTGAAATTTGTTCGGTGAGTCCGTTTTCAACAAATTTACATTACCCTGTAGAACTATCATCATTCTACTTGAATAAATTTGATGTTGTTTATTCGAAAAAAAAAGCGTACCAATTCAATGCTGATGTAGATACGATGTTCAGGGAAGAGCTGTACCAGTTCATGAACATGAACCATGATATATATGGTGTTCAGTACAATACATCTTTTCGTGACTTTTTAAAGCGGTTGGAAATCACTGAAGATGATATTAAACATGAGACGCTTTTAAAACAATTTCGCCGTCATTACCGAAAAAAAGAAGATAAAGCCGCCTGACAATTTCCAAAAAATAAAAATTGTCCGCCACACCTCAATAAAATCAATAGTTGCAGCATGGTTTAGGGTACAAAAATAAATTTAATGAAAACGTCTGTAAAAAATTAGGGAAATTATGATACAAACACTATGTAATATTGGTAATGAACACCATATTGATACCTTTTATAAGGTTGCTATCTTTGAGGCTTCGCAACTGCCTTACTTTACGTTTTTAAGTTCTGATGATACTGTTTTGGATATACTTACAAATATACCCGACACCTCGCAAGTATTGATAACTGACCTATTGCCCAATAATATAAAAGTAGGCCATGCTCCAAAATTTTCGGGTCAGGGCAAACTACATACTACCTCAATTTCTTTTACAATTACCCCGCAAGACAAGAACCTTCAGCAATTACTGGAAACCTATAATAATAAGGAGGTTGTAATTTTGGTAAGTAAACACAACACCACTCATTTATACGGTACATCGGCACAACCATTGGTGTTTAAGTATGCCGAGGCCAATAGTCCTGAACCCGGTGCAATAAAAGGGTACTCAATTTCAATGAACGGCGATAATTACGGTTCTTCCAAATTATATGAGTATATCGAATTCAATATTTATTCGCGTGGATTGGCCTTTGAACTGGCTCAAGAAATTTGATTTATACCTATAGGTTTAGGGGTGAACCTTGCCCCTGTCCTTTTTATGAGTGGCGATATATACTAGACTTGTGTTTTAAATGGAGAAGTCTATAATTAACACAGTTTAGTTTGAAACATTCAAAATACAACGGATACTTTAATATAGTGAAAAACGAGGCTTTAAAAGAAGCCACGATATACATATATGGTGTAATTGGAGGTTTTGATTGGGAGACTTGGAAATTTATAAATACAGCCGACACCTTTCTTGAGGAATTTAAGGCTGTTGAAGACGAGGCTGATACTATTCATGTAAAAATAAATAGTCCTGGAGGAAATGTGTGGGATGGTCTCGCCATTTTCAACGCTTTAAATAATTCAGAAAAAACCATTAAGACATATAATGATGGTATTTGTTACTCAATGGCCGCTCTTTTAATGTTGGCCGGTGATAAATCCTATGCCAATGCCAATTCATTATTCATGGTTCATAATGTGATTTCTGCTGTTTGGGGTAATGCTCAAGAAATGCGTGAAGAAGCTGATGTTTTAGATAAGTATGATAAAGCATTAGGCACGGCAATTGAAGCTAAACTTGGCGTAAAATCAAAAGAGGTTCTTTCAAACTATCTTAATTATAAAGATAACTATTACACCGCAGAGGAGGCTAAAAATGAAGGTTTCTACGATGTTATCTTAGAAAACAAATCTAAAAATGTTCCTGAAGATGTAGAAGGAATGTCTCCAAAGGATTTAATCGAACATTATGCAAAAATGAATTTCGAGCCAATTCAAGAACCAAAGAAAAAACAAAACAAAACACCACTTACCATGAGTAAAGTATATCCAAAAATAGAGGCTACATTAAACAAAAAGTTTGATAATGGCCAATCTGAAAACGGAATTCTTTTAACCGAGAATGAGGCGGATACTGTTGAAGCTAGAATTGACACTTTAGAAAATGGGTTGCAAACGGCACAAGATAATGCCGCCACTTTGCAAACCGCAGCTGATGATGCTGAAACCGCCAATCAAACTTTAATTGACCAAGTCAATACATCATTAGAGTTGGAAGGTGATGACCAAGTAACAACAGTTGCCGGAGCAATTACCGCACTTGAAAACAAAATCACTGATCTAGGTAAACAACCCGGAGATACACATACAAGAATTAAAAATAACGGTGAAGATAATGAGGTGTTGCCTGATTATGTTGACCTAAATTGTTCAATCTATAAATTAAAATAAAATGCAAGTAGAGGACGTAGCCAAAGAATTAGGCCAACATTTAGCGCACAATCCAAAACTTGTGCCAGCATTAATCTACAGTCCAGAGATTACTTTGGATAAACATTGTAGAACCATCACTAAAGTGAAGGGTCATTTCCCATCTGCACATACCCTTTTGGGTCATGTGATTCAGGGTTTTAAATCTGAATGGCAAGAATTGGGAGAATTGGAAATCAAATCCAAAATCCTTAAAAATTACCATCAAAAGGTGAACTTCCCAATTATCCCTTCGGATATTTTAGGTTCCTATTTTGCTGAGTATTATGATGAAGAAAAAGACATGTTCAGCATGCCTATTTCGCAGTACATCATGCAAGAAGATCTTGGTCCAAGAATTACCGATGATTTGGAAGAGTTGTCTGTAAATGGTGTGTATGATGCGGCAAACGCCGATGGTCAATTTGGAAAGTCACTTGATGGAATCAAGCAGATTATACTTAACATCTTGGCTGATGTTGATCATCCCGGATTTAAAATTCCTTTATCGGTGTTGACTGACACTAATATTGTTGACCAAGTAACGTTATTTGAGCGTTCATTCCCTTCTAAAATGAAGAAGAAAATCAAAAAGATTTTCATGAGTGAGAACAATGCCGAGCGTTATGTTATTCAGTATGAAGAGCAATTTGGTCAAAACAAGTTTCAAAATGATGTCTTAAAAACTAGACTAGGAAAACGAGAGATCGTTGTGCTTCCAGGACTAGATGATGACACCATTTTCGCAACCATTGAACGCAACTTGGTCAAGTTAATCGATAAGATTGACAATCCACCAAAAGTTACTTCTATCCAAGTCCAAGATTACAAAGTGAAGGTATTCATGGAGTTTTGGAAAGGTTATGATTTTTGGATAAACGAATTGGTATACATTGCCAATTATGCCGATGCTGAATATGGTCTTGGTGATTTAGCTAAGAATCAAAAGTATTATGATTTTGACGGGGTAACCGTTTAATCCTAATCTTTAAAACAAAGAACCATGGCAAAAAAGAACACAGGGCCTTCAAAAGCCCAATCACAAGATAAAAACCCCTCTAAGAAAGCCGCTCCAAAGAGCACTGAAACCGCCTCCCCAAAAACTGGGGAGGCCAATCAGGTCGAGGATGCAAAGAAAGCCGAGGAAGCTAAGAAAGCTGAAGAAGCCAAAAAGGCCGCTGAAGCTGAAAAAGCCAAGAAAGCCGCTGAAGCTGAAAAGGCTAAGAAAGCCGCTGAAGCTGAAAAAGCCAAGAAAGCCGCTGAAGCTGAAACCAATCCGACTGTAAAACGTCAATTGGAGGCTAAGGCTTTACGTGCTAAAAATGCCAAGAAAGCTGCAAAAGCTGCAAAGGAGAAGTCCAACAAGGATGAAGAAACCAAGGCGGCGGCCGAGAAAAAAGGAGGTAAAGATACCCGTCCGGTTTTTGAAGATGATCGCGGGTTAAAATACCGTTTCAAAAAAACAGCTCCTAAATCATTGAATATTGATGGTAGGAGCGTAAAAGTAACCGACATCGTTAAAAACGAAGAAGTAATGCTCTCGTTGGTGTACGGCAATAGTAATTTCATTGAACAAATACACTAAATCATGGCTTGTACTGACACTATTGTAACCGACAACTTGGACTATTGTCCAGATGAAGAAGTTGTTTCTGGAGTTTCTCCTGTTGAAATATATGCATCACTTGTATCTGAATTTGAGGAAATCAAAGAACTTCCAAAAAAGAATGTAGCTACAAGTTTGGAAGAGGCGGGTACTATTGTAGGTCCCCATACTTTTCCGGCTAATAAAGGATTCTTTAAAATTTCAGTTCTTCCTGATACTGGAGAAGTTGCTTTTAGTAATGAAGGTGATAAAGGTTCTAAATCCAATACCGTTAGTTTTGCCGGTACAATCCCCGGAACGGGAGCAAAACAAGTTGGCTTTATTCGTAAATACCAAAACCTTCCGATGATATTTTTGGTAACAGAAAATGACGGTGTTATCAAGCAGATTGGTTCAAAAATTCAGCCTGCATATTTATCTGAGGCTTCAGGTTCATCAGGATTAAAGGCGGGTGAAGTAAAAGGTATGCCTGTCAAGTTTTCCGCGACTTCTTTTTCTCCTGCACCAGTGTACACAGGAGCAATAACCGAGTTTACACCGGCATAACATGAAATTCAAAATTACACGACCGGGTAGATATACGGTTCCTAATTGGGGCCATTTAGATACCCGTGTCGATACTCCTTCAGATGAACGTCTGTTGGCGTTGTATAAGGATAAAGGTTTTCCATGGATAGCATTGCAACCCGGAAAGGAAACCGTGGCTTTCCTGAAAAAGCAAAAGTTGACAAATGCTCAATTGTCAGTTTTGATTTTACAGGCCAACTCCAAAGAAGAGATTGAAACCTTATTGAAAGTGAGTTCAAAAGCCGCCCTTAAAAAAATTGCAGAAACAAGACTGCAAGCCCTTAAGAATAGTAATCCATAATTGGTTGATTCATTTTTTGAGTTAGTGTAAAAACCCCTCGCAAGTTCGAGGGGCTTTTTTAGTTGTACAAATTTTGACCGTCTGATGCCCGCGCCCGAGTGCAATAATAAAAGGCACGGTGTGCCTGTCCTTTTTTGACGGTTGCCATTTCTCAACCTTTGGCACATGAGTTTGATAGCCGATTGGTTTAATGGGTCAAAAGATTATTATGAGGGCGTGGCCATTTATGCCACATTGCCCACAAAAAAGCTGCGTATTCTCAAAAAACTGAACCGAGGCAAGAACAACCATAATATGAGTACATTGGTTGAACAGCTGCGTCAATATAAAAACGCTCCGCAAAAACCGCAACCACCAAAGAAAACTCCTGTTATAGTTGAAAATTACACTGAGGTACCCGATCAGGAAAAAATAAATATTACCCACCAAAGAAAGAAACTGGCCGCCGAAAGTAATAAACGTGAATTCGGTGGTGTATTGATTGGTGACTTACCAACAGAACTACGTCCGAGATTCTTCCATGCACAAAAAGTGTTCTATGAAATGATAGAACTCAAATTTGCTTTAAACGATTTACCTCCTGAAGCCGAGGAATCTGCATTGAACATTCTTATTCAAATTATGAAACTGGATGAAGAGCGCGACCTTATTTGGAAAGAACTGCACCATTGGAAAAAACACCGCACCCTTTTATCGGTACCTGAAGATGATTTTTCAAAGCTCACACCAACTCAATTAATACAGAAATACAATAACCTGAAGAGTAATATCAGCAAAATAAACCAACGGGTGAATAAAATGTACGAATCCTTGGTTAAAGAAACGAACAGACATAATAAACTGTTGATTGAGGCTAAAATTACCCGAAGTGAAGACCGCTTGCATACCCATAAACTGAATATGAAAAAAATTAAGGAATTGATATGAGTGAAACAATACTGGCTCCATTAGAATGGCACAATGAGAAAAGATTAGTGAAGGACTTGGTGCCTTATGAGTACAATCCTCGAATTATCAATGAAGATAAACTGGAGAAGCTGAAGGCTAGTCTTGAGAAATTCAACCTCGCAGAAATACCGGCAGTCAACACCGATAATGTAATCATTGCGGGTCACCAACGTATTAAAGTGTTAATGGCCTTGGGTCGTGGTGACGAGGAGATTGATGTACGCATACCGAACAGAACCCTGTCCGAAAAGGAATACAAAGAGTACAATATAGTTTCAAACGTATCAACCGGTTATTGGGATATGGATGTACTGGAGGAGATGTTCGCTGATATTGATTTGGATGCGCTTGGTCTTAACGTTGATGAAATAGTGATTCCTGAAGATATAATCCCGGAAGAGTTCAGAACTGAAGATGAAGAAGATTTTGAACCTGAAATTCCTGTTGAACCCATTTCTGAACTTGGTGATGTTTATGAGTTAAAGAGTTTAGACAAAAACATAGCTCATAAAATTATATGTGGTGATAGTACGGATAAAAGTGTTTTTGATGAATTGTTACAGAATGAACGTATTGATTGTGTGGCCACTGACCCGCCATACAATGTAGATTATACTGGTGGTCCAAAACAAACCCGTTCAGGCATAAGCAATGACAATATGCACTCAGATACTTTCTACACCTTTTTATTGGAATTCTATACCAATGTGAATGACTTTATGAAGGATGGGGCTTCGATTTATGTATTTCATGCAGATACTGAGGGGTTGAATTTTAGAAAAGCGTTTAAAGATGCGGGCTTAAAACTTTCTCAATGTTTGATTTGGGCAAAAAACTCAATTGTAATGGGTCGCAACGATTACCATTGGAAACATGAACCTTGCTTGTATGGTTGGAAACCGGGTGCTGCACACAAATGGAATAGTGACCGCACACAATCAACAGTCCTGGAGTTTGATAAACCGCGAATTAGTGAAGAGCATCCCACAATGAAGCCTCTTGATTTAGTGGGATATTTAGTTTGTAATAGCAGTCAAAAAGGAAACATCGTTTTTGATGGCTTCTTAGGTTCGGGAAGTACATTAATTGCCTGTGAAAAGAACTGGAGAAACTTACGTGGTATCGAATTTGACCCAAAATATGTTGATGTTGAAGTGGTTCGATGGGTAAAATATATGCAAGACAATCGAAGAAAGTTTGAAGTGTATAAAAACGGTCAAAAATTGTCCAAAGAACTTATCGCTGAATATTTAGCCGCATGAGTAATTCATTGACCACAACAAAGGATTCTCATTTTGAGAAGATACTGGCATCTTATATAGATGATAAGGGTAAAATTACCTTGACTCCGCTCGAAGAGGAAATGAAAACACGGTGGGAAGCTGCATTTTCGTTACTCCTTAATTTTCATAGTCGCGAGCAATCGGTTAAGGTCCTCCGTGAAAAATTCAATATTAGTTTAGGAACTGCCTATAGGGATATAAACCGCGCCCTTTCGTTGTTTGGTGATGTTACTAAGTCAAGGAAAGAAGGTTGGCGGTATGTCATATTTGAGTACAATCAAAAATTGTTTCAAATGGCCACAAAGGATAAAAACCTTGAAGCCATGGGTAAATGCCTCGACAGGATGATAAAACTCGCTGATCTTGACAAAGACGAAACAATGATTGACCCTGAGAAGGTGAAAGCCCAAAGTTATGAGTTGAATATTTCTAAACAGATGGAAGCTGCCTTGATGAAAGTAATCACGAATGGACCAGTTGATATGAACGCACTTGAAGCCGAGGATATACCACATGAAGAAGTCCCTAACCCTTAAACAGGCCATTCGCCTTAACCCGGCACAGTTAGTTGCCATTTTAGCCAAACAGAAAATTAAAATGCTGATTTGGGGCCGTGGTGCGGGTAAGTCTACAATACTCGCATGGTTTATGGTTATGATGGTCAAATACATGCCAAAAGCCACTTTTATTCTAGTGGGTAATACATACTCCCAAATATTGAGTAATACGCTTAAATCAACTAAAAATGGACTGCGTTTACTCGGGTTTTATGAAGATATTGATTATGTAGTGGGTACGCGTGCCGGTAAAAAAATGGGGTTCAAGATGCCGCATGAAGTACCGGACAAATGGGATAATATGATACACTGGAGTAATGGCACGGTGTTTCAGTTGGTGAGTCTCGATAATGCCAATAGTGGTCGTGGTATTAACTCCTCGGGTTTTTTGTCTGATGAAACATCACTCCAGGACGAGGATAAATTGGCTATATCGGTAAAGAATACCAATAGGTCCATCCCTCAAGAGATTATATGGAAAAACAACCCGTTCCTGTTCTCAGAGACTTATGTGACTTCAATGCCCATTACTAAAAAGGGTAATTGGGTGCTTAAGTATGAGGAACTTTGTCGTAAGGATCCTGAGAAATATTTTTACATGAAGGCCACGGCCAAAAGTAACATGGAGAATCTTCGCCCTGATTACTTTGAATATATGAGGCAGTCGTACTCTAATGAGATTATATACAACGCTGAAATGTTGAATATACAACCAAAGGAAATAACTGATGGTTTTTATGCGCAACTTAATCCTGATATTCATTATTACACAGACTATGACAACAGTTATTTAGAAAGCGTACCTATCACGGATCTAGATGGTAATCATTTCAATTGTAAACAAGACCGTGACATTAGTGCTAAATTACCACTAATGATAAGCGTTGATTATGGTGCGGGTATCAATTCACTCACCGTGTCACAGCTGCATGAGAATGAATACCGGGTTGTTAAGCAATTCTTTGTTAAAACCCCTAAGATACTGGATGACCTATTCATTAATGAGTTCATTCCATATTATGAGCCATTCCCCAACAAAGTGGTTAAGTTCTATGGTGATAGGTCGGGTAATTCTAAGGTTGCCAATAGTAAGCTTACGTTCTCACAACAGGCGGCCTCCCTTTTACGTAAAGCAGGTTGGAGGGTTCACATGATGCCAGTGGGCAACAACCCACCGCATATAAATAAGTTTAGGCTAATCAATGTTATGCTTCGTTCGGATGGTAGAAATAACAATGGCCTTCCCAAGATTCGTATTAACGAAAACAATTGCAAAGATTTAATCATCTCATTAGAACATGCTGAGGCAATTGAAACCTCTAAAGGTATTGAGAAGGACAAACGTAGTGAACGTCGTAAGACCGTAGAACAGGAGCATGCCACTCACCTATCCGATACATTCGACTATCCTATTTACTCTTTATTTTGGGAGAAGTTTATCAATGGTGGTCGCTCAAGCGAAGACACTCCTAACTCAAACATTGGAGCGTAGGAACGCTCAGACCCTCGATTCATATTATCTTACTTTTTTTAAATGGCAACCGTCGTTCGCCGATAGGCCACAGCGTTGGGTTTTGGTGCAAACTGCAAAAATTTGATATGATATTTTTGGTTAAGATTTTGGCTTACAAAATATTACAAGTTGAAACATGAGAATGGGGAAATTACTATATTTGATGTAAAACTTAAATTACCATTAATGAAAAAATTTTTAAAAATCGGTTGCCTCGGCGCAATCGGATTATTCGTACTAGTATTTGTGTTTATTTTCTTTTCAACCCCGGATGATAACCCTAGTGAAAAATTAGATTATTCTCCCCAGGAGGTGGTTCAAGAAACTACTGAAAAACCAATAATGACCGATTCAATTTGGTCGTCAATAATTGGCAATAAATTCAGGGTAGATAAAGATGATTTTAAAAAGTCCGCGTTCTATTACCATAAATCTTCCCCCAAGTATGTTAATCAAAATTGGATATACCCTTATCTTGGAAAAAGCGAAAACAACATATGGCTTAGATTGAAATTGCAGTATGAGGCAGATGACTGGCTATTTATAAACAAAGTACAGTTCTTAATTGACGGCGAAGTAATTGATTATGCCAATGGTTCATTTGATCGTGACAACTCGGGTGGTCGCATTTGGGAATGGGGTGATTTAAAAGTAGATGCTTCAGGAGCTGCTATTTTACATATAATAGCCGAAAGTAAGGTTACCAAAGTACGATATACCGGTAACCAATATCACAATGACCGTACTATTACTGTCCGCGAAAAGAAAGTGATGAAAGAAACATTGGCCACGTACCTAGCTGCTAAGGAGTATAAATTTCAATAGTTTTGTTATCTTTGAACTGCGACATAATATCATTCAAGTTCTAAATTTAATCTGATATCCCACGTGAGTACAAGTCTAACTTGTAATACTTCATTTTCGAATGGTATTGTGTCGCAGCCTTACGTGGGTATTTATATTTATTAGTTATGCGACACAATACCGATTACACAGACGACCTTTTGAATTTACTCAAAACTATGTTCTCCCCTTCATCTCCTGAAGACGACACAGCCCATGCCTTGACTTTGGTTGACATACATACCCAAGTAACCAATATATTGCCTTCTAAATGGGTAGACCAAGCAGATGTTTATAATATGCTGAAAGAACTGGATTATAAAATATTCCAAGAAAAGTATGAGTGGGAACATGAAAACGATGAAGGTAAAAAAGAAAAGCGTGTTTCTTATTCTCTTAAATACTTTGTGAAAATAGCATCCTAACCAAACAGCCCCTCGCGGGGCTGTCCTTTTTTCCTTTCCTCCCGTTTGCCACCTTGCTACAAATCGTAGGGAATGGATATCAACCTAACTATACCTCAAAAATGGAACGACCTCTCTTTTGTTCAACTTAGAAACGTTGTTCACCAGTTTCATTGTTATCAGCAAATTATAAAAGACAATGCCGAGGCCGTTGCCGAAACCTCATTTTATTTATCCCTCCAGTTATCAAAAGAACTAATACGTGGTAATTCTTGGAAATCGGTTAAGATAGCGCTCAATGAAATACAACCAAAGGCATACATACCTTGGGTACAGTTCTTGTATGACCGTATTGACCGCACCAAGTTTATCCCCTTCGTTGAAATTGAAAAAGTAAAATACTTCGCTCCTGGACAACGTCTGCGTAATATTACCATTGGTGAGTTTTCCTTTGCCGATGCCGTTTTTTATAAGTGGCGACAAACCAAAAATGATATTTGGTTATCCGTGCTATGTGCCACCTTGTATCGTGAACGTGCCAAAGAACCAAATGAGATAGACAACCGCACACCCTACATTAAGCAAGCTGTTGATACCCGCGCCGATGAATTTGAAAAGTTAGACCTTAAAACAAAATTGGCAATTGCCTACACTTATGAAGGTTGCCGCAATCATATTGCTGATACTTTCCCGCTTATATTTCCTAAACCAGTAGAAATTGAAGGGCAAACAAAACCGCAACCAAAAAAATATGTGTCGTTTGGTGAAATAGTACTGGATAAAATAAACGGCGACCCTTCAAAACTGAACGAAACCAACAAAGTTTTTATGTACGACTTCCTTAGTATCGTTCAAAATGACATCAAAAACCTCAGAAAAAGTAAAAAGTAATGGATATTGATCACAACATAATCGTTGAGTATTTTAAATCGCTTTCCGAAAACCACAAAAGAATAAATTCTTTTTTTCGAATGGACCTGACCGAAATCATGTCATCCTTTAGAAGTACTGCTGAATTCCCGTGTTTGGTACTTGAATCACATGAGGGCGATCTAAGCGATAGCACCGTACAATCAACGGTGAACGACCGTACATTTGCCTTTACTATTTATGAAAAACCCGGTAAGTACGACTATGACGACCAAAACGTTAGACTGGCCGATACCGAAAATTTAGGCCTTTCCGTAATTGCCCGAATGAAACACGACGCAACCCTGCCAGACCATTTCCTCTACAATAAATTCAAAGTGAACACGGTCACTTATACTAAAGTAGGCCCGGTGTTCAATGAACATTTATATGGGTATCGATTCGTTGGTAGTATCTATGGCAATGAACCACTTAATTATGACCCATTGGATTGGTCGGACAATCCTGATAAGTGCGAATAACACCCGCTCGATTGCAATAATAAAAGGCACGGTGTGCCTGTCCTTTTTTCCTTCCCTCCCATTTGCCACCTTGCTCACTATGGCAGGCGAAACCATTTATTTACAAGACGTATTACAACAAATGCGAACGTTGAACGGCCACGGAAAGGCACCAGTGTTCAGTGTAAAATTTCGAACCTACCAAAGAAACTCGAAAACAGGAGGTCGCCTCGTGCATTACCCAACCGCAAAAATGGTAATGAAAGAAGAAAACCCGAACTTAAACAGTGTACGGTCATTGCAAACGGTAAGTAAGGCAAAGCCTAAAATGCGCAAGAACCCCAACCATTTTGAGAACAAGACCCGAAACATCAAAGTATTGCCCCAAGGCGATATTAAAACATTGAACATCCGTTGCATCGTGGAATACAACGGTAAAAAAGTCATTTACTAATGGGAAACTTTATTCGTCACGGTGATGTGGCTTTCGGACTAGGTAGCGGAGCTGCCTTCGCCTTTGGTAAAAGTAAAGAAGGCCATACGGTCATCACCCCCGAAGATAAAACTTCAGGAGACTATGAAAAATGGGGCGATGACAATAGGTATCCACAAAGTTTCATGAGGGCTTTAAAGCTTAATGGTGCAGGTGGTGCAGGGCTGCGTGTGCTAAAGTCTACCCATTACGGACAAGGTTTCCATTTGTATATAGATGAAGTTTCCGAAGATGGTAAAAGCGATAAACAAAAACAATCGGTGAAGGCGCATCCGGAAATAGGCGGATTTTTTAAACAAATGAAAATGAAAAGGTTCTGGACAGAGACCATTGCAGACCTAGAAACCTTTTACATCGCCTTTCCTGAGTTCATCCTGTCAAAAGACTACAATAAAATAGTCAGCGTTCGCCGACAGCCCGCCGCAAAATGTAGGTTCGAGAAAATAAATGAAACATCCGGACTCATCGAGAACGTGTATTTCTGTCATAATTGGGAGTCATCTACCAGTATAGACAGCGACTATGTGCAAAAAATACCTGCTATCGACAGCTATTGGCATGCCGAGCAGATTAAGGAATACTGCAAAAAGAAGAAGATTCACAAATTCATCATGCCAATCTTCTACCCGTTAATGACTGAAACCTATTATCCGGAAGTCGATTGGCACGCAGTATACCATAACGGTTGGATGGAAGTCGCAAACTCCATTCCCGAATATAAAAAGAACCTTTTCGAAAACCAGTTGAACCTAAAGTACATGGTGTATATCTCCGAGGAATATTTCCTTCGCATGTATAAAAACGAATGGGACGACTACACCCCCGAAAAGAAAAAGGAAATCCGCGACCAACTTACCGAGGCCATCGATGATCATTTAAGCGGAAATAAGAATGCAGGTAAATCCATACAGTCGGTAGTATATAAAGATTTGAACGGTGAATGGGTAAAAGGTATAGAGGTCAAGGCCATTGATGATGTATTGAAAGATGGCAGCTACTTACCAGAAGCATCGGCCGCCAACTCCGAGATAATGTTCGCTATGGGAGTAGACCCTTCATTATTGGGAGCCGGAATACCAGGAGGTAAAATGAACACCGGTAGTGGTTCCGATAAACGTGAGGCATTCAGTATCCTGACCTCTTTGTTCAAATCAAAGCGGGAAATAACACTGGAATCTTGGAACCTGCTACGTGATTATAACGGGTGGCCTGAAGATTTGGAAGGCGGTTTTGCCAATACTGAACTCACCACTTTAGATGAAAACCCAACAGGAACCCAAACAACATTCTAATGGCAACACTGATCAAGACAATAGACGACCTAAAAAAATACGTTTCAGTTAATAAAAATTTGGATTTGGCCAGTGTTGAGCCCTACATAAAACAAGCCGAACGCAAGTATATCGTTCCGTTGGTGGGTGATACTATGTATGAATCCTATACGGGTACCGCACCCGCTGATGCTATTCCGGTCAAAGTATATGAGCTGTTACGCGAAGCATCCTCTAATTTGTGTTGGTTCTTGTATTTACCTTTGGCCAATGTTCAGGTGTCCGATTCGGGCATTGCCGTATCTTCGGGGGAAAACCATAAAGCCGCCGAATGGTGGCAAGTACGTGATTTAAGGCGTTCGTTCATAGATGCGGGTTTTACGGCCTTGGATGAAGCCTTGAAAATAATGGAAGCCAATGAGACCGCCTTTTCAGATTGGGTAGGCTCCGATGGGTATACAGTTAGCAAAGAACTTTTTGTAAAACGTACCGACACCTTCAACCGTTGGTTCAATATCAACAACAGTCGAAAAACATTCATCGCCCTTCGTCCTTATATGTTAGAGGTGCATCATCAATATTTCACGGCAAAACTGAATGCCGAGACCATTGCCTTATTGATACATGCCACAAAACCTGAAAACACCATTGCGTTAGAGTTGGCCTCTGGCACAACCCATTATAGGACGTTGGATATGCTACAGGCCGCCCAAGTAAACTATACCGTCGCAAAGGCCATACAAAGTGGTACATTCGAGCTTACATCGAACGGGATCTATGAAAAAATAGAAGAGTTCCCTGGTTATAAGGCCCAACCGTTAGGAGAAAAACAGTTACGCCGCATACATGACGAGCGATTAACGGCCGGTGAAGAGTACTATAAAAAAGCCTTGAAGATAATTGAGGCCAACCCGAGCGAGTTCCCTGATTATGAGACCAAGGCCACGGCGGCATTCGTAAGGCCTAAGAATACAGGTAGCATTGTTGGTTTCTAAAAGTCACGGTGTGACTGTCCTTTTTTTGAAGAGAGTAAAAAGTAAAATTTGATAAAAAGTAAACCATGGCCGCATCAAGACCCAGTTCAGCCTTAAAGGATAAAATTAACATTCGAGCCGTTGGCAATAGGATCAACGAAGCGACTGCGGAGGATTTTCAGGAGTTAGGGGCTATTTTAGAAGACCATGCCGATAAGTTAGATGCCATGACCGGCTCAGCAACGCCAAGTCCGCATTACGGTACTTTTACCTCGTTAGAGTTATTGCGTGCTACCTATGCCGTTGGTGAATTGGATGCTTTTGCGATAATAGATGCCGGTACGGGCACCGCCCCGCAAATAGCGTTGTGGGATGTTACCGATAATGACTGGGTATTGCAGCTCACTACCAAGACCACGACTGAAAAGGTCATCACCCAAAACGATAATGTAATCGATGTGTTGGTACAAGATGCCAATGGTGATGATCATATTATCGTGTCAGGAACATTCACGGGCACCGACCCCTCAAAATTAGAACATTATTCAGCTAACTCTATAACAAGGGCGTTATGAGCGATACATTCATATTGGTACTTCTGGTTATACAGACTTTGTCCATTGTCTTTCTTTTGGTAAACCTTGTTAAATCAAAATCCGTGGTAAAATCGGAAGAAATCGAAACCAAGAAAATAATTCTCGAAAATTATGAAATCACCGTTGATAACGGGGAACTATCTATAAATCCAACACAATGAAAAAGTATTTTTTAATAATAGCCCTATTGGTCACCTCGTTTGCCATTGGCCAGATAAGGGTTACCCCGGAAGGGTATCCTAAATTTCCTAAAAAAGCCGTTGCCACGACAGTTGATTCCAACGATACCCTGATGATATCAAAAGTAGACGGCATTCAAATGGGTATATCCTTTGCAGATTTCTCCTCAGGCCTTGGTTCATCTTCGTTCAACTGGTCAACCCCTGTTGATTCGGATATAACTTTTGATACTGACCAAGCTTATAGTATTGGAACCGATCAAAACAAACCCTTAGAAATCCATGCAGCCGTTTTTATGGGTTCAATAGAAGGTGGAGGGGCTGAGTTCAGTTCATTGAACACTCCATACATTAATTTAGGCGGAGTGTCTTCCGATTATGACCCGGCTGATTGGTCTCCTGGCAATTGGGTGGTGTACAGCAACTCCACTGATGGTAAATTAAAAGCTGTTAAAGGTAATTCTTCAATTGAAGAAATCGCCATTGCTACAGGTGACAATATATTTACGGGGAATAATGATTTTAGTGGCGGCACCTTTAATGTTGGAGGTCGGATAAAACAAATAAATAACAATAGAAACGTTGTTATAGGTGATTTACCTACTGGGTCTAATGACCCTGATTGGTCGACCATGGTAGATAGTGACCAATATGCCGCATCGGTACTTATCGGTTCCGGTATATATGATTATGGATACGGCACCATGGGCGCAACCAAGATTGGATATGAAGCTGGTGGTATATCAGATATGGATGTTTCCATTGGTTTCAAAGCAAATACAAGTGGATTAGATAATGATGGTACTGTCGCTATTGGTTATATGGCTAATAAATTTGTTGCCAATGGTTCAATATCTCTTGGGTATAAAGCAAATATGGTTGCATTTAGAAATGGTATTTCTATAGGTTACAATGCAGGCAAGTTCGGTTTGTTTACTATACCGGGTAATACGAACATAGCAATAGGTACTAGTGCCTTACAATACAGTACCGGCACGGATAACGTAGTGTTGTCTACAGGAACAAACACTTTAGGGTCTTCATTTATTGATGACACAGCAAATGCATTGACATTTACCGCAAGTGATTATACTATAGAAGATCAACAAGAACGCATTAGTATTAATATCCCGTCACATGGTTTAGGTGACAATGAAAGCCTGCATTTGCTAAAATACTCGCGTTCGGGTAATCTAGGGCCTATAAACGGCGGGGATTTCGGTACATACTCATCAGATGGCTTTGAAAATGTTTTTGATAGTGGAAAATATGGTTTATTTGAAGTTTTGGATGCTGATACTATTGTCCTCAGGAACCCTGTGAGTGAAGAGCAAGATGGTTGGTGGCAAATGCCTTTGTCAACGGCAGATGTTCATACGTTAACTCCTTTAAAAAGCTATAGCGGCGTTGTTCAAATCGGGAATGTTCCGGTTGATAGAGATAGTACGGCATACATTGCCGGGCGTTCTTTGAGATTGCCAGAAAGTGAAATTTCGGAAATAGGTTTAGATGTAAAGAATGCCGCCACCGTCGAATGGGTAGAAGCCCAAGGCTATGGGTCAGGCAGCTCAACCCCTCAAACATCATACGTAGATGACAGCAACGCAGATGATACAGCAACCATTCAGGCGGCACTTGATGCAGGTGGTGTTGTTGAACTTGACCCATACGGGGATTATGATACTACAAGCGTTTTGACTTTAGATGTTGACGGTACAATATTCGATGCCAACGGGGCATTAATAAACAATTCAACAGGGTTTAGGATGTTGAATGTTGATGCCTTGAATTGCGAGGTGGTTAATTTGGAACTTAATTCAACTTATGACACCGCTTCCGCTACAAGGGACTTGTTCGGGGTTATTACTTTGGATAACAGCCCACACGAAAGGGTTTATTTTGAGAATATAAAGATTAGCGCACCAGATGCGAACACCGATGCTATAAAGGTAATTGCCCAGAACATAACTGGTTCTGGTACAATGGAGTATCTTGAATTTAGAAATATATTCATTGATGGTGTTGGCTCAATGGGTATAGAGGCTATCGGAAACTCTAACAGATACCAAGATGCACATTCGATTACCAATCTTGTTATAGAAAATGTTGTTACAAAGAATACAGGGTTAAAAGATACAGAAGGTCAAGGTATATCGGTTGCAAGCAACGTTCTTAATTTAACCCTTGATGGTATATTGATAGATTCACCCGTAGGTATAGGATTGGAACCAACAGCGCAGCACGTAGTAGGTAATAATATCACAATCAAAAACGTACCAACAGGTGACGAGGCTATTTATGCCGAGCAGTACGAAACCGTACAAACGGTAAACAATACATCATTCAATCTTAGCGATGTGAATGTGGATAGTGGGGTAATCAACTTATTAATGCGAAATGAAACGGGATATTTGACCAATTTAACAGGTCGTGGAGATATAGGGATGATTCTTAAAAACGTGGTCGTTACCAATCCAGATTTGTATATAGACGGTGGTGATAATATCGACATAAATACAGGTAATGAAGCGTGGTTCAATGGTGGTAAGATAGTATTCGATAATGCATCCCGTTTTCAATGTCAAGGCGGCACACTTAATCTAGGTGAAGGTATCAAGATTCAAAGCATTACGGACGGACAATTGATAAGTGGTGGAACTTCCACTATTAACATAGATGGGGTAATTGCACAAGATGGATATTTCAACGCAAGTGCGGGCGGAGTGTACAATCTCAAAAACTTCGATTACAACAGAACAGCAAGCAGCAGCGTATTCTTAAACGGGGATGCAAACTCCTACAACATCATTAACGATGTGTTTATAAATGATGTAAGACAGATAGAACCCGTTGCGGATAACTCTATCGGAGGTGCTGATATTCAGAATAACACGGTTAATAGTGTGGATATCGCCAACGGGGGTATCAAAGAAGAGGACTTGAATGTGACTAATACCGAAGCCGATGGCCAGGTGTTGACCTCTAACGGTGACGGCACTTTTAGATGGGATAGTGGTGGTACGGGAACAGACGACCAAAATGCAGGGGAAGTACCTTATACAGACACTTATTCAATAGGCGAAACCGATGTGCAGGGGGCTATCGATTATTTTGAAAACAATAAAGTAAGCACAACAATATCAGGAAGGACAGGTACACCAATAACATCTATCATGGAACAGACAAAGGCCCAAATGGAGGCGGACGGAAGCCCTGGAAGCGGCACAATGGTCATATGTAGCGATTGCGAACTTATTGAAACTGCAACTGGTTCTTCCATTGATTTGACCGATACGCCTCAATATATCGACAACCGAGTAGGTGATTTAGGAGCATTCACATTCTCTAGTCTTGCGATAGGCAGGGAAGCTACTATTGATATAGATCAAACAACAGAGCCTACATTCTCGGCAACCGGGGTTACGTTTACCAAAGTTTCTCCGCAGGATTTTGAAAGTGATACACGTATGCAGGTTCTATTCAAGGTTCAAAGTAACACCGAGATTTTATATTATTATCTGAAAACTTACTAAGATGAGATTATTACTTTACCTACTTATTCTAATTTCCCCACTACTGGTAAGCGGGCAGGACTTCGATTTCTTCCTGCCTGCAAGCCAACAGGTGATTTTTGGAACATATGATGCCGATGCGCAAGCATTTATTGATGCTGTTGGTACATTGACTGAATCGCAAGAGATTGCAGTTGATAATTTGGTAAAAGGATTGAAAGCAAATGGCTTGTGGAGTAAGTTAGATGTAGTTTACCCTATAATCGGAGGAACGGCAGCGGCTCATAAATGGAATTTAAAAGACCCAAGGGATTCAGATGATGCGTTCAGGTTGGTGTTTTCGTCTAGTGGTTCGGGTAGTTGGATTCATGATGCTAATGGTATGGAAAATGTTTCAACAGCAACAACCGATGCCGCAATTGCAGTCACATACTATCACCTAAGTGATTTGGGCGCAGAAACTTCGGATTTCAATTGTTCTATTTCGTTTTATCAAAATAAAGATTATTCATTGATGTCAAGGCCTCGTGCAATTGTAGCTATGACAGGTTATAATGGAGGTGATAATTTTCATTTTGGAGTAAGAAATACAGGAACGATGAATTTTTATTTAGGTCAAAATTCGGGAAGCACATCATATTCGGGAGACGGTAGACAATTCTCTACAATGGCAACGCAATCTGACGGAAATGTTTCAATGTATAAGAATGGGGTAATTGTTGGCACGGTTACAACCCCTGCAAGAAATTTAAATTTTTTAAACGATAGACCCTTGGCGTTTGGTTCTTTAATGAATGGTTCAGCGCCATACGATATATCTGATTGTCTTAGTTCGTATCATAGTTCAGCAAGATATGCATTTGTATCAGTAGGAAAAGAAGATTTGACAGCAACGGAAGCAGCTAATTTAAACAATGTAGTTGAAGTGTATCAGGATGCGCTTGGTAGAGGAGTGAATTAATAAAAAACGCCGCCCTAACGAGCTAATTAAACTATTTGGGCCTTAATTTTTAGGAAAAGCAGTTGAATAGGGCGGTTTTTAAATATAAGATAGAATTTAAAAAAAACATAATGAAAAAATTACCTATAATACTAATAGTTTCAATCTTTTTCATACCATTATTAATTTCATGGGGAAACAAAGCGTATCAATTACTTGCTGTAGATGATGAGTTTACGATAATAAAGGGCACTCCAACTGTTTTAGATGTTCTGGCAAACGACAATATACCGGTCGGATCAAGTGCAAAGATAACAAGTGTAACCCAACCTAAGCATGGCAGGGTCATTATTAACCCGGACAGTACAACCCTTACCTATATACCTTTTAAGCACAAAAGGGTAAACTTAAAATCAGGTAAAAAAATAGACGGGTCAAAAAAAATATACATAGGTCATGGTGGGCAAAACAATTAAAAAGCAGCATAAATCATTAAGAAACTTTTTTCTATCTAAAAACGTTTTTGATCGGTTTAAAGAAATAGACGATTTATGTGAAAATGAAGCTATACCGGATAATGTAAAAGTAAAGCGTATCGGAAAAATAACAAGGAAGATAATCGAAGAAGTAGAAAGTTAGTACGGGCTATTTTAATAAGAAGAATATTCAAGCATTTTTAAACTCGTTATTATGGATGATAAAGCAGAAAATAGATTAAAGAGAAGATATGTCAGCGCTTTGGCGGCAATTGTATTGGCCGCTTATGTTGGGTATATCGTGTTCCGAAAATTAAAGTTCGGGGCCGTTAGCCTGGACAATACGGACTATGCGGTCCTGTCCGTTTGCCTTGCTGTTCTTCTAGCCGTTGAAGCGGTAAGATATTACATACGTAAGAAAATGGGGTCAAATCCAAAAAACGATGAAAACGATGCCACATAGATTTCTATTGTTATATGACTTTTTTAAGTTCATTAGCGACATGGCCTTGTCGACCATGCCTATATTTATTTTGCAGCTATACCCACAACGTAACCCTCCACCACCCCATTGGCAGGTACACCCTATCGAAGGGGTCATATATCAGGTCGGACTTATTGTGTGGATCGCAGCATGTGCCATAATGCTATTGGTTTGGCTGCATCGCGCAAAGGAAATTGTTGTTCAAAAGTATAAAGGAAAAACAAGTAGCTTTTTATTGTCTTTCTTTAAAAAAACGAAAAAATGAAAAAACTAAAGGAAATATATTTCGGAAAACATGCGTTTGGCCCAGTTCAATTGGCGTATTGGTTGGTAACCCTGATTGTTTTAGGGGTAATAGCGAATATGATATGGTAGCCTACAAACCCGTACATTTCACGATAAATGAATTGGTACACCCTTGGATTCTTAAAAAAATCGGAGAGGTGAACGCTTGGCTCAGACTAGATGCCGGTTCCCTTCGTGATTTGGATAAAATCCGAGTTAAATGGGGGAGCCCTATCTATGTAAATCAAGGACCACATGACAGCCGGGGATATCGCCCTCCCAATGACCCGGACGGTTCATGGAACTCTACCCATAAACACGCCAACACCTTTGACCTGGTTCCAGAAAACGGGGATTATCGAGGCCTGTATAAAATGGTTTTTGAAATGATTCAAAATGGAGAGTTGGAGTCGTTCAACACGTTGGAAAATATCGAAGACACCACAGGATGGGTGCATTGCGCAAAAATGAATACAAGTGAAAAACCCCTTATTATAAGGCCATGAACTGGAAAAATATTATTGAGAATCTAATTTTGATTATAGTGATGTTCATTGGGTTGGGTGTATATACCTCCATGGTACTTAAACCTATAATTGTCGAGAGTATTCGTCAAGAGAACACTAAAATCGAAAACAATATTGAAACCACTATCGATAATAAATTCAAAAAGATAGATGCCTTAACGGCACAATTACCATTGTCAATTCCGGTATCCAATACCCAACAATCCACAAAGGTCATAGGGAAAGATAGTATTTGCCTACCTATTAAAAATCTGACCAGGAGGCAAAAGAAACGTTTGGGCCTAGATTAATACTTGTTCTAAATAGATCGCTCAACCCTTGAGTAAGATAATAAAAGGCACGGTGTGCCTGTCCTTTTTTAAGCCCTTCCCCTTTCCCACCTTGCGGGTATGCATCAATCTTTATACGATACCATGCAAAACCTGCCATCCTCTTTTATTAAAGAGGTGATTCAATGTACAGATGTTTCTGTTTTGCAACAAATGATGCGGGAAACCACTTGTGCAGACCGTATCGCGGTGATCGATGCGCGTATTACTAAAATAAATTACCTCGTGATATGAGTATACAGTACACCTCGGATATTACGGCCTTGGAAAAAAAGGCAGGCCAAAAAGCCGCCCGTACCCTTTCACGTAGGTTAAAACTGGTTTTGGGCACGGCCACGACCAAACAATCCGGACTTATGCTCAAAGGTGCCGGTGCCTCCGCGGTGATGAAGTTCGGTGTCCTGGATAATATTACCGTCCGTGCCACATCGGTCACTTTTAAACAGCATTTTGGTTTCGAGGGTATAAAAAAGAACGGGGTTCGCATGAAAATGAAACCCTTCAACCATTTTGATGAACTCTTCAATGGTACCAAGGCCCTTGATACCCTTGCCGATGAAATAGGGGCTATACGTGCCGAGCAGATAACCCGAAACATTAGATTCTAATGGCAGATAAGCAAATCACCAGACGGTTAAAGATTTATGTGAATGGTCAGGAAGTCGATGCTACCTTGACCAATCTGCAAAAAAACCTAACAAAGTTCAGGACACTCTCCAACCGAGCTGTTGAAGGCACTCCGGAATGGAAAAAATACAATGCTGAAGTCGCTAAATTAGAGGTAGAACTCAAACAAGCACGTTCTGCCCAGACCGAGTTCAGAAAAGAAACAAAGCTCACTGAGGCGGGCATCAATAAATCTGAACAGGCCCTTTCTGATTTTACAGGTAGTTTCACAACCATGATACAAGGGTATAAGCGTGGCGATATTCTTCAGGTAAAAGAGGGGTTTAACGGCGTTCGTCAAGGAATTTCAGGAGCAACTAAGGCCGCTTTGGCCTTTATTGCAACACCAATAGGAGCTGCCATTGCTGTTTTGGTAGGTGTTGGTGCAGCTGCAAAAGCGTGGTTCGATTATAATTCACAAGTTGTAGAAGCATTACGCCTTACACAACAGATTACTGGTTTAACAGATGGTGCCGCAGATAATGCTCGTATTCGCGCTGAAGCATTAACGGAAGCTTTCGGTGTTGATTTTAAGGAAACACTGCTCACCGCAAACGCCTTAGCCCAACAATTTGGTATAAGTTTCGATGAAGCATTTGATGTTCTTGAGGGACAATTGGTCCGTGGTCAAAAAAACAATGATGAATTTTTTCAGAATCTGAACGAATACCCCACCTTCTTTAAACAGGCAGGTTTTTCTGCACAGGAATTTGGCCGTATTATCGCCACTGGGTATGATCTAGGTATATATAAAGATAAACTCCCTGATGCTTTAAAAGAATTTGATATTGCAATCAAAGAGCAAACCGACACCACCCGTGATGCATTGGTAAATGCTTTCGGGGCCGCATTTACAGATGATGTGTTGTCCCGTATAGAAAAAGGGGAAATAACCACAAAAACGGCTCTGGAGGAAATATCAAAAGAAGCTCAGGATTCAAATATAAATATTCAGCAAAATGCCCAGTTAACGGCCGACCTATTTAAAGGAGCCGGTGAAGATGCGGGCGGTGCGATGAAGATATTTGAAGCTTATAATGTAGCTATAAACGAAAATCAAAGGGAGCTGACCGAAAGCGAACAAATTACCCAAGACCAGATAAACGCCACCAAAGAATTAAAGAGTATCACATCGTCCTTGTTCTCCACAGGTGATGAGGGGTTTGGTCTATTGATTGATAAAGCCAAACTATTCGGCACTGAGGTCTTAATTGATATTCTTACCGCAGGCGTAGATGTATACAATTGGTTCGTAGACCTTAATAATGAGAGTAGGGTTTTTTCTGGAATTCTTACAACTATAGGAGTTGCCGCTACGGCACCATTTAAGGTGTTAAGTACGTTGGTTTCAGCCGCAAAGGATAATTTTGGAAACCTTGGCGATGTTATTGAAGGGGTGTTTACCTTGGATTTTGATAAAATTAAGGCCGCCATGCAAAATGGGTTGTCCGCAACTGGTGATGTTTTGGATGAATTAAAGGCCAAGGCCAAAGCCGATGCTGCCGAAATTCAAGCTGCCTTTAATGGTGAGAATAAATTTGAGCGCAAATCGTTAAATGATTTTATTTCTGAAGATACTCCTACGTCACCAACATCAACAGGGAATGCTCCTTTAAAAGAAGGTGGCACGGACGAACTCACCCCAGAAGACAATAAAACCCTCAATTCGAGAAAAAAATTATTGGCGTATTTAAAGCAACTTGAAGAGGAAGAGGCTATTCAGAATGAACTCAAGAAAGTAGAAGACGACCTGCGGGCAGAGGAAGAAGAAGTACTGCGTTTAGAGAAGAAATTTGAAAAAATGGCAGAGGAAGCCGGACTCACAAATGATTTGGCCGCCGAACTTTCTGAAGAGGAAAAATCATTGGCCGCACAGTTAGAGGATGCCAAGGAGGCAGAAATTCAACTTGTTCGGGACAAACATGCTGCGATCAGGGAAAAGAAAAACGCCGAATCTCTCAAAAAAATAGAACAACAGGATGCCGCCAATAAAAAGGATCAAATAAAGGCCGAGACCGAACTGCAAGATGCCAGACGTGGATTATTGGAATTGGGTATAGATGTATTGGCTTCGTTTTTCGGTGAGTCATCCGCGCTTTCAAAGGCCTTCTTTTTAGGGGAAAAAGCAGTTGCGGCCGCAAATGTGATAATAGATGGTGTGGCTGAACGTGCTAAAATATCCGCTGCTTGGGGTTGGAATCCTGTTGTTGCCACTCCTTTACTTACCGCTTCAAAGATTAGGACAATTTCAAATTTGGCGGCAATTGCAGGTACGGCCATAAAAGGTTTTGAATTGGGCGGTGAAACCTTTTCTGGTAATTATTCGGGTGGTGTAGATGGTCGTGGCGGTCAGTTATCGGTACTGCACCCCAATGAATATGTAGTACCCGAATTCGTAAGGCAAGACCCGGAAGTCCCTGCTATTCTCGGTTATTTAGAACAAAAAAGACAACAAAAGCTTGGGTCGTTCGAGAATGGGGGCGATACAACGTCCTCACCTGTTACACCCGTTGATTCTTCAAACTCATTATTAGTAAGCGCTGTTCAATTATTGATTGAAAAGTTAGATGAACCCTTGAAAATACTGTACACCTTGAACGATGAAATAGAACGTCGTGAACTGGCTGAGAAATTAGACGACACCATTAACGAATCTAAAGGAAAATAATATGGCTTTTACACCGGCATCACCCTTGAACTTGGTGTTCAAAAAATACACTTCGATACCTGCACCTTCGCAAATCACCGTCGATGTTCCTTTGAATACTGATCTCATATTGAAAACGTCTTCCTTGCCAACATGGTTGACCTTTTTGAACCAGTCGTTCAATGGTACTACAGGTACCTTCTATTTTAAAGTGCTGCTCAATGCAGCGAACGCACTTACTCCTGGTACCCATTCGGCTACCGTAAACTTGCAATCCGTAAACTATGACGTAAGGCCTAATGTTGTTGAAGACCTAGGTAATTACACTGTCAACCTATTGGTAGAGGATACAATAATCCTAGAGGTATCCCCGACAATTTTATCCTATTCGTTCAATGTTGGTGATGGTAACCCTGCAACAAAGGCCGTGCAGATAACGTCAGAGAACAATTGGAACCTGACCACCCCTGATTCTTGGATTACCCTTTCCGCTAACTCCGGGAGCCAGAACGCCACGGTACATATAGGTGTTGACCCGTCCGCATTGGCCAATGGTAATTATACGGGAACGGTGACCGTTGATGATGGTATCTTCACCCGTACAATCGTGGTGTATTTATCGGTATCCGACCCTTCGACCGTAGAGAGTTATCTATTTCTAAACCCTCAAAACTTTGAGTTTTTATCTCAACAGGGCGATGTGAACACTACCCAAAAATCATTGAGTATAGATGCCGGTGATGCTTGGTCTGCTCAAATTTCGGAAACTTGGTTGGTTATGAGTGCTGAAAATGGGACTGATGGTATTACTGATGTGTATCTATCCGTTGACAGTGGTTCGTTGTCCGTTGGGGTCTATCAGGCCCAAATTGAAATAACTTCCAATGGCATAATCAAAAAAGTATATGTAACACTTCGTGTGGTCTCTTTCGTTTCATCAGGCCTTACGAACAACACCTTGTATTATGCGGATGATCGTAATAAATTACAAGTGGGCAATGTGGTAGACAATACCTTTTTACGCTTGGCAGTTGAGGCTTCTGCCGTAGATGAGACTTTTAATTATGAGATTACGTCCCCATATTTTAGGGGTGTGGCATCTGTATTGATAGGTTCCGAAACCGATAAACTGATTCCTTCTTTCATCCCTTCCAATGATTTCACCACACGCATTATGAACAACATTCAACCGGTGGTCATTGGGTTAAGTGCTTTTGACGAGCAATACTTTACAGGGTTGACAACCGCTATCACCACTTACTACGGATTACGTTTTTTAAAAGGGGAAACGCCTACTACTAATGGTAGGTTAAGCTATATTCCCAAAAATATAAAAGTGTCCAATCTGGCAGTTGTACGATTATCGGTATTGTCATTGAACGCTCCGGGGGCAGCTACTATAACAGGTGCCGTTACCGCCACTGTTAACGGTGGGTCCCAAAATGGGCTGTACGTATATACCCTTCTTTTGAACCTTGCCGATTATGCCCTGGAGCATAAAGATGAAATCCGGGTTTCTTTTGGTGGCCATGTCGTGAACGTGTTTATCGATAACGATTATCTGGCACTCAATACCATTGCTTTTGAAAATGAATGGGGGGAATATGAGTTGTTCGAGACCCGTGGCTATATTACCCAATATGCGACCGTTTCCCCAACTTATCAGGAGAAAGCATATGACGGACTTTCCCATACACGGGTGTTGGAGGCTCATCAAGATGCCGAATTCATAATTGATACAGGTTATATTCAAACAACTGATGAAGTGGAGTGGTTAAGTAGAATGTTGAATTCGAAAAGAACCTTCCTGTATTTGAACGGTGAACCTGAAGAAGTGATATTCACCACAAAAAAAATGCAAGTGAGTAAAACACGAAACCACATTCGTTCCTTTTCGTTGAATTTTAAAAAGGCGATTAAATGATACTGTTCCAAACCTTAAGCGGTTTTCAATTAGACCTTACAGAATATGGGTTCACTTTTAACGAGGAATCCGATTACTTTTCCGAGGAAACATCTAAAAGCTATACATTGCCCGTCAATATCAACATTGATGATGAATTGGCCACGGTATTGGGATTGGTAGATATTGAGAATATTTCAGGCTATACCACGAAAGTAGAGGGGTGTCTTACCATAGATGAAGTTTTTTACGATGCTTACATCTCTATAAATGTTGTTCAGGGCACCAAGGCCGAATTAAAGTTGTTCTACGGAAAAGAAACACTTTCCGTTTTCGATAAAAACCTAAGTGAGCTCCCTTGGCCCGTAATAGATACCGGAGGCTCTTTGGTAACCTATGCAAAATCAATCCTCGATAAGTCCTATCCCGAGGTAGACCATAATTTTCCCATGGTATACCGACCATCCATTAAGGAAAATGCCAACTATGATGAGTTTATGTTGTTCGTTAATTATTATGGTAATTCTCAGTTCTTTACCAATAACCTAAGTGGCGAGGAGGTATTCAATAGGAACGTAATGGCTCCAATGGCCTATATAAAATCGGTCTTGAAATTAGGTTTTGAGACTGAGGGGCTGCAATTGCGTGGTGAATTTGCCAATGATTCCTTTTTTGATAAAGTGGTATTGGTTCCGGATAACTATTTTGAAGAATACTCCAATCTTGCCAAACGCCAATCATGGCAGTTTGAATATTATGATTCACAAGAAACGGTAGAAGGTACGACCATTAGTATATATGAGCGATCGTTCATGCCTGATGAAACGGGTACGTACAGTATTAAGTACAAGTTGAATTTCCCTGCCGGGATAGCCAGTAATTTTGATTTTAAAATAACCTATGGCGAAACCAACTTGTTCAAGGCTTCTACGAACAATAAACCCTTGATCATAGATGATGTTCTTGAGATTAATCTTGATGGCACCTCCCCTTATGAAGAAATTAAAGTGGTACTTCGAATTTCTGAACAACAGAACACCATCGCGGCATTGAATTATTTCGTGTTCGATTTAAAAGGAGGTGATGTTAATGAATTCCCTTCGGAATATTCCTTATCTGATTTTATGCCAGACATGACCTTTAGGGAGTATTTTACCCGCATAAAAAATTGGTTGAATCTTGAGGCTACTTATTTGGAAAATGCCGTTGTCTTGAATTATATGGACAATACCCTTCAAAAATTGGTGTATGATGACCACTCCCATCTTGAGATACCCTTGCCGAAAAGAACGTTGAACAAAAACAACCTGTTTAAAATATCCTATGATTATGGTAATACGGTAATGTTCGATAAAGACGGAAAAACTTATAGTGATGCTGATTATTTGGACAGTGAAATAACATCGATTGACTTGCAAGTATTGCCAGTAAGTGTTTCTGAAAATAACGGACTGATAACCGGTGCTTTTCCTGAAGAGAATTCAGGGCTTGTACTGGGTATTTATGACGGTTTGGTATCTGATAAACCTGTATTGCGAGACCAAATCTCATATCAGGATTTGTCGTTGCAAGTGGTCACTTCCCTTTTTCATAAGCTTTCATTGAAATTCAGGGCCAATTCAGAACAGTTCAATGAAACTTACTATGCCCGTGTGCATGAGCGTTTTGACCTTAAGCACGGCATCTTCAAATACAACAAGAAACAATTGATCACTTCGATTAAAAAAAATAGGATAAGTGATAAATGGTGGAAGATTACCCAAGTATCCGAAAGTTTTTAAATGTTGGCCGATTTAATGTTCTCATTGGCTTTTTTCATATTGCGCGGGGTGTAAGTGTCGGTTTGTGATGAATGGTGGTGTCTTGCTTGGTCCCTGACTGCAATTAAGGGCACGCCGTTGCTAAGTAGGTCGGTTATGCCGCTATCCTTTAAAGAATACCAATGTATGTTCGTATCAACTCCAATGTCTTTTCTCATGATGTCCCATTGTTCCGTGATGCGATTTGGCCATAATTTTTTCAATCCAGGGGCAAATGTTTTGCCGGTGAACAGATACCAATCTTTCCCCGCATCTTTTATGTGTTTTTTAAGTAGGGGCAAAAATGCATCGGGTATGGTCACACTTTGCCCTTTTCGGTTCTTTGATACGGTACTATCTACCCATAGTGTACCTTTTTCAATATTTACATCCTTCACCTTAAGTTTGGTTATTTCAGTACGTCGAATCAAACAATAGTAACATGTCATGCATAGTGTTCGAAAGTTCTTATTCTCATTATCCCAATAGTCAAAAATTGCATTTCGGGTTTCCTTGTCCATCACCGCCCGTGTTTTGGTTTTTCGGTTCGTTTTACCAAAGTGTATTGTCGGGTTGGCGGTTATATACTTTTTTTCGATAAGAAATGAACTGAGGAGCTTAAGGAACGAAAGGCAATTGTCACGGCTGCATGCTGAAAGTCCACGTGTATATCGAATGTAATCCAAATAATCCCCTACAAAATCATTGTCGAATTGGTATGACATCATATCAGGTTTGTTCAGCACTTCAATGATGTAGGTTTTAAGTTTTCCTATTTGCGACCTATATGTCTTTAGGGTGTCGTATCTTAGATTGTTGTCCTTCACATCCTTTTCGATACGTTTGAGGAATATATCGGCAACTGCATTGAAAATAGTTAATTCTTTGGTTCCTTTATTTTGGTAGAAGGGGTTCCATCCTTTTTCAAGCCGAATATTAATCGATTTGATCATGCGTTTGGCCAGTTTCCTTCTTTCCGCTGTGTTCTTTAGAGGTTTTACCCGGTTACGTTTACGGGTGAGTTTTCCTGTGTACGGGTTGGTTACATAATAGACAATTTCCCACGTCTTGTTTTCGTGCAGCTCTGCGGGCAGATAATCAATAAATGATGTACTAAGAGGTTTTTGAGGTGTATCCATTTTTTTTTTACACTTTGATTAGGGTCAAGCGTAAAAAAGGATAATCAAGTGGCTTGTTTTTGACACGGCTTTTTAGGTTGCTATCTCATATTTTGATAAGCAACCCTTAAAACACCTGTTTTTAAAAGGCTTCCCAACTCCTTATGGAATTGGGAAGTTTCTTTTGGGTGGAAGACCGGGTTCTTTTACAGTTTTCAACACAAAAATTTTGTCTTGATAATCAATATTTTACACTTTCTAATTTACTGTTTTTTCACTTTGTTTGCCGCGATTTTGACACGCTTCATATTAAAATCATATCGCTTATTTTTTTGACGGTATCAGCAAAAACCTCATAATATATAAGGTTTTTTGTTGAAATATGAACTCAATGCACAATTGAGCAACCCGGATATTTCCAATAGCCAAATGAACCAATTAATTAGATTATTAGCTATTTAGGATTTTTGACCATTCTTGGAAATTTCCTTTTCTACCCGGATGATCTCATCATCTATTTGATTGGTGATGATCTCTTTTAGCATTTCCTCCACTTTATCCAATTTATCCTGTATTTTTTTATCTACTAACTCATCAAGAGTTACTTCCTTTTTATAAACAGCGGTCTCTTCAGAAACCATTTGAGGGTCTATTATCATTTCCCCTTCCCCAAATAAGACCCAATCAAGGTTCAGGTCAGGGTAATTTGTCTTTATTCTTTTTAAATATCCACTACCGATATTCTTTCCCCTTCGTAAAACCCCTTCAGCTAGGCCAAGTGACATGGTGAATTTCCTTTGGCTAAGGCCTTTGAACTCAATATATTGAAGTATTTTTTCATTAACATTCATAATTAATATGATAAAATGTTTGTATAGTGAGATAAAATTACTTTACTTTGTGTCATAATAACGTCATAAATATAGCATAAAACACAACCCCTTCAAATAATAGGTTTCTATGATTAGTAAAGCAGAACGAGACAGTATCAAAAAAGTATTGGGAGGTCATTACTCCGCATTGGTACAGGAAGAGCTATTCAAAAAAGGCATTCGCAATAGAAACGGATTGCCGCACAGTAAAAGCCAAATCACCAATGTAATGAACGGGCAACCTGATACTGAAATCGAAGCCGCAATTTATGAGGCGGTGGAAACAAAGAACAAAGCTGAAGAAGCTGAGAAAAAAAGACGGGAAAGAATTCTCGCAAAAACAAAAACCGAGGCGGCAACCTCGGTCTAATATGCATTAATCACTAAAACTTAAGCGATGATTAACACAGACACAAATGTACAACAAACCCCATTATTACGCAATAATCTGCGCATAGCAGGTATGTTGCCCGATGATAAGGATATTGAGTTCATCGGTATTCCTTCAACCATGGAGGTCATTTGGTTCCAGTTCGGAAACCAACATGCATTCTCACAATTGCCAGATGCTTATTTTCAACTCTTGGCCGAAAAATACAAATCCGATGTCATGGCCGTTCAGGATATTAGGGCTATGGCGTATGACTATGAACGCCAGATTGAGTTATACACGTATTTCATTTATGGCGATGCCGATTTTACCCCAGATATCATTGATGGTATATTGCAACCTGCGGAAAATTTCAGGCATTGCACCGATTGTATAAGCCTACAATGGATTACCAAAGACATTACCATTAATGATTCTCCTTTGAATACTCGGGAATTGACCATTTGTGATGGTATTCTCGGTAACCTTCCAGATAAGGTCATTGCACACAACTTGGGTATAGCATTGTCAACTTTTGATTTTCACAAACGAAACCTTTATAAAAAAGCGGGGGTCGATAACAAAGGGGCCTTTTTAATCAAATTGTTCAACGAAAGAATATAGTCATGAAACCAACAGTACTCGCATTTAGTTTAAAAGAAGCCTTGGAATTGGTGCAATACCATAACCCCAAGTATTGGGAGCATGATTTGGCTATACCTGAAACAAACATACTTCGTAAACAGCACATTAACCAATTGTCCTTAACCAAGGCAATGGATGCCATTCTAGAGCAAAACAATCACATGGCCGATAATATCTATACCATGGCCGCATTCCAAAACATCATGAACAAAAAAGTAGAAGAATACAATAAAATAATTGAGGATATCAATCTTATAAATACGCAAGTCGAACATTTAGGGACCAATAAGACCATCACTGATCAAGACAAATCAGAACTTCGAAATTTCTACATGGACAGGTTAAAGTTCAACGAGCGTAAGCGTAAAATTCTTTTAGCATCAAAAGAAGTCCGAAATGCCTTAAGGGTTGAGTTCGAAGAAGTGTCCGCAACGGTGAAAAAGTAGTGGATATGTCGCAAGATAAACCTCAATCAAATGATGATGATGCTGAAAATGAAGGCGCCATCACAGACCCTAACCAAATATCAATTTTTGACATTATTGAAGAAACCAATTAATGAGATACACTAAAAACTCCCTTGACCGCGTTCGCGAAGCCGATATTGTCAAAACCGTAGAACATTACCGACCACTGAAAAGAGAAGGTGCCAACTATAAGTGCTGTTCATTTTTCACAGACGAAAAGACACCTTCTTTTGTGGTCTCACCGGTAAAGCAAATGTTCAAATGCTTTTCAACCGGCCGTGGTGGCGACGGCATACGCTTTGTTATGGAGTCCCAAAATATGGACTTTATAGATGCCATTGAGGCCATTGCCCAAATACACAACATCTTCCTGGAAAAAGAAGAAGTTACCCCCGAACAACAACGCAAGCTCGATGAACGTATTGAAATGTTCCAAATGCTTACCAAGGTTTCGGGTAAATTCGTGGCCACTTACAGAAACCTGCCCAACGACCATTGGGCAAAGGAAATGATAGCGGCACGCCAGTTTTCCAATGAAACCATGATTGACTTTCAAATTGGTTTCGCTCCGGAAAAAAACGAGGTGACCAAATGGGCCACCGAACGTGGTGTTTTTGCCATGGCCAAAGAAGTAGGGCTCAGCGACACCAAGAACTCCATGTCGTATGACAAGTTCAAGAACCGTATCATGTTTCCCATTCATAACCATAAAGGCGCTGTGGTGGCCTTTGGCGGCCGTCGCAGCAACAATGAAAAAGACCTTTCATATGCCAAATACTTAAATAGTCAGGCTTCTACGGTTTATGATAAATCATCGGTTTTATACGGACTTTTCCAAGCAAAAAAGGAAATAGCCAAAACAGGGACCGCCATACTTACAGAAGGATATACCGATGTGATTTCAATGCATGAACACGACTGTAAAAATACGGTCGCCTCTTGTGGTACGGCCTTGACCGATGCCCATGCTGCATTGCTCAAGAAATTCGGGAACGAAGTGATATTGCTTCGCGACGGCGATGCCGCAGGGCAAAAGGCCACTGTAAAGGATATTGATATCTGTCTTGCCCACGGGCTTCAGGTGTCGGTTTGTATTCTGCCCGAAGATGAGGACCCGGATTCGTTTGCCCGAAACTACGACGGTAATATGATGGACTGGATCATCGAGAACAAAAAAGAGGCTGTTTATTGGAAGGTTGAGAATTACGACCTTATAAGCGACCGGTACGAGATAAACATCACCACCATTAAGCAGGCCACACTCGATAGTATCAAAGAGGTGCAAGATAGCATGCACACCGATGATGAGCTGTCAAAACTCACGGGTTCTGATTTAAAAAAAGCCAAGGCCAAAAATGCCGCGAAGCGCGATGAAATAGTTAAACTGAAACGGGAAGAAAAGGAAGCCTTGAAAGGGGTTACAAAAATTGATGCCTATAAAAAAGGGGTGGCCATTACCAATATTTCCCAAACCCTTTTCAATATAAAACACGAGGTTCATCGCCAAGTCTACATTAAGCAAGTGGCAAAAATGCTGAACGTGCCCGCATCGGTACTGAAAAAGCAAATAGGCGAACTTGAGGAACGGGCCACACGTGCCAAGGAAGAGCAAAAACCAGGTCTGGTGAACAAGAATATAAAACTTCCTGAAGGGGCCAGTATGGAGGAGTATATGGAACATGGTTTTGTAACCGTAGGTAATACATTCTGGTTCGAACATGTCCAGGGAGGTTTCTTTCAAGGCACCGATTTTAAACTCATTCCCCTCTTCCATATCCTTGGGGATAAGGAAAATAAACGCCTTTGTGAACTTATCAATACGGCAGGACAAAAAATAATGATAGATTTTGACTCTGATATGTTGGCCAGTTTCAACGATTTTAGAAAGTTTCTGTTCCATTTCAGTGGCTTTGCCTTCTACACCCACAACCGCATGCGTTCAGAGCATTTCGACCGGTTCGTAATCCGGTTTAACCGTCAATTTACACCGGCCCTTGAACTCCTTACCATGGGGTGGAACAAAAAGGGATTCTATGCCTTCGCCGATGGTGTGTACTGGAAAGGTAAATTTAGACCTGTAAACAAATACGGTATAATGCATTTGGATGGTATTGATGAAGAAAAGCGGGAATACAACCAAAATGTTGATTACTTCTACTCCCCGGCATTCAGTGTTATGCATGCAGATAACCAAGATGGCGATGATAAATATGAGAATGACAGGTACTTTGTTTTTAAAGAAAGTCCTATTGCCCTTGAAGATTGGATGAAGCAAATGGAACTTGTTTTTCAGGAAAAGGGCATTATCGGTATTTTGTTCGTATACGGCAGTATTTTCAGGGACCTATTTTTAACCAACTATGACAGTTTTCCTTTATTGGGTGGTTTTGGTGAAAAAGACAGTGGTAAATCTGCTTTTGGCAAGATCATTCAAAACTTCTTCTATTACCGTTTGCCCGCTTTGGATTTAACTCAGGCCACACATGTAGGTTTCTCTCGAAGATTAAGCCGAAATGTGAATACCGTTCAGTTTTTAGATGAATATCAGGACAAACAATGTGATGATAAGATTTTTTCGGGAATGATGGGAGCTTGGAACGGCATCGGCCGTGAAAAAGGGATGAACACCGGTGATAAACGTACCATTTACGATAAGATAAACTCGGCCATTTATTATTGCGGACAGTTTATGCCCACCCGAATGGAGAATGCATTGGCAACTAGAACGGTATCGTTGTTTTTTCAGAACCAAACCTTTACTTCAGAACAAAAGAACAATTTCAATACCCTGCTCAACTGGACCAATGAGGGTATTAGTAGTCTAGTGGTGGAAATAGTACAGCACCGCGCCTATTTTGAACAGAACCTTCCGGTATATCATGCCGAAACCGTGCGAACGTTAAAGGATGCACTTGCGGACAGGGAATACCAAGGTCGCGTGTTCGAGAATACGGCCATGCTGTACACCACCTATAGAATTTTGAAGGATAAGATGCAGTTCACCTTCAGCGAGGCCATGGTAAAGGCACAATGCGTTAAACTGATCATAGAGAATAGCGAACAAATCGCCGATAGTAATGGTCTTACCGAGTTCTGGAGTATTATTCAGTTCCTATTCGAGACCAAGCAGATACATGCTCACGCCGATTTTAAGATTGACCAAGCGGTTGAAGTAAAAGTCAGGGGAGAAAAGAACAAGTCCGAAATATATAAAAACGATAACCGTAACGATATACTGTACCTACGCCTAAAAAGTGTTTACCAGTATTACAACAAAGAAGTGACCAAACGAGAAGGTGTAGATGTAATTGGCCAGACCACGCTTCGCCAATACTTTAAATCACGCTCCTATTTTATAGGGTTGGTTACCGGAACCCGGTTTGGCGAGCTTGGAAGCCAGAGCTGTTATGCATTCGACTATTCTGCCATGAAAGAAATGAGCCTGTTGACCCTTCAGACCGACTTGTCGCCTGACCCTGAAAACCCTAAAAAAGCCGTTTCAGAGGCAACTGCAGAAGGTAATAATGTAGTAAAGGATGATGATATACCATTCTGATCATTGAATAAAAAACAACTATAAAGGGTGGACACTGACAAAGCGAAATTTTCATAAAGGTGTTTAGGAAAAACCGTCAGATACGAAGCCCTTTTAAAAAAATGATAAAAATGAAAACAGTTACTTATAGAATTACGTATTCCGATGGGTTTTGGAACATTGAAAAACCATGCTCTTTCTGGATTTTTATATGGTATAAGACCATTTTTTCACATCCGTTGCCGGAGGTTATTTTTAAAAAAGCCTATGAATTACAAGACGAACAGATAAAACAGGAGTAATATGACACTAGCATTTACGAGAAACTGGAATGATAAGATGCCTAAACATCTAATAGGTAAACCAACGCACTTTCCTGAGCGTATTTGGCAGTCAATTGATGACGAGGACAATTCAAGCCGTGAGGAGTTCGAATCTTATTTTAAGCAGAATTTCGACATTCTTATGTCAAACCCATTCGGGTTCGATTTTAAAAAAACCTACCATCCAAAACTGCATACCATTCGCGAGGATAAAAACAACCGATGGAAACCTGGTAATGACATTCATTTCGTGGTCAATAACCGAAGGCCCGACCGCTTTCAATTTGCCCCGGTAATTAAATGTTTAAGTACCCAGGAAATAAAGATTTTACACAGCGGCGAAAAATGGAGGCAACCATGGGTGTTTGTAGACGGCGCCATTCTTACCGGTCCCGAAATAGATGTTCTCGCACAAAACGACGGATTCGACTTTACGAGCGACTTCTTCGCCTACTTCAACACCGATTTTACCGGTAAGATAATACATTGGACAAACCTTGAATATTAATGATATGAGTACAGCTACAGCATACGCCACCCGGCCATTGGTATATACGCCCCATAAGGTAGAGTTGGATTTGGTCCCGGCCGTAAAAGAAGATTTTAGGGAGTATGACGGTACGGATCATAATGGCGAACCTAAATATAAACGGCGAATAGGTATGATCTATTGGTTGTTCAGCCAATCGCAAGCAAAGATGATGCCGACTCCTTACATGATCACAGAGGCATCTGACCCTAAAGAACTGAAGGAGTACCTGGATGCAGGTATTGTTTTTGTATCACGAAACCCTTTTAGAGAATGAAAGAAGAAAGAAAATGTGATAAGTGCGGAAAGAAGATGAAGTTCGCCCATAAAAGTGACTTAGGAGTTCATTGCGGTAAATGTTCAATTGAACTTGAAGAAATAGATCAAACAATAAAGGAAAATTCTCAAATAATAAATTACAATGAAAAAACAAAAAGTAAGTAAATAGACGATATTCATGACCTTGGTATTGGCATGCATATACTTGATCGCCATACTATTTATGAAGGCGATACTATCTGGAGATGTAAACCCGAATACAATGGCTTGGTAATGCAGAACAAAAAAACAGCAACGTTCTTTAAGTCAATAATGAAATGGGTTTGGTTGTTTTCCTTATTTCACAAAATAGTGCGTTTACCGACAGTTATTTTTAGTGGCTTTGCTATTTAAAATAACGTATGTGTATATGATTTCGGGCGGTCTTAGTCGATGAGAAATGTCTCTCGCAACGAAGCAATAAGCTAAGTAGAAGGTCTAAGCCATAGGTTTGAATCCTATCCGCCTGAATTATATACTGTGTTAAGTATCTGTAAAAAGAGAAAAAAAAGGAATGCTAATGCCGATAGGCAAATATTTATAATGATGATAAAGACCATTAAATTAACTAAAAAATCAAAAGAGCAATTGCGTGACCAACACATAGGAACTGGTACGATTGTTCTAAAAAGTAGTGAGACAGAAATAAGATATATAAATTTTTACGTTGGTAGAAATGACGGAAAAATTTACAGTTCTGGAACAGGAAAATTAATTGAAACCATAAACATTTAACTATGAAGAAATCTTTAAACACTCTAAATTTTGATGATGGATTTAAAGGGTACAGATTTTACAATTATTCCGACGATGAAAACCGATGGAACAAAGTAATAATTAAAACTGTGCATCCAGAAGGTTACGACATTGAAAATATTGACGGTGAATCTGATGAATATAAAAATGTATGGACTATTACAGATGGTGAATTTACCAATGTAAACAATAGTAAGAGATTTTTGTGATTGATGATTTATATACGAGTATATGAAGCGTTAATTACCCACACAGCCGTACTGCTTGGTGGCTTTTTTTTT
>TARA_R110002167_G_scaffold13222_6_pt1 | contig 39282 bp, 37 predicted proteins | sample TARA_R110002167 | Tara Oceans TARA_R110002167 (sample SAMEA4398238) | marine metagenome | biome: Polar Biome; feature: [MES] marine water layer (ENVO:01000295) within the mesopelagic zone...; material: water (ENVO:00002006), including particulate matter (ENVO:01000060) such as......
CTGTTCTTAATTATTAGGACCAATACTGTGGCTCAGGGCATGCCGGTATATGACAATACCAATTTTATCTCCTTCATGAAATCCTTGTTGGAATCTGGTAAACAGACGGCGGAACTGTTGAAAACGGTAAAATTCCTAAAGGAGCAGAAGGAGAATATTGATAAGGTCAACAGCGTAATCAAACAACTTAATGCGGTAAAGGAATTGGCCAAGAACAACCAGCGCCTTTATGATATGGTCCAGGATGATCTTAGGCAGATTCTCAATTCTCCTTATATCAGGCCGGAAGAGGTTGGACGCATCTCAGACTCCTTCCAGGGAATTATAGAAAACTCCATGATGTCCATGGACTATATTGATCAAGTATTGTCCAGTGACAATTTGAAAATGACCGATGCGGAACGAACCGCCATTCTGAAGGAAAAGGAACTTCAATCCATGGAAATGGTCGCCGAGATAGAGGCCAAGACCAGGCGATATAGAGAGATAATCGCTTTTAGGGAAATGCAGGATAAAATTAATAATAGGGAAATCAACTACTAATGTCCGGTGTATTTTTGGGAATAGGGCTGGAATATGTGGACACTGTCTATCAGACCATTATGAACAGTGGCTTTTCCCGTACCACTATTACAGGGATGAAGGCCCTGGCAGTACTCCTATTTCTGATCAATATCATTAAGAAGTACAATGAGGGCGTTGCCAACAATGAAGGATATTCATGGGGATTGACCCCTGGTGAATTGGCCAAAAATTTTGCGGTAGTGGTAGTGGCCATTTTTTCTACCCAGGTGCTATCGGCATTTGACAGTATCCTTGTGGCCATTGAAACCCAATTTAGGGATACTGCCCCTGCACTCCTACCCTTGCAGTTGCAGGATATGGATATCGAACAGGACGTAGGTGCCATCGACGCTGCCAAAAAGGCCTTGGCCCTACTCTACGAAGCCTTGGTCACCCCGCTCTTCGGACTGAAAATATTGTCGTTTATTATCGGTTTGATCCTTTGGCTGTTGGATCTCTTTATCTATCCGCTGTTTTTGGCCCAACGATTCTTTCTTTTGGGAATCATGCAGGCCTTTTTTCCATTGGTCATAAGCTTGGCCGTGTTTGAAAAGTTTCGCTCCATGGCCTATAATTTTTTTAAGCTCTATGCAGGGGTCTATATGTTGGTACCGGCTTTTTTTCTGGTCAATGTCTTTATCAATAATTTCTATACTGAGGTGAACCTTAATTTTTGGTCCAACCTTTTTGGAACGGATTGGGGCAGCCAAACCTTCGCACCGGTAATTCAGTTGGGTTCCATAGGCTTCATTGTACTGCTAAAATTCACTTTGTACCGCAGGGCAATAACCTTTACTCTCAAACTCTTCAGTGTATCCTAAACATCTAATTAAATGTAATATATGAAAACACCCTATAAAAATATTTACAAGGTACTTGGCCAGAATCGCTTTATGGTCCTTTCCATAGTCATAGCGGCCACGACCATTAGTGTCATTTCTCTCCTCCTGGTATTGAAACTGCATAACGATGCCTTGAACAAAGCTTTTATTGTCAATACGGAAGGCCATGTGATCCCTCTAAAGTTGGTCGATCAAAAAGAGAATCTTGAGGTCGAGGCCCTGGCCCATTTGGAACTGTTCCATAACTATTTTTATGCCATTGACCCAAGTAACTACGAGAGCAATCTGGAAAAAGCCCTTTGGTTGGGCAATAGCTCCGTAGACGCCCTTTACCGTCAGAAAAAGGAAGATGGGGTATACAACCGATTGCTCCAATATTCCTTGGTGCAAAAGGTACTTTCCATAAAATCCAAAATTGTGCTTGACAGTGAACCCTATTCCTTTGAAACCAAGACGGTTTTTGAGATCAACAGGGGCTCTTCCACAGATATTTATGAACTGACCACCACAGGTAAGCTCCTTCGGGTTGATAGGAATTTTCCCAAAAATACTCATGGGTTCCTGATTACTGATTTTTTTGAAAATATGCTACGCAAATTGGACAAATATGAAAATTGAAAAGAACAAAATTGTATTTAGTTCCATACTCCTCTGCATCTTACTTTTTATAACCGCATATACAGTACTTGTATTGGATGGGGATCAAGGACCGGAATTGGAAGCTGATCATATTCCTGTTCCGGAAATAAGGAACGAAAAGAAGATATATGATTCCAAGTTGGATGCCATCAACGATATGAAGGCGGTAAGGCCCACCCATGCTCCCAGTGTCTACGATGAAGACCTTATGGACTCCATTGGTATCTACGATCCTGAATTACTGGACAAGAAAAAAATGCACTTGGTAGACAGTATTTATAAACACGGGCGTATGCAATATTCGAAAGGTAAGGGTAAAACTTTGGAAGCGGATTCTATTGCCTTTTCCCAAGCTGGGCGTAGTAAGACCAAGAAGGTAGCGGACCATATTGAGGACAAGGAAACCGAAGTGGCCTCCAAAACACTGGCCCTGGAGCACCAACTTTTTTTCGCTTCCCACCCTATTGAAACTGTGGATTCCCGGAGATCAGATCAAATTATTATGGTAAGGGTGGACGGCGACCAAACTGTAAAGACAGACCAACGTTTACGAATGCGCTTGATACAGGACATCAAGATCAACAACGTTCCAATTCCTAAAAATACCCGCATATATGGATTTGTCAGCTTTAAGCCTAACAGGACCTTGATACGAATCGAAAATATCGATCACCATCCAATAAAATTCAAGGCTTACGATCTTGAGGATGGATCTGAAGGAATTTATTTGCAGAACAACTTTAGGGCTGAAGCTACCAATGAGGTGGTAAACGACATAGTTGACGATATAAATATAACTGGGATGCCGCAAATTAAAGGAGTTCGAAAGGTGTTCCAGCGCAACCGAAGGAGCTTCCGGGCCAACATATCAGACAACTACAGGCTCATCTTAAAATACGATAGAAACAATCTTAATATTAATCTGCCATGAAAATCACAATTGTCTTAATAGTTTTCTCCCTCAGCCTAGGAATGTCGGCACAACAGCCTTTGGATACACTTTATGCCAATGAACAAAAAAATGTGGCCCTCTTTTTTCCAGATCCGGTTCGCCAGGGTATCACCGGGGCACCACATTTTGTGTTCACATATAACAGGGAATCACAACAACATTATGGGCTATTGCAGGCACATCCCGGTCCTGAAAGTAATCTGTTGGTAGTTACTTCCGGCGGGCAACTCTATTCATACATTTTAAAATACAAGCCTGATTTGACCCAGCTGAATTATTTTGTTACGGAAAAGCAGAGCATCGGAAATGAAATCCCGATAAAGGAGGTCATCGATCAAAAAGAACAAAAAGTCGATTCCCTAGGGAGAACCTTAGCGTATTTAAAAAGGGCATCCGATGCCGTACTGAAGTCCCAAACGGAAAAGGTGGCATCGATACGGGTCCAGGACATACAATTGAAATTATTTCGGCCAGTCTATTATGGCTCGGAAGTGTTTCTTAAGATGGTGGTGAAAAATGCATCGGGAATCGACTTTGAAATCGATTATCTTAATGTGTATACCCTAAATGGTACCGATCGGCGCCAATCTTCCTTTCAAAATTTGCCGTTGAAGACCCTATTCGCCTATGGGCTGCCTAAGGCTATCAAAAATGGGGAGACCAGGTCGTTTGTATATGTCCTGCCCAAGTTTGTTTTGACCTCATCGGAAAAATTGATTCTTGAACTTAGGGAACTTAAAGGAAGTAGAACCCTGCTACTGCAATCAAAACTACAGTGATCGGATCGTACCCAAATCAAGTATTACTGAGCTATCAGGCCAGGTTTGTCAGGATTCCAATATCCTAACAATCAGACCTATTTGCATTTAAATACATCTACCGAGTTCCTCTCGGTTGGATGATGGTATCGACCACTTCCGGATATAGGTATTTTCCAGGGCCTTCTTTTGAATTCCATAGTTGTCGCCGATTCTTTTTTCGAAGGCAAAACAACAACATTTTTGGATGTCCACACTGCATAAAGCCAGCGCTCCTCCCCCTACTGTTTATAAGTGTTCCCATCCAAAAATATTGTAATCCATCAAGCAACAAAAAAAGGTAACGACGACGGCTCTATGGAAAGTAAATCAAAATATCGAATTATGGAATCATACCAAATATCCCAAAATGGAAGTGATCAATACCAAACCAGAGAAAACCGGCACGCCGGAAAAAAAGGAAAACACTCTGGATATAATAAGTAAATCTGTCAATCAAAATATTGTAAATCAAATGTGTAACCTTAATTTTTTTAATCATGGGAATTATTAGAAACAATGTTCAATTAATCGGTAATGTAGGACAGGAACCAACAATTGCCAATCTTGAAAATGGTAAAAAGGTCGCTCGGTTTTCTTTGGCGACAAACGTCTTCTTCAAAAACTCAAAAGGCGAAAAGCAAAAGGAAACCAATTGGCACAATATCGTCGCCTGGGGAAAGACCGCCGAAATCGTAGAAAAGTACGCCTCCAAAGGAAAGGAAATTGCCGTAGCGGGGAAACTTAAAACCCGTTCCTATTCTACCGATGATGGTATTCAGCGCTTTGTCACCGAAGTGGAAGCTAGGGAAATACTCCTTATGGGAAGTAAGTAATCAACAAAAAAGAGGGTATCGCCCGAAATATCGACCCCTCTTTTAATATTAATTCTAATCATTTGATTATGAGATACAAAGTTAATGAAATTCAGATTAGTTACAAAGGAGAAATTCGCTCTCCTTTCTGGCAAATAATTGGATGCTCAAAAGATGCCGCAAACATTTTATACGAGCAGTGGAACAAGAACACCATCGCGGTTCAGGAATGCTTTAAGGTGGTATTGCTCAACAACAGCAACAAGGTGAAGGGTATCTACAATCTTTCACAAGGTGGTATTACCGGTACCTTGGTAGACCTAAGGATTCTCTTTGCCGTCGCCCTTAAATCGCTTTCGGTGGCCATTATCCTCAGTCATAACCACCCCAGCGGAAAATTGAAGGCAAGCGAGGCGGATATACAATTGACCAATAAAATCAAAAAGGCCGCGGAACTTTTGGATATTAAAGTACTGGACCATTTGATTATTGCACCGGATGGGGGTTACCTCAGTTTTTCGGATAACGGTCTTATCTGATAAGACCGGAACATTCCAAATTGTTAAATCAAATACATTAGGACCCTTACATTTTGTACAGGGTCCTTTTTATGACTGGCTTTTTTCTGGGCCAGTTTTTTCATTTCGATTTTTTTGATATCAGAACAGAGCATTTGACCTTATTCCTTATTTCCTTTTTATATGGGAATAGTTTAACTTTTATAAACGTAAAACCGGCCATTTTTGACTAGTTGGTAGCATTGCAAAAGGAACATTTCTTTTGATCGTTTCGGCAGTTGGTTCGAATTTTTGTATCCCCAGGGACGTACAAAAAGGAGAAGCAAGAGGATAACACGCCATGGCGGTGTTATTATAGTTAATATCCTGGTAATCAATTTAATAAATGTTTTAGATTAAATCAAAACCTTAATATTTAATGTAAATCCTTTGGGAGCCCCCGTTAATGGACAGATTTTTACAGTAAATGGAACCTCTTCATAATAAAACATACCACTTTTCGGCAATCAGTATCAAAACAGGTATTGCCGCCCGATTTAGGAAGTTTTCCAAAAAAGTAGGTCGTTCCCACTCCGAAGCCCTGGAATCCATGATGAACTTTTTTGAATGGAACGACATATCCCCCAATGCCTCCCTAGGTCCCAATATGATCAGTATGGAGAACAGGCTCAAAAAACGCATAAACGCCTTGGTGGCCATCATTAAGAATATAGAAAAGAACCAGACCAAACCGACCAACGCCATGCTGGAACTGCTCTTTCAGGAAGATAAGGGACGATCAAATGACAATCAAGAAGAAATCATTTTTGAAGCTCCTCCCCTGATCACAGAAAATGAGGAACTGGAATATTACCGCAAACAATATGACCAAATGCGGGAGCAATTCCAGCTGCTCAAAACGGACCTGCAAAGATTCTGCTACGCCATCGTTTTTGTCAAGGGCAGTTTTGGAAGCGGATATTTGAAACTGCAGATGACCCAGGAGGAATTCAAGAATTACATCAATACTTCACCATATGTACATCACCATAACAAAACAAAAAATGGACGGTAATTTTGGCCAGAGCGTGGCCGATTTCGTGGCATACCTGGAAAAGGAAAATGAACAAAGGTCCATGGAGGATCAGGAACACTTTTTTAACCAGTTCGATTCAGTGGTGCCTACCGATGAAGTTGTCCGGGAAATTGACGGGAACACGGCAAAACTCAAAAAGAATGAACCCAAGTTCTATTCCATTACCGTTAATCCGAGTGCCTATGAACTGAAACGTTTGCAAAACAGCTCCGAAGATCTTAAACGTTACACCATTGAACTTATGAAAGAATATGCCGCCTGTTTTAACCGGGAAATTGAAGGAAGACCAGTATCCTTGGACGATATTAAATTCTTTGCCAAAATAGAACATCAACGCACTTTTAAGGGTACGGACTGGCAGGTAAGGGAAAATCAACCCTACGCCACAAAAATATTGGAGCTTAAAAACCAAATTGGAAGGATTGAAAAGGGAAAGGCCCAGGGCAACATCCGCAATCTGAACAAACAAATATCCCGATTGGAAAGGGAGGCACCTCACCAACAAAACGGGAAACGGATCGTACAGGGCATGTCCAAGGAAGGACCCCAAACCCATGTACATATTATTGTGAGCCGTAAGGATATGTCCAATAAATATAGCCTTTCCCCAGGGAGCAAATACAAAAATTCCGAAACTGTCTTCAACGGCAAGTCCATAAAACGCGGCTTTGATAGGGATAGGTTCTACACCGTTTCCGAAAAGACTTTCGATAAACTTTTTGGTTACCACCGAAACTATGCAGAAACCTATCAGGCCAGAAAAACCTTTATCAATAACCCCAAACTCTATTTCTCCACCCTGTCCGGACTTCCTACCAACGAAAAAAGCATCGCTTTTAATATCCTGCGGAAAGCAGGTGTGGATTATTCCATGTTGAACATTCCTACCAATAAGGTTCAACTGGCCCTTAAGACCATACAAAGGTTGAAGCGCGGACTTGACAAGGCCGTTCAGTCGGGCACCATTGGCATATGACCACGGAATGGGTACATATTGTTCTTGTGATTGTCATACCCATACTTTTTATTTCCACCTTCCTCTATGTCTATTTGGACAAAGAGACAGGACCTAAGGATGAAAAATATCAGGTACATTTTAGGCTACGGCAGGGTAAATTTAATATCGACAATATAAAACGTGGGGCATCCGTGATCGGTGCGGCAGGAAGCGGTAAGACTGAAAGTGTCATCTACAATTTTCTACAACATTTTAGCTCACATAACTTTTGTGGCATCCTTCACGACTATAAGAATTTCGAACTTACTGAAATGGCCTATCCCCTATTTAAGGACAACGACAAAGTAAAATTCTATACCATAGCCTTTGATCAGATCCATTATCGGGTGAATCCTATCGCACCCAGATATCTCCACAATGAGGAAAGTGTCAACGAAATTTCAAAAGTATTGATGGAAAACCTTTTGGAAATGAACGAATCCAATACCAATAGCACCACAAAATTTTTTAACGATGCCGTGGAAGGCCTCATGGCCGGCCTGATTTGGAAACTGAAAACAACCTACCCGCAATTCTGTACCCTCCCCCATCTGATTGCCATTTTTCAAACTATGGATACCAGAACAATGGCGGCTTTCCTAGCCTCCGACCTCACCTCAAAAGGTATGGCCAGTGCCTTTATCAACGGGATGGACTCGGAGAGGCAAACCGCTGGGGTAAGGAGCACCTTGGCCAACGCCCTCAAGAAAATTAGTTCCCGACAATTATTTATGGTACTATCAAAAGATGAAGTACCGCTCAATATCAACAATGATGAAAACCCGGCCGTGATTTCCCTGGTGAACCATCCCAAATATGAATCTGCCTTCTCCCCCATCATCGCGGCCGTTTTGCATACCGTAATCAAGGAAATGAGCGTGAGGCACCAAAAACCGTCCTTTCTCCTTATGGAGGAAGCGCCTACACTAAGACTGCCAAATATGCACCGTATCCCGGCTACCCTGCGCAGTTATGATATAGCGACTATTTACGTTATGCAGGACAAGGTCCAAAATGAAATCCTTTATGGGGACAAGATCAGTAGGGCCATTTTGAGCAACCTCTCCTATCAGTTCTTTGGGAAGGTCAACGACCCCGATACCGCTAAATACTATGAGCGCTTCTTTGAAATCGTCCGTAAGGAGACCACCAGTGTCAACCGTGGACATAACCTTAATTTTGATACCCGCATTACCACTGGGGAAAAGGAAGTTGCCAAAAGACGTGCGGATATGTTCTTTAGGCTTCAACAAGGGGAGTTTATTGCCTTTGCAGATGGAAAGGATACGAAGGTGCAATTTAAACTGCAGCATATCCTAAGGGAAGTACCTCGAAATGAACGAGAGTTTTCGGATGAAGATTTGCGTCTGAATTTCGAGAAGATCCATAGGGAAGCACGAGCTATTAACCGAATTAAAAAAGAATAGTTCAAATATTTTTAATGTATTTATTTCAAACTTCTATTGGGCTCAGCCCGACAGGCAGTAAAAAACATCAACATACAATTGTTGCTCCGACGTCAATGGTAACTAATGTATGGTCATCTAAAATGCCTTACTCTTAGTGAGCTGTAAGTATCCAAGGTACATGCTAAATTCAGTTTCAGTATGTTATCATAATGGTTGTCCATGAGGTAAATAAGTGGTATTCAATAATATACAAACTGCAATTTTTGAAAATCACAAAAACCAACAAAATTGTTTGAATTAAAGAGAATAAAAAACCAAATTAGCAGTTAAAGAATAATACCCAAATCTAATAGAATCTTAACCCAATGCGCAAAAAAAATGTATTATTGATAGAAAACTGTGTTCTAGATACCATATTGATCAGTGATTCCCTGCAACAAAATGACGAATTGTGCAATATCCATTTATTTGAAGATGGTTTTGAAGCTGTTGTGCAAATTGAAAACATGCTATCTTCTCAAAACGGTAATATGCCTGATCTTATCGTGGCTAATGAGGAACTAATTGTAATCAATGGAATAAATATTTTATCCAAAATAAAGAATATAGGCAATTTCTTTATTCCCGTTATTATTTTGACCTCTAATGGAACTGAGGGAAATCCCCATTTCATCCAAGGTACCTGTTGCTATGTTAACAAACCTCTGGAGGTAAGGGAATTTATCGGAGTTTTCAAGGAAATAAAACACTATTGGTTGACACTGGCCAATTAGTGCCTATAATTATGGGGCTCGACCAGACAGTTAGGGGATTGTTATAATTTGAATGCCGTAACAAAGTTCCCTTTACTTTAAATTCCAATGGGATCGAGCACGTTTTTTTAATGAAGTTATAAGATTTACATGTTTGAAAATAGAATTGAATTTCTGCCCAATTACAAAATTTTGGAGTTGCCCGAGAATGATTTGGAGGTTGTTTGTGATTTGGCCAGATTCATAGTTAACTCCGACACGGCCAAGGTTGCTCTGTTAAAATTAACCAATGAACACGAAGAACTGCTCGAATTGGAGTCGTCGAGTTCAAAAATTGAAAATCTATTAGCCGATTTATTTTGTACCGATACCGCTGACTATTTCTTAATCGACGATTTTAATAATAGGAAAATCTTTGGTAGCAGCGTTGATGACTGCCACAAACACCCCAAGTTTGTTTGGATAGCTACATTACCGGAATCCAAAAACTATGGTCAGGAGATTATATGTATCTATGATGAAATCCCTAAAAAACTGGTAGACAAACAAATACAGGCCTTAAAAAGCTTGGTAAACCAAACGGGTTCCCTCTTTGCTTTTCATAAAAAACAGACCGAACTTGATTTTGAAAAAACTTTTGTGGACAATAAAAACATTACCATTGGAAACTATTTGGAAGCCAATGGGACCGGTTTTTGGCATTGGGACCTGAGCTCCATGAATTTAACGCTCGGAACTATGTCCCTGGAAATTTTAGGATACCAAAGGGAAGAGCTGAATATTCGGACCCTGGCCGATTGGATAGAGTTGGTGTATTATTTTGATCAGGAAAAATTCATGGAGAGGTTTGGGAATTGGTCCAACAACAATTTATTGGAGGAAGAATTGGAGTGCAGAATGGTCCATAAATCCGGGGAAATTGTTTTCCTGAATATCAAAATAAGTGAATCAAGAATAAATGATAAAGCTGTATTAACCGAATTGGATGGGGAAATCCAGGATATTACCACCCAAAAGAAGGTTTGGGAACAGATCGACCTGATAAATCCAGGTTATACTTCGGTATTACAAGCCGGCTATAATTGGTTGACCATAGTAGATATTAATGGAAACTATATTTATGTAAATAAGGCATTGGAAAAGGCTCTGGGATATTCATCCGAGGAGTTGATCGGCCAAAATATTTTTAGTTTTGTCCATGAATCGGATAATGGAAAAGCAGCAAATCATTTTTCAAAATTCATCAATAATAAACCTTTCGTTTCCAAGCCATTTAGATTTCGGTGCAAAAACGGTTCTTGGAAGTGGATAGAGATATTGATGGTCGATCTGTATGACGATCCTATGATTCAAGGTATTGTCATTAACGCCCGGGATATAACTGAAAGGGTACTGATTAATAAGGAAATTAAAGCTTCGGAAGAAAAACATCGCCTACTTTTTAATACGAGTCCTTTCCCCAAATACATTCTAGAGCCGAACAGTTTCAAAATTGTAGATGTCAACGATGCCATGCTGCAGTTCTACGGCTATACTAGAGAAGAGTTGCTGACAATGTCAGCAAAAGATCTAAGGCCAAATGAAGAGATAGATAAATTGGTGCAGGGCGTCAAAGACTTTCAATTTCAGACAGGGACCATGAAATCCGGAATATACACCCATAAAAAGAAAGACGGGGAATTGGTAAAAATGGAAATTGTTGGACAGCACTTGGTTTTGGATCAAATTAAATGTATTCTAGTCACCTGTAATGACGTGACCGACAGGGAAGCATATTTAAACAACCTTAAACAATCGGAACTTAAGCTCAAGAGTGCAACTACAATTGCGAAACTGGGCTATTGGAGTGTTGATCCGATTGATTTATCCTTTGTTTGTTCAGATGAGTTCTATAAAATTTGGGGAAGAAATCCAGAAACTTTTAACTTTAGTTTTGAAACTTTTATGGACACCATCCATCCTGAGGACAAGGATGTGCTGACAAGTGAAAATGATAAGGGCATTTTACAAAAAAGGAAGTATGAGGTTGTCTATAGGATTATACTGCCCGACAACTCCATCAAATGGATACAGCATGTGGGGCAACCGATCAATGGACCCGACGGTAATTATACAAAACTTGAGGGCACCGTTCAGGACATCACAGATTTGAAGTCGACCCAATTGCAAATTGAAAAAACCAATGAAGAAAAGAACAATATCCTAGAAAGCATTGGTGATGCCTTTATTTCTGTGGACCATAATTGGATGGTTACGTATTGGAACAGCGTCGCAGAGAAAGTATTGATGGTAGAAAAGGATGATATAATGGGCAAGAACTTGTGGAACGTAATGGAAAACCACATCGAATCCAAAGCATTTCTAAAATACTATAAATCGATACACTCTGGAAATACGATCTATTTTCAAGATTATTTCTCAAGTTTCAATAAATGGTTGGAGGTCAGTGCCTACCCCTCGGAAAATAACTTATCATTGTACATTAGGGATATTAGTGATAAACAACACAATGAGTTTGCCATTCAAAAACAAAATGACAAACTAAGGGAAATAGCTTGGACGCAATCACATGTCGTTAGAGCTCCATTGGCACGATTGATGGGTCTGGTGGATTTGTTCCGCGAAGGTTTGCTCGATGAGAATGAAAAAAAACCAATGCTCGATCATATATATACCTCCGCAATTGAACTGGACGATATTATACAGGAAATTGTATCCAAATCCCAATCGGTAATTTCAAATGAATAAAGTAGAATGCTTTTTGTCCGATATGTGAAAAATGTAAAGGACGGGCCAACAGGGACCGTCCCTTATATTAGATTCCAAATTAATATGAAATAATCGGTTTAGTACTCGACCCGCATTTTCTTCGCCACCTGCACCATGTTGACCAAGGCCAGTTTTGTTTCTGGCCAGTCCCTTGTCTTTAAGCCACAATCCGGATTGACCCATAAATTATCTATTGGTAAAAGCTTAGCGGCCTTTTTCAATAATTGTTCCATTTCCTTCTTGTTCGGTACTCTGGATGAATGGATATCATATACCCCAGGTCCGATTTCATTGGGATATTTGAATTGGACAAAGGCGTCCAGTAATTCCATTTCGGATCTAGAGGTTTCTATGGTAATTACATCCGCATCCATATCCGCAATGTTCTGTATTATATCATTAAACTCGGAATAGCACATATGGGTGTGAATCTGTGTACTATCCTCTACTCCACTTGAAGCCACCCGGAAACATTCTACAGCCCAATCTAAATAGGAGTCCCAATATTCTTGTCTTAGGGGGAGGCCTTCCCTGATAGCCGGTTCATCAATTTGTATGATCCTTATTCCTGCTTTTTCCAGATCCATGACTTCATCCCTAATGGCCAAAGCTATTTGTTTACAGGTTGTGGACCTGGGTTGGTCATCCCTTACAAAAGACCATTGTAAAATTGTCACAGGGCCAGTGAGCATGCCCTTTACGGGCTTATTTGTCAAGGATTGGGCGTAAGAGGTCCACTCGACTGTCATCGGTACTTCCCTATGCACATCCCCATATATTATGGGAGGTTTTACACATCGACTACCATAACTTTGTACCCATCCTTTGGCCGAAAACGCAAATCCCTTAAGCCTCTCCCCAAAAAACTCTACCATGTCATTTCTTTCGAATTCGCCGTGAACCAGCACATCCAATCCAATATCTTCCTGAAAACAGATGGTCATTTCTGTTTCTTTTTTGATGAATTCATCATATTCCTTCTGTGTAATCTCATCTCTTTTGAGTCTACTGCGCCAACTTCTAACCTCTTGTGTCTGTGGAAATGATCCAATGGTGGTTGTGGGAAATATTGGAAGATTTAAATCCTGTTTTTGCTTTTTTTGGCGGATACTAAAGTTGTTGTTGCGCTTGCTCCATGCATGCGTCAATGATCCGACTCTTTGTTTGGTCGGCGCGTGATGAACCAATTCTGAGTTCTTTTTTTCTATAAAAAGGAGTCTGTTCTTGACCAGTTCAATGGCAGCTTCCTCAGTTGGAATATCAGAAGCCAATTGGCTTAGGACTGCCAATTCTCTAAGCTTTTGCTTTGAGAAGGACATCCATTGTTTAACTATTTTTGGCAGACTCTCTTCATTGTTTTCTTGGGCCAGATCGTATGGTGTATGCAAAAATGAACAGGAACTGGCAATCCAAACCTTGTCCTTGCCCAAATATTGTTGGGCCTTGTCTATCAATTTAAGGGAGGCATCAAAGTTGTTTCTCCAAATATTTCTGCCATCCACTACCCCTAAGGAAAGTATCTGTTCCCCCGTGTACAATGTCGACTCCAAAATGTCATCTAATTGTAATGGACATCTCACTAGATCCAAGTGCAATGCATGCACCGGAAGTTGCAGCGCAGTTTCTAAGTTGTCGCCATAGCAGTCAAAGTAGTTGGTCAGAATTATTTTTAATTGAGGAAATTTTAATGCAATGGAATTATAAAGGTCGCTTAGCTTATTGCGCTCTTTATCTTTTAGGTTTAAAGCTAAACATGGCTCATCCAGTTGAATGTATTCTGCTCCTGCAGAGTATAATTGCTCCAACAGTTCATAAAATACAGGCAATAAAGAATCCAACAGCTCCAAACGATGGAACCCTTCTTCTTTTTCTTTTCCAAGATATAAATAGGTAAACGGTGAAATCAGCACGGGTTTGGTCCTTATGCCTAGGGAAAGGGCCTCCTTGTATTCAGCGATTACTTTGGTGGAATTTAGGCGGAACGATTGATTCTTTTTGAACTCCGGAACGATGTAATGATAGTTGGTATCGAACCACTTGGTCATTTCCATAGCCGTAACGTCGTATCCATCTTTTTGAAAGCCCCTAGCCATGGCAAAGTAAAGATCCAGATGTGATTTGTCCTTTTTGATCTCCGAATATCTCTCAGGAATACAGCCATAGGTCAAGGTAGTATCCAATACTTGGTCGTAAAAGGAAAAATCATTGGAAGGAATTAAATCTATACCGGACAATTGCATAGTTCTCCAGTTTTCCTCACGGATGATTGTACCGGCCTGTATTAATTCCTGTACATTAATACTTCCGTTCCAATATTTTTCCAAGGACTTTTTTAATTCTCTGTTGGCCCCTATTCTTGGAAAGCCTAAAAGGTTTGTCTTCATTTTATTTAGATTTCATAATTCTCAGCAAAGCTTATATTTTTGTTTTAATATTCTATATTTATGATCATATTTGAAATATTCTACTGTATTATTATGATATATTAGAATATAATTCTAGCAGATACAAAAGAAGATTAAATAAAAGAAAAATATTCTATGAGTGACTTGGACAATATCGATATACAGATTCTAAAATTATTACAAAACAATTCCAACCTGACCACTAAGGATTTGGCCAATAAGGTGAATTTGTCGACTACACCAGTTTTCGAGAGGATCAAACGATTGGAGAAAAATGGCTATATAAAAAAGTATGTAGCGGTTCTTGATGCCGAGAAGCTGGATAAAGGTCTTACGGTATTTTGCAATATTACTCTTAAACAGCACACCCGGGAAATTGGCAACAAATTCGTAAAGGATATTGTAGCTATCAAGGAGGTTACCGAGTGTTATAATGTTTCGGGGGATTATGATTTCTTGCTAAAGGTGATGGTCAAGGATATGAAGCACTATCAGGATTTTGTATTGAACCATCTTGGCAGTATAAAGAATATTGGCAGTGCCCATAGTACTTTTGTTATGGGTGATATCAAAAATACCTACTCAGTTCCAATTTAAAGATATATCCTTTTATTGTCCAATCTTCACTGAATATTAGTAAACCAGAATCCTTCTTGTCCAACTTGGAGGCCTTAAAAGTGGCTCTGATTCTTGGAAGGCCCATATGCGGGGACAGACTTGTACCGTTTATTACAGTAGAGTCTTCAATTGGCACACTGGATAAAATTTGATTTGTAATTTAAAAGCTAATTGTAACCCCAAGGGTCTTATATTGTCCAAGTTGCCCTAAACTAAATTTAGTCTTGAAATCTGGAAGATTTCTTAAACCGAAATCCTCCTTTTTTTGAACTTTATTGATTCGTCTGTTAGCGGCTGTTTTGCCTACCACATATCCTATTAGAAGTGCTATAGGGTAATCGGAAGCCCAATGGACTTTACTGCTCATCATTTCAAAGGCCATAATGCCCATTAATGAATATCCCACTGGTTTAATCCATTTAATTTCTGGATAATTAGTAGCTATTACCGTTATTGTTGCCATAAATGTTGCTAAATGTCCGGAGGGCATGGCATCGTAATTTGGAGTTCTGGTTTGGTAAGCATTTATACTAGGGAAAGGTGTCCAATGACCACCAGGATTTCCACTCTGAATTGCGGGTTCAGGGCTTTGTCTTCCTGTAATTCTTTTAATGGTTTGTGTCAGGATACCCATTGATAGAAGCACTTCTACCAGTTCACTGGAAGTGTTCAAAGCCCTAAAATCCTTGCCCAAAGCTCCATAGGCATAAAAAATTCCACTTAATAATATTGTGGTCCCGCCATTCCCGATATAATAGACTGCCGAGTTAATGTCATTGGGAATTACACGGAACGGACCAATATTACTATAGGAATGTTTGGCATCAAAATTAAATTTGGCGCCAAATTTTATAGACTCATCCAATAATTGTTGATCATAGGGTATTATTAGGGCCGTAGCTGCCACGGCCGAACCAGACCACTTTAGATTCTCCTTTTGTATGGCAAATTCTCCAAAATCAACAATATCCCTAGGTATGTATTTAAGCATATCAAAGAATTTAGGTTTTTGGTAAACATATATAAGATTCTCCGATATCTCGATATTTTGTACAGGCCTAATAGAATCCTTACCATTTTGTGTTAATCCATGGTTCACAAATGTCAGAGAAACCATTATAAAAAAGAATTGTCTTAATCTCATAGTTCCATTTTAGCAATTGAAGATTACTTTAATTAAGTTGCTTCGCTTCCATTAAGATAATCACCTATATTGACCTATGCCAAATTAGTGACCCCATAGTAATTACGGCAATTAAAAGTACCTATAAACATTAGTATGTCTTATTAATTTTAAGACAATGTTGCTTAGAATTTATATTTCACCCCTACCAGATAATCACCACCACCACTTTTGAAGTTCAATTCCAAATGTTCCTCCATATAAGGTGTTGTAAAAAGGTACGTACTACCAATTCCAACTGCTGCCCCAGCCAGTACATCCCAACCATCATGTCTATCATTAAGTCCTTCGAGTCTGCTATATCCAACGAAACCAGCAACTAAATAAGCAGGAATACCGTATTTCCATCCATACCTACGCTGTAAATAGGATGCGCCTTGAAAAGCAAAGGAGGTATGGCCGGATGGAAAGGCGTGACCATCCAATTTTCCTTCAGGCCTAGGCTTGTTTATACTGTATTTTAGAATCCAAGTAGCAATCATATTTGTACTGGCCGATTTAGAAAATTGCCACAATCCTTTTTTATCATTTTTTGCTAAAATAGTTATCAAGGAAAAGGCAGATGGTGCAAACTGTGCATAATCACCAATATGTTCGATCGTTGTTTCCATTGCAATTTCACTGGGGGATTCCTCTAGCTGTGCCAGTACGCTGTTGAACATGAAGATCAGGAGAAGACATAATTTGGCTTTCATTTTATAATTTTTTAATAATATTTGATTGATTTAATTTGTTGTAAGATTGGTAATCGGATATTAAATTATGACAAGTTAACCTGGCTCAAACATCTATAATTATGGAAGCCCCATCATTTTATTAATAATTGTTGCATTTAGTTTTTTTGAAATAGAAGGAACTATGTAATTCAATTTAGAAGTTGTTTCTACTTTCTTCCCTAATTGAAAAAAAGATTTATTGGTTTTAATTATTTCTGGGTTTATGAACGACACACGGACACATATTGCTTTTTTAATTCATCTAAATTTTTTTGTTTTTGTGGTTCCAATTTGAGCCGGCCATATTGCGAATGAAATTTGTGATCTTGGAGAAATTTAATGTTCAAAATAAGCCATTCCGCCTCTGAATATTCCAAACCCAAAAAGTTCTGCCATTCTCGTCGTAACAGCTTATTGTTGGTGTGATATGAATTAGTTCCTAAATGGAACAAATCCGCATCACAAATAATGGACTCATATATATTTCTAGGTTTTTGGGGTATTTTGGTCGCTCTTATATATCTGCAAACCTTTTCAATGTAATCTTCATCGTACCCGTTTTTTTCCATAAATAATACGGCATAAGTTGCACTTACATCCTCATGTCCTTGGAACCTAAAGGCATTTCCAGTATCATGGAATAATCCCGCAACCATAATGGGTTCAAGATCTTTATAGGGAATGTTTTCATATGCACCTATTTTTATAAGGTTCTTATACACGTCCAAAGTATGTTGTAGATTATGAAATGGAAGGTCTTTACAACGGCTTTTGGAGAATATTTTTTTTGAATATTTCATTGCTATTTTTATGTTTTTTTCCATTTTGTAAAAAGATTTAGCATATGAATACCAAATAGGACACATTTTTTATAATTGAAGCATTAGTATTTCCTATATCAACAGTTTTAATATTTGCACTTCCCATTTTAAAATTTATATTTAAAGCCTATGGCAATACTTTCTTAATCACTGGAGAATGTGAGTTCCATATGTTCCTTCTGATAGGGTGATGTGAACAAATAACTACTACCTATTCCGATTAAAGCTCCAGCTAACACGTCCCAACCATCATGCATTTGGGCATTCATACGACTATATCCCGTAAATCCTGCCAATGCATAGGCTGGTATACCGAATTTCCATCCATATCTTTTTTGGATATATGCAGCACTCTGAAAAGTTGTAGATGTATGTCCTGATGGAAAAGCGCGCTCTCCGTTGTTATACGGTCGACTTTTATTTATGCCATATTTTAGACCTAATGTAGCCTCTTGATTTAATACTGCTCCTTTGGCAAACTGCCATGTACCGTTATAATCTCTAATAATCAATGACGATGTAAGAGCAGTAGCTGGCAATGTAAACAGCATTACATCACCGGCAGTTTCAATGGCTCTACTTTGAGATTGGGATGCCGTAGTGGACAATAGAAGTAAAAAAAACAAATAAAAATGTATCCATAGACCGATCTGAGTACGATATTTCTTTATTTTTTTTACCATAAATTTTGTTACTAAAGTGCAATTTGAATGGTATATCACAAGCATTCAAATACTATAGTACTAAGGTAATTACGAAATCTAAAGATAATTTAAAGTGTTTGGAGCACGCGTGGTACTTTGCGCTAAATAAGGTTTTCGGGAACAATCACTTCCAATTCATGTTCTTCGATTTGAATGGAAATTCTACCGTTCGGAACTTTATGTAGTTCTCCATCGATTTGAGAATGCAAAGAGTTACCCCCCTGATTGATCAATACCAAACTTTTGGTCTGAAAACTTTTAACTTCCTTCATTAAATGAGATTTGTTCAAAATCATTAAAAATCCGAGTAAAAGCATTTTAAACCTACCGATTTTGGAAATTATCAAGACATCCAAAAGTCCATCTTTTAAAGATGCTTTAGGGGTCAAACTTAGCTTATACCCCATCTCATTGGAATTAGACGCGAATATCATAAAAGGATCGGTCAAGATATTCAGGTCATTTATACAAATCTGGATGTCCCCGGACTGCTTTAATTGCCTAAATGTCCTTAAACATGCCATTAAATAACCCTTGAGAGTTCTACCTTCCGAGGATTCATAGTTTTTTATGACACTTGCATCAAAACCGATGCCGGTATTGCTAAAAAAATACTTGTCGTTGATACGTCCAACATCAATTCGGACTGTATGACTATTTTTAATCAATTCCAGTGCCCTTCTCAAATTTTTTGGAATACAAAGATTGGATGCCAAACCATTGCCCGAACCAATAGGAATGATTCCCAGTGGTATGGAAGTGCCTACTAAGGAGGATGCCACTTCGTTGACCGTGCCATCACCACCACAAGCAACAATAATATCTGCACCTTCGGCAATGGATGTTTTTGCCAGTTTTATAGCATGTTTCTTATGGGTAGAATACTTTACACTTAAATGATGAAAACTATTTATAAAATATTGTTCCAAGTACTCCTTGGTAAGGGGAGACTTTCCGTTACCCGCCACTGGATTAATAATAAAATGGATGTTCCTGAAACCCATCAGTTATTCGCTTTTAGGCCATTGTTCATATAGAGATAATCGGAGACCTGGTACCATGAGATTGTATTATGTAGAAAATCATTATCTATCGGTACACTTTTCAAGCTATTGTCTTCTGATTTCCATTGGTAAAAGTTTGCTGTTTTTTGGTCCCCTAGTATCATTACCTTATCTTCTTTAAGCAAGCCCAACTTTCTATAGTTGCCAATAAAAGCTCTCTCATCTTCAGGATTCATTTTTAGGATGTCCAAACCGAATAGATTAGAATTGTAATCCCAACTCAACAAGCCAAAAAGTGTGGGAAACATATCGATCTGCGAACTTAATTTGGATATTTTATGTGGAGTTGTATTGGGCAGATTATAGATCAACGCCGGTATGTGATAATTTTGAACGTCCAGTTCCCATCGGCCAGCACTACTGGCACAATGATCACTCATAATTACAAATACGGTATTAGTAAACCATGGTTTAGTTCTTGCCGTTTTTAGAAACTCCCCTATAGCATAGTCCGTATACTTTACGGCACCATTCCTACCGCTACCAGAAGGAATATCTATCTTTCCCTCGGGATAGGTATAGGGCTTGTGATTTGAAGTGGTCATGACAAAATCGAAAAATGGCTTTCCGGTTTCGTGGGCGTTATCTGCCTCTTTAATAACTTTCCTATAAATGTCCTCATCGCAAACCCCCCATGCATTCTCAAATGACACTTCTCTGTCCTCTATGTTGGTTCGGGTTGTAGAAATGCTTTTGTCCAATAGAAAACCCCTGCCACGATCAATGATATTAAAACCGTTACCACCAAAATAGGTGTTCATGTTGTCGAAGTAACCATCTCCACCGTAAAAGAAATTTCGGTCGTAACCTTTTTCTTTGAACACCTCGCCAATGGTAAATAGCCCAGCATTGTTTTTACGTTTCACAATGCTGCGGCCAGGAGTAGGCGGAATGGACAGTGTGATGGCTTCCATACCACGTACGGTACGGGTACCGGTGGCGAAAAGATTAGTGAAAAAAATGCTTTGATTAGCCAGGGAATCCAAAGTTGGGGTAATGTTCAACTCACTACCCAAGGTGTTCAAATATTTTCCACTTAAACTTTCAATACAGATAAAAATAATATTGGGCCTTTGTTCAAATTTTAGACTATCCGAATTCTTTATATTTCTAAGGATTTCATTTTTCGAAGGATTGATAAATGTATCTCCTTTATTGGAGAATTCAGCCTTAACGGTTCCAAAGGCTTCATTTTCGGCAACAGTCTTATAAAACTCCTTATACGCAAGTTCATTATTGCGAAATGCCGCAAAAAAAGAATAAATTCCTGATTTGGCCAGTTCGTTGTTAAATCGATTTTCTGAAAAATCGGCTTGCTTATTATTGACGAATAAACTGGATATCGTTACGATGAACACCCAAGGCAATGCTGCAATCAATTTTACTTTGAAACTAGTTTTGCTTTCAAAGCTGTCGCGGAAATACCCCATTCTATAAATAATAAAAATGCTTGTACACACCAAAATAAGCATCAGGGAAATTAAAATAGGCAAAGGGTAGGATTCGTTTATATTTTTTATCACCTCATAGGTGTAAATCAGATAGTCAACTGCAATAAAATTATAACGTCTCTGAAATTCGTCCCAAAAGGTAATTTCCCCAAAAAAAGAAAAGTAAAGAATCAAAATGCCCAAAAATATTCCGAAATAAGTAATAGCCTTATCAACAATAGCACCGTAAAACCGTACAGGGAAAAAAACTAAATAAATAAGATAAGGAATTGTAAAAAATGAAATTGTGGCGATATCGAATAATGAACCGATAAGAAAAGTTAGACCTAATAGAACAACGTTCTTATCAACTTCAGAAAAATTCCAAATCAAAAAACTAAATCTAACAATAACTGATACAATTAGAAATAAGCCTATATAGGCCTTGAATAATGCAAAACGGGTTGGGAATAATCTGAACATTACCAGGATTAATTAATAAACACCGAAAGTAGTTCAAGAATCTAAAGGAAAATTAAAGTTTTGGCCTAGTAGTGTTTGAAAAAAGGTAATATTCCATTTTAATGGTCTTTAGAATGTATTAAGAATTAAACACTATGTTTAATACCTCAAACACATTTAGTTGTGAAATTAAAATATTTATATGCACAATTTCTTATTCTGTCAATAGTTTCATCGCTAAATGCCCAACATGATTCCTTAAAGGTTAAAATTAAAAATGAGAGAACTTTTCTACAAAGTGCAATATTACCTGCATCCTTAATTGTTGGTGGTTCCATTATAAGCGGAAGTGGTTTTGAGAGGGGTTTTCAAAAGGAGGTGCGCAATGCAGTAGGCAATGAATTTGCTTTTGGCTTGGATGATTATACGCGTTACGTGCCAATTGTACAGATGTATGCTGCCGATGCACTTGGAGTGGAATCCAAAAACCATTGGTTCGACCAATCTAAAAACCTAACGATTGCTATTCTTGTTTCCGATTTTATTACATACAGACTTAAAAGATGGACCAATAAACGCAGACCCAATGGAGGCGACATACTGCAATCTTTCCCGTCAGGGCATACTTCGTTCGCATTTACAAATGCTGGTGTTTTATATCAAGAATTCAAAGACACCTCGCCCTATTTGGCCTACAGCGGCTATGTCATGGCGACGACTACTGGCGCATTTAGGGTTATGAACAATGCACACTGGATAAGTGATGTTATTGTGAGTGCGGGAATTGGTATTTTAGTTACAGAATTAGTGTATCTATTTGACCCAATCATTAAATGGAATCCATTTAGGAAAGTGAAAGGGATTAGTTTTATTCCCCAAATCGATAATAACCAGTATGGGTTTTATTTATGCAAAACGTTTTAAATAATCAATCCTATTTGCTCAGACCCTAAAATCAAATGGATAGGAGTTTTTAGTTTCTGACTCATTCTCATACTTATGATGAGTGCTATTATTATCGAAATATATCTGTTAAACAATTAATAAAAAATGGTCGAAATATTCACCTCGACCATTCGTTGCAAAAAAAAATCAACAATCAAATCTACACTTAATTTTAATTAGGTCAAGATTACTCTTGAGAAGTTACTTTTGAGATAACGTTTCCTTTCAAGTCAATAGTAATTTCAGTATTCAATTCTCCTTTTTCTAGTTCAAATTCATACACTGAACCATTTTGAGTTTCTGAAATTTCGGCTTCTTCAATTTTATAACCAGAAAATTCGGTATCCAAAATTGTCTTAATGTTCGAAGGGATTGCATTTCTTTTTATTTCATGTTCGGTTTCCTTCCATGTACCATCCTCCAAAAAGTTGGCGGAATACTCCATGCCTTTTATTTTGAATTCACCTTCCCATTCGGAATTTGATTCTTTTTCCCATTTGACTTTCTTTATATTCGGAAATTTTTTGGCAAAAGCTTCTTTAACCCTTATGGGAACATCTTTGTTCGTGTCAAAGGCATATATTCCTGACCCGATGACTGCCGAAAAAAGCACAGCTCCTAAAATTTTTATTTTTTTCATAATTCCTATAAGTTTTAAACTTTAGGTTAAATGTACTGTCCAATTCTAAAGTTGGTTTGAAGGAAATCTAAAGGAATTAAATATTTCTAGGTTAAAAAAAATTATGGAATCTTTAATTCCAGCTCAGGGTCAAGATCCAAAACTAAATGCGTATCTGAGCAATTTTATAGAGAATTTAATGAGTATAACTACGACTAGAATCTATATTTGAGCCCTGCCCTTATAATCTGGGTTTCGTAATAGTTCTCATAACGGGCTATAAAACCTTGGCCTTCCACTTCTTGACGGATACCGAAGGTGTTGAAGATATCGGCAGCGGCTAAGGTCAGTTCGCCCTTGTTGTCCCAAATATTCCTTTTAAGTCCAAAATCGACCGAGGAACGTCCCAATTGTTCGCCCTGCGGAATATTCCTTTCAGAGTAGTAAACGCCCGTCAACTGTGCGGAAACTTCCCAAGGCAGTTTGAATTCGCTGGTCAGCTTGGCATCCCAGGCCTCATCACTGGATTCGGAGATAATGAAGGGCCTTTCGAACGGAAAAAGCAACATGCCTTGATAGGCATCTATGGCGTTCACATAATAGTTGACCGTGGCAGATAGTTTAAAGGAATTGGAAATATCCTGGCTTAACAATAGTTCGATGCCCGTATTGGTGGCACTGCCCGTGTTCTGGTAGATGCGGTTTACAATATCGTAGTCGGGATTGGAATCGTCGATGGCGAAAATCCGCATGTACTGGTCCTGGATGATCCTATGGTAAAGTGCCGAAAAAACGGAACCCGTCCCCCATGAATATTTATGGGCCAGTTCAAAGGCATCCGTAAATTGTGGTCGCAGGTACGGGTTGCCCACTTTTAACAGTTCGGGGTCGTCATATTTCGGAAAGATGCGTAGTTCGGGTTCACCGGGCCGGTCGATACGCCTGTTATAGAATGCGGAAATTTTGTGGCGGTCATTGAGCTTATAGGTAACCCTCACACTCGGAAAGAATTCAAAATAGTCGTATTCGTCATTGTTGGGATAGTAGGCGTTCCTAGGGTCCAAATCGTAGAACACATCGGTCTGTTCGGCCCGAAGTCCGGCTTCCACATCGTATTTTTCCTTTTCCAAAAGATAGTTGACATAGCCCGCATAAAGATTTTCGCCCCAATCGGAGAATGTTCCCAGATCGGGATAGATGATAGAATTGTTACCTGGTGTAATGGTATAATCGACGGGCAGCCGACGAATCCGCAGTTTGGTACCCAGTTCTACGCGCCCGTTTTTTAATGGCCTGACATAATCGACGGAAACACTGGTCGTATTCTCAATGGCGCGGATGTTCGTTTTGTCCCGCCCAATGCGTACCGAAGAACTGTCATTCAAGGAATAGGTTTCGTCTTCCAGTCCCTGCGTGTATTGGGCGTTGGTGCTCAAGGTATGCCCGGCCTGTTGGAACTTGTGGCGATAGTTCACCGTAGCGTTTATGTAGCGTGTAACCTCTTCTTCCTGCCAATTATAAATGCGGTTTCGGGTATCTGTATCCAGATCAATAAAGGCCACTTGGGCAGTATCGATATGTTTTTCCCTATCGTAAAGACCTGAAAAAGTGAAACTGTTGTTCTCGTCGGGGTCGTAATCGAAACCGCCATTAATGATGGACCTGAACTGTTTTCGGTTCTCGGGAACTTGCGATATAATATTACGGCCATCATCATAGTTACGGGTCGTGAACTCGTTGTTGGGCAAGGCTTCCTGTAGAATGAATTCCGATTGCAGGAAATAGTTGATTTTGTCCTGCTTGTAGTTCAAGTTGATACTGGGAATCAATTTGGGATTTATTGAAAAACTGCCGAGATCCGACTTGGTATCTGGTTTACGTTTCCCGAGTGCGCCTAACCCAAAGGAAAGTCCTACATCGCCGTTGAAGCCCGATTGTTTTTCCTTTTTGTAAACGATATTAATGATACCTGCAAATCCGTTGGCATCATACTTTGCGGATGGATTGTTAATAATCTCGATTTTATCGATATTGGATGCAGGGATGTTGCCCAACCCCTTTTGGTTGCCAAAGCCTGTTAGGCTAGACTGCTTCCCGTCGATCAAGACCACCACTTTATCACTGCCCCGTAAGATTACTTTCCCCTCTTGGTCAAAAGTCACACCTGGCATGGTTTTCATGGCATCCAAAACGGACCCCCCGGATTGTGCAATATTATTATCAAGATTAAAGGACTTCTTGTTAAGGTCGGAATTGGTGGTCGCTTCGGTACCTGTTACCTCCACTTCGTCCAAAGCCTCCAAAGAAGGGGTTAGCACAACCTTGCCCAGATCGAAAACGGTATTCAGTCCACCTGCCAATAAAGTTTGTTGCGTTCCAGAATATCCTATAAATGAAAAGTAGATCACATATTTGCCCTCGGACAGTTCCTGTATTTCGAACCTACCATCGATATCAGTTATCGCTCCTGTTACCAAGGTGTTGTCTTCAAAAGTGTGAACTGCAACATTGGCAAAGGGCAGAGTTTCTTTGGTTTCGGAATCGAACAATTGACCGCTGACGATTATCGTTTCTTGTGCAATTAGGAATGAAAATGAACTTAGTAAAAAAAGGAGGCTCAGCGTTTTCGACATACTTAGGATTTGGTTTGAACAAAAGCCAAAAATAAGATGGAATTTTAAAGGGAATCTAAAGTTAATGAAAATATAATTTGTAAAGGATTTTGAACCCTAATTAAAAATCAGCAATTTAAGAAGTTTAGCTTTAGGTTTTATCTAGGTTGGAAAGGTTTGAAAAAACCCACACCATCAATATTACGCCTTTGGATTTCTCCTGAATATTAATAAAATTGAAAATCTAGGCCCTAATAATAACCTAAAAAAACCTAGTAATAAATCCTACAGCGACATCGGACGGAACGTGCTCCCCCCTTAAAAATTTGGCTGAATCCTATGCTTCCGATATGGCGAGTTCGCAAAAAAAAACTAAAAATTAAACCGTATTTCTAAAAATAAAATACATTTGCACTCAAATTTAATTGATGTGAACGCATTTAAATCTTGCATTTGTAAGCAATTTTTACCTCTGTTTATTTTCTTGTCCTTCTTTGTGGGTCACAGCCTTTCTTTTGAGAATGGTGCGGAAGTTTCTTCTTTGGGAGAATTTAGAAAATCCGGACAAAGCGTACATTCACAATATGCGTCATATATTCACGGCTTGTCATTACAGGACAAGCAACATATAGTCTATACTGAAACAGAAATCCAGTCCGAACAGGAATTTGAGGAAAAGGTTTTCTTACCATTGCAGAACTTATTGCAGTTAGTCAACACTAAACTTTCCTATTACTGTAATTCGCATTATCTAAAAGCTAGAGATGTTGAGCCAAAATTCCACGGCATACCACTTTATGCCATGTACTGTAGTCGTCGGCACCATCTTTTATAACATTTTACCTACCTAATTTATCTCCATCGGCCGTTGGTCGGAGTGTACAGGAAATCCATTTGCATCAAAAGTATATCGGGGCATTACCCAAATTTAGGGTGATTCTTTGTTGAATTGACCATGGGAATCCTGCTTTAATATATCCAAAAAAAATTTTAAAAATTAAAATTATGAGGGCAACCCCCATATTCATTTGCATGTTGGCTATGTCATTAATTATAGGCTGTCAGAATGAAAAAGAAAAAAAATACGAAGCGACCAAGTATCTCGTTACTAGTCCGATTAGAAAAGATACCTCAATTACCAAAGACTATGTCTGCCAAATCCGTTCTATTCGAAACATTGAACTCAGGGCCTTGGAAAAGGGCTATCTGAAACAAATTTTCGTGGATGAAGGTCAAATAGTAAACAAAGGTCAGAAAATGTTCCATATTATGCCCAATGTATACGAGGCAGACCTCCAAAAGGCCAGCGCTGAGGCCAAAATGGCGGAGATAGAACTTCAGAACACCCAATTATTGGCCGATGGCAATGTAGTGTCCGAAAACGAGCTTGCAATGGCCAAGGCGAAATTTGATAAGGCCAAGGCAGAAGTGGCATTGGCACGAACACATTTGGACTTTACAGACATTAGGGCTCCTTTTGACGGCATTATGGATCACCTTCATGTGCGGGAAGGGAGTCTTTTGGACGAGGGAGAACTATTGACTAGTCTTTCTGATAATAGCAAAATGTGGGTCTATTTCAATGTGCCAGAGGCGGAATACCTCGATTACATTATCAGTACCGATAAGGACAATAAAAAGGAAGTAGGTCTTTTAATGGCCAACAATAAACTTTTTGACCAAAAAGGGATCGTCGAGACTATTGAAGGGGAGTTCAATAGCGAGACGGGGAATATCGCCTTTAGGGCCACATTTCCCAATCCTGATAAAATATTGAGACATGGCGAAACAGGAAGTATAATTATGAAGGTACCCTACCTAAATGCCCTGATCATCCCGCAAAAATGCACTTTCGAAGTATTGGATAAAAAATATGTCTTTGTGGTCGATGAGCATGGAGTCGTACATCAACGTGAAATTATAGTAACAGGAGAACTACCCAACTTGTTCATTGTCGATAAGGGGCTATTGGAAAATAATCGCATCATTTTGGAGGGTATTCGAATGGTCAAGGATGGCGAGAGCGTGAAAACTGATTTCGTAGAACCAAAATCGGTCATGGCAAACTTGGCACTCTACGCTGAGTAATTATCTCATTAAATTCCAAAAAAGATGTTTAAAAAATTTATAAAAAGACCAGTATTGGCGATTGTCATATCGGTAATGATCGTTTTTACAGGCCTTTTGGCAATTAAGCAATTGCCCATTTCACAATTTCCCGAAATTGCTCCGACAACTGTAAATATTTTTATCGCTTATCCCGGCGCAAGTGCCGATGTATTGGTGAACTCCACGCTCATTCCATTGGAAACCGCAATCAATGGGGTTCAGGGTATGCGCTATCTGGCATCGGATGCCACCAGTGCCGGCGAAGGTACTCTTCGTGTTATTTTTGAACCGGGCACTGATCCCAATAGAGCCGTAGTCATGGTCAAGACACGTGTGGATCAAGTGATGCCCAACCTACCCGAACTGGTACAAAAGGAAGGGGTCATCATTACCCCTGTACAACCGAGTATGTTAATGTATGTCAACCTTTTTACCAAGGACGAGCACCACGACGAAAAGTTTCTATATAACTATGCGTATACCAAGATTATCCCGGAAATACAACGTATAAACGGTATTGCGAGTGCTCAGATATTGGGAAGTAGAAAATATGCCATGCGGGTATGGTTGAAACCTGATCGTATGCGTGCTTATAACGTTTCTGCCGAGGAAATCATGGAGGCCATGCAAGAACAAAGTGTTATCGCCAGACCTGGAAGAATCGGCCAAAGTTCGGGGATAACATCGCAATCCTTGGAATACGTACTCACATATGAAGGAAGATATAATCAACCGGAACAATACAAGAATATTATTGTACGCGCCAATACCGAAGGCCAGACGATTACCCTGGGCGATCTGGCTGATGTGGAGCTTGGCAGCGAATTTTTTGATATCTATTCCAATCTGGATGGCCGTCCTTCCGCTTCGATTGTTCTAAAACAAACGTTGGGGAGTAACGGTAAGGATGTGATCGACGAAGTTAAATCGAAATTGTTAGAGCTAAAAAAAGACCTTCCGCCCGGCTTGGACTATCAAATCAGTTATGATGTTGCCTCCTTTTTGGACGCTTCAATACAACAGGTTTTGCACACGCTTCGGGATGCCTTCATACTAGTCGCAATAGTTGTCTTTCTGTTCTTGGGTGATTGGCGTTCGACATTGATTCCTATAATTGCTGTACCAGTCTCGTTAATTGGTGCGTTTTTCGTGATTCAGCTCTTCGGTCTTTCAATCAACCTAATTACGTTGTTCGCATTGGTACTGGCCATCGGTATCGTAGTCGACAACGCCATCGTCGTGGTTGAGGCGGTACACGTTAAAATGGAAGAGGAACATCTGAACCCCTATAAAGCATCGACCGAAGTGCTGGGAGAAATCGGTGGTGCGATTATCGCCATTACCCTTGTCATGGTTTCCGTGTTCATACCCATTTCGTTTATGACGGGGCCTGTGGGGGTGTTTTACCGCCAGTTTTCGATTACTATGGCAGGATCCATCGTGATTTCGGCGGTTGTGGCACTTACTTTGACTCCTGTGCTATGCGCGATATTATTAAAGAGCAATCATGGTAAACCTAAAAAGAAATCGCCCATCGATAAATTTATCGATTGGTTCAACAAAGGCTTTGAAAGGTTGACAGGGGGTTATGTCGGATTATTGAACAAAATCGTTACTAGAAGATTCGTCACGTTCGGCATTTTAATAGCGTTTTGCGTGGGTATCGCTTTTACCAACGAGGTATTGCCGGCCGGGTTCATTCCCAATGAGGATCAAGGCATGATCTATGCGATTATACAAACGCCCCCGGGCGCAACCTTGGAACGTACCAACGATGTTGCCCGTAAATTACAACAGATTTGTGAGGAAATGGACGGAGTGGAATCGGTATCCTCATTGGCAGGATATGAGATTATGACCGAAGGTCGTGGATCCAATGCAGGAACCTGTCTTATCAATTTGAAACCATGGGGCGAAAGGCATCATTCCGTTCATGAGATTATGGAAGAACTGGAAGAAGAAACCCAAAACCTCGGTGCGCGTATTGAATATTTTGAACCACCCGCAGTACCTGGTTTTGGTTCCTCAGGCGGGTTTTCAATGCGGTTGTTGGATAAAACCAACTCTACAGATTATCATGCCTTTGGAAAAATCAACGATGACTTTATGGAAGCTTTGGGCAAGCGAAAGGAATTGACTGGACTCTTCTCTTTTTTCTCAGCGAACTATCCGCAATACGAGCTTAAAATTAATAATAAAATAGCCATGCAGAAAGGAGTTTCTATTGGGAAGGCGATGGAAAATCTGAACATTTTGATTGGAAGCACCTATGAACAGGGCTTTATACTTTATGGCAGGTTTTTTAAGGTGTATACCCAGTCTGCTCCTGAATATCGGGCACTTCCATCTGATCTCGAAAAGCTTTTTGTGAAAAATGAAGAAGGCGAAATGGTACCCTACTCAGCTTTCATGACTATGGAAAAAAAGTTAGGGCCAAATGAAATTACCCGATACAACCTCTATAACTCGGCAACCATAAATGGATTGCCGGCAGCAGGATACACCACCGGGGATGCTCTCAATGCCATCAAAGAAGTGGCGGCCGAATCATTGCCCCATGGTTACGACATTGCCTGGGAAGGCCTTTCATACGACGAGGCCAATAGAGGAAGCGAATCACTTTACATTTTTGTCATCGTATTGATATTCGTGTATTTTGTTCTTGCAGCGCAGTATGAGAGTTTTTTACTTCCGTTCGCCGTTATCCTTTCATTACCTGTAGGGATTTTTGGATCGTTCGCATTGCTGAAAATGATGGGCTTGGCCAATGATGTTTACGCCCAGATCGGAGTGATCATGTTGGTAGGTTTGTTGGGCAAGAATGCCGTATTGATCGTTGAATTTGCGGTGCAGAAACACCGCCAAGGGGCAACCATTCTCGAAGCGGCAATCGAAGGGTCTAGGGCTAGGTTCAGACCGATTTTGATGACCTCTTTTGCGTTTGTCGCAGGCTTGATTCCCTTAGTAATTGCCACAGGTGCCGGCGCCATCGGCAACAGAACTATTGGTGGTTCCGCTTTGGGTGGAATGCTTATCGGAACCATTGGCGGCGTCTTGGTCATTCCAGGGCTATACTACATTTTTGCAAAAATGGCCGAAGGAAGGGCACTTATCAAAGATGAAGCCAGTGAACCGTTCTCAGAAGAACTGATGCGGGTCAGCGAGCAGGAAAGTAAGACAAAAGTCGCACTTCGGGAGATGAGAAAACTGTTGAAAAAATTAAACAAAAGAGGAAAAGATGATAAATAAACTAAAGAACTTCTTGAAAAAAGATAAAGTTTTTTTGATGATGGCGCTAATAATAGCAGCCCTGGATTCCTGTGTTCCCACAAGGGAATTAAAAGCGGAAAGCACCAAAATTCCAAGTAGGTACCAAAACCAATCGACCGACACCTTGAATACGGCGACTGTCAAATGGAATGATTTTTTTTCAGATCCATACTTGTCGGTCTTGATTGATTCGGCCTTGATGAATAATCAAGAATTGAATATTATGCTTCAACAGGTCGATATGGTGCAAAACGAAATCAAGGCCAGAAGAGGAGAATATTTGCCCTTTGTTGATATCTATGGTGGAGTTGAAATCGAAAAGGTCGGCGAATATACCAGAAACGGTTCAGTTGAGCATAATCTTGAAATTCGGGAGGATAAAAGATTCCCGGAGCCTCTCACAAATTATTCGGTCGGACTAGGGGCCTCATGGGAATTGGATGTTTGGAAAAAACTACGAAACTCAAAAAAATCGGCTGTTTTGGAGTACCTGGCATCGGTCGAGGGCAAAAACTTTATGGTGACCAACCTGGTATCGGAAATCGCAGCCGGCTATTATGAACTTGTCGCATTGGACAATCAACTAGCAATTATCGACCAGAATTTGGAGATTCAACAGAATGCCCTGAAGATGGTTAGGCTCCAGAAGCGGGCCGCAAAGGTTACGGAACTGGCCGTTCGAAGGTTCGAGGCCGAGGTATTTAAAAACCAAAGTCACAGATTCGAAATCCAACAACAAATTGTAGAGACCGAGAGCAAAATCAATTTCTTGATCGGAAGACCTCCCCAGTCCATTAAGCGAAACTCCGAAGGCTTCACCTTAATGTCACTTGATAGTATATATTTGGGCGTACCTTCCCAATTGTTGCAAAACCGTCCCGATATACGAAAAGCGGAGTTGGAGTTGGCTTCCACTAAATTGAACGTCAAAGTGGCCAAGGCCAATTTTTATCCGTCATTGGGAATAAGAGCTGGGGTTGGCCTAGAAGCGTTCAATCCCAAATACCTGACCTCGATTCCCGAATCGTTGTTGTATTCTTTGGTGGGCGATATCGTCGGACCTTTGATCAATAGAAATGCTATAAAGGCCGAATATCAGAATGCAAACAATAGGCAGTTGCAGGCCGTTTACGAATATGAAAAGGCGATTTTGAACGGCTATATCGAAGTGGAGAATCAGCTTTCCAACATTGATAACCTTAAAAGCAACTATGAATTGAAAGCGAATCAGGTACGTGCACTTACTGAATCGATTGAAATTTCACTACAGCTATTTCGATCGGCTCGGGCCGATTATATGGAGGTATTACTGGTGCAGCGAGAAGCATTGGAATCAAAAATCGAGCTTATCGAAACCAAAAAAGAGCAGATGGGAGCCAGAATAAAAATTTACCAAGCTTTGGGAGGAGGCTGGAATTGAAATTTAAAAAAAATAAATTTTTAAAATCATCTAAAACAGTTCATAATGGATACAATAAAGTCCCTCATGGATGCCCTAATTGTGACCGGCATTTTTTTACCCTATGTCATATTAATCCACATCAAAATAAGTCCCAAAGAAAATTGTTGAGACAAATTAAGTACTTGGTCAAGTAAAACTGGTTAAAGATTCAAGAAAGGGAATTTTTGTGGCAGTTGCGGAATGGGAATTTATATTGAAAAAAACTGCTATTTCTTATAAGGGCTGAGCGGGGTACTTTCGAGGTTAATCAAATCAATTTGGAGAACTTCATAGAATGTAAGATTTGCAATTCGGTCAAACTTTTTAGAGTTATGGACAAAAAGCGAAAATTTTGGATAAAGTCGATATGAAACCCCATTTTATAAGACATGGCAAGGTGCTGAAAATTCTTAATTTTTACAACCATGACCGGATTTAAAGTCAATATTTAGAAGAGAAAAGAAAGGAGAAGTGGAAAAAAATGATAATATAATACAAACTACAAACAATTTGATGAGCCAATGCCTGTGTAATTGGAAATTTAACTCTTCTTGACATCTCTATATTCAATATTAGGTATTTCTTGAGGGTAAGGGGATCGGTTAGCATTTTTATTATTCCCCGATAAGGCGGAATCTATCGTTCAAAAGTGCGTCCTATTAAGGGAAGGATACAAAAGGGAATGGAAATTTACCTAGAAATAAGTTAGCTGTGACCTTTTCGGTATATCTGGATTGAATAAAAACCAGAAATAAGATGGCTAACTAAGGTTAATCCAAAGTTAACGTGGAATCTATGAAATCATAGAGGGTATTACACAATTTTCATTTGAAGGTAATGGCGAATATATGGTTGCCTTCCTCAAAATGATAGCCTATTTTGAAACCATAGTAATCGCAGATACGCTTGACAATGGCGAGGCCCAATCCCGTCGATTTTGCAGCTTCCGATTCCCTGTAAAAACGCGAATAAAGCAATTCAGGATGTTCCAATGCCTTTGCTCCATTGTTTGAGACAGTGAGGGAATTTCCCTTGGCCGATACTTTGATTTTTCCTTCTTGTGGGCTGTATTTGATGGCATTTGATATAAGATTGTTGCAAAGAACTTCGGCCAAATGGACATCCATTTTAACCCTAATTTTGTCCCTATGGGAAAACTCGATCTCAGCGCTGGATATCTCATGGAAATTTTGGACGGTTTCCTCGATAAGTCCCGTAATGTTGACCTGATTCAAGTTTACGAACTGCTTGTTCTCGATCTTTGTCAACAAGGTCAGGCGTTTGTTCATCTGGGTCAAACGTTGGATATCCTTTTGGATGGAGGTCAGCTGGTCGAACTGAATTTCAGTAAGAGTATCGCCATTGATGAAGTTTTCAATTTTGGCTTGGATAATGGCAAGGGGTGTCTGCAGTTCATGCGAAACATCCTCTGTAAATTGTTTTAGGTTCTTATAGTCCGTCCGAACCTTATCGGTCAAGATGGTTACCTCCTTGTTCAGCTCGTTGAACTCCAGAATTCCACTTTTCTCCAAAGGAATAGGGGTATCGGAAGAAAGGGAAAAAGTTTTCATGGCCACTAGATTGCGAAAGAATGGATCCCAGAGTTTTTTGTTCTTCGCCCTGTTAAAATAGAACTGGATCAGAAAGACCAATAGGATGATGAACATATAGGAAAGAATAATGGCAATAAGGATATCCTCTGACTCTACTATTAGGTTGCGCACGGTGATACGGTAATAATTACCGTTAATGCTCTTATATGAGATTAGCTCCCTGAACTCCTCCATTTCATCTTGCGAGGGATCATAAATAATGGTGTCCTTGACTTTTTCGATACCCAATTGTGCTACCTGTTCGACCTCGAAAACGGGCGGTAACGAATAAGGAGGTTTGTTTATACGCAAGGAGCTTTCGACCCTAGCCCGTGTGGAATACAGTTCTTCTTCTACCTCCCTCTGCATCAACTGCTTAACGTAAAAGTAAAGGGCTACGGTACTAATTACCATTAAAATGGCACTCGTAAGCAAAAAGCCTTGAGAGGCCTTTCGGATTAATCGTACTTCTTTCGTATTTTTTTTCAATGTTAGTCCGCTATGAATTTATATCCGCTGCCGTAGGCCGTTTTGATATATTTCGCCCCCTGTGCGGTTATCTTTTTTCTCAGGTTGTTGATGTGTACGTAAATAAAGTCAAAATTATCGGCAAGATCACTATTATCGCCCCATAAATGTTCAGCAATTATTTCCTTGGACAGCACCCTTCCTTGATTGGTCATAAAAAAGACCAACAGATCGTACTCTTTTCGGGTCAAAGACAATGCCCTTCCTTCAATGTACGCGGTCCTAGATTTGGTATCCACCTTGATCTCGTTGAAGGTAATGGTATCGTCCCCACCATATTTGCCTCGCCGTAGTACGGCCTTGATTCGCGAGTTGAGTTCCGCCAAATGAAAAGGTTTGGTTATGTAATCATCGGCACCGAGATCCAAGCCGTCAAGTTTGTCGTCAAGGGAGTTGTTGGCTGAAATTATTATGACCCCTGTCTCTTTTTTGTCTTTCTTAAGTTGTTTTAGTACATCCAGCCCGCTGCCGGTTACCAAATTGATATCCAATAAGATCAAGTCGTAATCGTAGAGATCTACTTTGTATGCCGCGTCGTTGTAATCAGATGCGACCTCGCACACGTTGCCGTCCCGCTCCAGGTACGTGACTATGGACTGTTGCAAGGCAATCTCGTCTTCAGCTATTAAAATTTTCATTTCTTCGAAATTAGTATCATAAAGATAACCCTGTAATCTAAGTAAATTCTAAAGAAATTATTTTGGTCGATATTTATTTAGATTCCAACTGATCTATAATCTGTAAAAAAGTTTCCTTCCAGTAATTAGGATGATAGGAAGTATCGGTGTTACCAAAGCGAACGATCATAATATTCTTTTCGGGATAGAAATAGAGAAACTGGCCGTAAAGACCAACGGCAAAATAGCTACCGTACTTTAAGGGACCGAGCCCCAAATTGTTGTTGTAGTAATGCTTGTTGTTTCCTCTGGGATCAGGTCTAGTGGAATCGATTATCCATTGTTTGGGAACGATTTGTTTCTCGTTCCATTTGCCCTCATTAAGATATAATCTACCAAATTTGGCAAAGTCAGTGGTCCTAGCCTGGAAACAGCAAAAGGCTTTTTCGATTGCCTTTTCATCCTTTCTATCCAAACTCCAATATGCCGGTGCCTCCACTCCAAGGGGTTTCCATATTTTTTCTTGAAGGTAATTGGATAATTTTAGCCCAGTCGCTCGTGCTATAATCATTCCTAACAACTGGGTATTCGTATTGCTATACTTGAATTGTGTGTCTGGAGGAAACTCCAACTCTGCCTTACTAACTTCCTTCCTTAAGTTATTGCCCCAATAAAATTTAGCGTTGTCTGAAGTTAGGCTGAACTTACCATCTGTAAACTTAATACCTGCAGTGTGATGTAAAAGATGCCTGATTTTAATTTTTCCCCAACCTTCTCTGTCCTTGTATTCAGGCAGATAATCTACTATTGGGTCTTCTATACTTCCTATTTTTTCCTCTTTTATAGCAATGCCTATCATGGTGGAAATCATTGGTTTGACCATAGAAAAACTGGACATCAGGGAGCGATCCGTATAGGTATCTTTAAAATAGCTATATAAAATAGTGTCATTTCGTATGATCAGGAAGGAAAGGGTATTATGTAACTGTACTAGACTGTCCAAGCTGACATTGGTAGAATTGAAGTCTCGATTGGTTAAACCAATTGAGGTTCCCAGTTTATAATCTTTTGCCGACTTGTTAAAATAGAACGGAGTGTCGCCGTTCAAGACTTTTTGTTGAGGAAAGTGCTTGTAATCGTTTTGGCTAGGTAGTCCGCCATAGCGCAAAGTTCGGTACACCGTGCAAGAAGACATGGAGAGTATGCCAACAAGTATGAGGCCAATTATCGTTCCCCGAATTTTTAGTTAAGAAAACATCCGGTTGGTTTTTCATTACGAAAGTAAAGTGGTATTCTAAGGGAATTCTAAAGCAATTATGCTTGTTTATATATTAACTTTAAAATTATTTAAGATTTCTTTGTTAATTTTAATTTATGTCCAAGAAACTCAACCAACTTGAAGCAACCGCTATTTGTGGCAATGACATCAGTTCGTCCTGTCTATATGTCTCGGCATTGGCTATTGTCTATGCCGGACAATATGCTTGGATCTCACTTTTAATGGTGGCTGGTGTATTGTTTTACTTTCGTAAAATTTATGGGGAAGTCGTAGGTGCCCTTCCTTTGAACGGAGGGGCCTATAATGCACTTTTGAATACTACAAAAAAATCAACGGCTTCACTTGCGGCATCACTAACGGTGCTATCCTATATGGCCACTGCGGTCATATCCGCTAGCGAAGCGGTAAAGTATGGACACAGCATCTGGGAAATTATACCCGTTTTGCCCACGACCGTAGGTCTTCTTTTGATTTTTATGGGATTGGTCATCTTGGGCATCGGGGAATCTTCTAAAGTAGCCATAGTCATTTTTATTTTTCATCTGTTCTCATTGACCTTGCTATGCGGTTTTTCTATCTTTTATATTGTCAACAATGGTCTGGATACATTATTGGTGAATTTTAAAATACCGGTTAGAGGCGGAATTAGTACAGCCTTGTTTCTCGGATTTTCAGCTGCCATGCTAGGTATCAGTGGTTTTGAAAGCTCGGCCAATTATGTGGAGGAACAAAAAGCCGGTGTTTTTCCCAAAACCTTGCGCAACATGTGGATTGTCGTAACCATATTCAATCCGTTGATCGCTTTTTTGGCATTGGCAATCGTACCCATGCAAAATGTTGTGGAAAATCAAGATGCACTGTTGTCATTTATGGGTAACACCACTGGTGGTAACTGGTTGTCTTTGTTAATAGGAATTGATGCTGCTTTGGTTTTGAGCGGAGCGGTGTTGACTTCCTTTATCGGGGTAGGCGGTTTGATGCAACGCATGGCTTTGGATCGAATCCTTCCCAAGTTTCTGCTAAAGAAGAACCTTCGTGGTAGTCACTACACGATATATCTGTTGTTTTTTATTCTCTGCACTTCAATCCTTTTGATAACCCAAGGCGATCTGGCAAAATTGGCAGGCGTTTATACGATTGCATTTCTATCGGTAATGGTATTGTTCGGAATCGGGAATCTTTTGTTGAAAATCAATCGGTCTAGATTGCCGCGACCTGAACGTTCCTCGTGGTCGGGTCTTTTTATTGCCGTTATCGCCGTAGTTGCGGCAATTGTGGGGAACATCGTTCTAAATCCGCAATACCTCGTCATTTTCACTGAATATTTGATACCGACTTTATTGGTTGTGTTCTTTATGCTTTATCGGGTTTCCATTTATAAAACTTTCCTTGAAGTTATTGAATACATATTCCCAGACAGGGGCAGCCTTTTTCAAAAACTTAATATGAAGACCCGAGCATTATTGAACAAGGTAAATAGCCAGCAATTTGTCTATTTTACCAATCACGATAATGTCGAAGTTTTGAATCGGGTTTTGCAGTACATAACCGATAACGAGCCAACAAGGCGATTAAAAATTGTAGCGGTCGTAGAAGATGGAATTTCCGTAGTGAATAATCTAGCAAACGATATCGAAGTATTGGATAGGGCTTACCCTGATATCAACATTGAGTTCATTCAAGAACCCGGAACTTTCACTCCAGAAAAAGTCCAGGAACTATCAAAACGTTGGAAAATACCCACTAACTTTATGTTTATCGCATCCCCGAGCGATAAATTCCCCTATAAAATTCAGGAATTGGGTGAAGTTCGATTAATTATTTAAATAAAAAAGAAATGAGTTTATTATCAGAAAATGTAATACCGGGAAATCACGGAAAAATTTTTAGCACAAATGCTAAAGATTCAACAAGTTTGTTAAAAATAAAGAAGGTAATCTTACAATTAGAAGGTGTAAAGGAGGTTATTTTAAATGAAGATGCATTCCCTAGGGAATTTATTATCCATACTTCAAAATTGGTAAGTGTTGAATCGATTGAAAATGAAGTTAAGAAGTTAGGATTTCATGCCATACCTAAAGGGCTTTTTGAACTTTAAACACCATGGCTAATAGTAAGATTAGATTAAATGATGCAGTCGCAATTGGAATAAACGGTATGGTGGGAGGTGGGATTTTTGCCGTGTTGGGACTGGCAGTATCCCTTGCCAAAGGCGGTTCTTTTGACCTTAACATTTTCTTGCAGCTTGTGCAATCATTGAAAAACTGACAGGCTGTCGTTGGCACTTGGTCTTCCATTTGATAACCATAATTTGGGGCAGGCAAAGATAGAGTTGAGAGTTACTACCATGTTATTCCACATTTATCCAGTTTGTCCTATTTATCTATTTTTGGATTGTGGCCAAATCGGTTTTGGTACTGTCGTATTCCTCTAAGTTGTTGCCAGCCAGATCGATCACTTTATTGATTTCAGAAATTGCTTCTATGTTTGATCACAAGGTTTGGCGACAGCACTTTAATTGCTTTTTTTAATGACCAAAAGTCAATCGAAGAACTTAAAAAATTGATGAAAATTCACAACCCATGGATTGATCAATCACTAGGTGCGTAATTAGGTGAGTACTAATGATTTTAAAAGTTATAAGTATCTGATAATAAATACAATACGTGTATGGTTGCAGTTCCTCTTTCTCCGCAAAAGGAAACCCATAACGAAAGTTATGGGTTTTTTGTTTCCTG
>TARA_R110002167_G_scaffold163975_1_pt1 | contig 39191 bp, 32 predicted proteins | sample TARA_R110002167 | Tara Oceans TARA_R110002167 (sample SAMEA4398238) | marine metagenome | biome: Polar Biome; feature: [MES] marine water layer (ENVO:01000295) within the mesopelagic zone...; material: water (ENVO:00002006), including particulate matter (ENVO:01000060) such...
CAGGATGTACCATCGGAAGCGTTAGCATTTTCGAATAAGGCCGAAGAACACCAAAACGAAGTCAAAAGCTGGATTCAACCACGTCGCGAAATTATCGCTTTTCAGATAATTTTGATGTGGCGGCTGGGAGTTCCAAGAGGGAACAGCCGTTGGTTTCCTCTTGGTCTGGTGTGGACGAAGCGCCACGACGTTAGTGGCCGCAGGCCATAAAGTACATAAGTTCAAAACAAAAAAACATCTGGATCCCGGCTCAAAAGCATTACCGGGATGACGTGAGAGTTGGGATGACGTGAGAGTTGGGACGACGAGGAGGCTGTTAGCAATCATCTATTCATATATGAGCATAAGCTAAACCTAATCAGATTGTGTAACATTATTTGGACCAAGCGAAATTAGATATGATTACAATCCCGAAACCTTGGTACATGTATTAACGTTCTCTGGTGTGCAAAATGTGATAGGTGTGTAAATAATTTTGTCATATTTTTGTTCTGTTACAATTTTATACAACGTCAAAATGGCTTGTTTTCCCATTTCATATGGGTCTTGACCAATATTGATATGAACAAGATTATCTTTCAACATCGTTAATTGTTCAGAGGATGTATCCGTAATAACAATGATGATCTTGTTGTTATTAATTTTTGCCTGGTACGGGGCAATCATTTTACGGTAACGTGCTTGGTCATTTTGCGGCCAACCACCAACAGCAATAAAAGAGTCTGCTTTTACAGGCTTACCTTTCATTACAGACTCCATTTGATTAACAGATTGAGCCAGTTGATCAAAATTAAAGAAAGGTTCTCTAACTTCAGTCCATCCCGAATCGTTATTAAGCAATTCTCCAGGAGGTTTATCGTATATTTTTCCCGATAATGCGGAACGGACCCCCATCAGTCTTAAATTCAGATTGGGAGAATCCGGTCGCCCAGATTGCATTATTAGCGTCCCGCCATTGGGCCGATGTTTTTTTAATTCTTCACCTAATGACTTACCCAATTCAAAATTGTCAGTGCCTATATAGGCTAGGCGTATACTATTAGGGTCTTCGTTGATTGAAGCCTCAATATCAGAGTCATAGGTAATTATCGGGATACCGGCTTCTTTAGCTCTCTTAAGGCTATTTTTAACGAGATAATTAGATTGTGTAATGGCTACAGCGATACCATCTATACCTTCATCAATCAGTTGATTTATTACCTGATCTTGCATCCTAACATTACTTATATCTGGTCCACGATATATGCATTCCACGCCTTTTATTTGAGCAGCAGCATCTATACAGCCAGCTTTGCTTTGATCAAAAAAAACACTATGAAATTTAGGTACCACGGCAAGTTTCCATTCTTTTCCATAGACAGAAGATATGAGTGTTAGAGTTAAGAAAAAAAACAATACAAGTGATCTCCCCACATTCTCTCCTGAAATAAATTATTGTGCGACTCTGCTTATACTAGCATACAGCAAAGAAATTCATTTAAAGATACCAGCTGAAACGTATTCCTGAGCATATCATTGTGAGCTAATCGATATTTTTGTGTTTTGAACGCCCCCATGGCGACCTTTTCGCATCTGTTGTTTAAGTCAATAGAGAAAATGTTGCGGGGCGGCTGGGCCAATTTGTTAAAAGAGTTAAGAGGGAGCAGCCGTTGGTTTCCTCTTGGTTTGGTGTGGGCGAAGCACCACGACGTGAGTGGCCGAAGGCCATATCTAAAAAAGCCCCTTAATCCGTAAGTGGGATAACCAAACTGGATATTCGCGCTTTTATAGCCGTCATTATTGATAGATAACGAATTAATAAAAAAGCAGATATTATAATCAGTATCTGCTTTTTATTACGTTAACAATTAATCACTTAAGCGGTTATGAGCTTTGAGGTTTGATTACTTTTGCGGGGTAATTAAGTACTTCTCACCGGTAGCTTGTTTAGAATAACCCGCTATCGATTTTAATTGTAATACCTCAGCCAATGACACTTCATGGGTGTAGTGGCTTGCAAATGTTGTGGTGATTTCGTCTGCAACACGTTTACGCATCGCCATAACCGTTTTAGTGCCTAATTTTCCGAGCGCATTGAATAATAAGAACCCGTTAACAGCCCAAGCAAAACCGAAGTTACGATTTAGGGTAATAGGGCCGCGGTCTAATGCGCCATAAATATAAACTTGTTTGAAAGTGTCAGAGCCATAAACGCTGTGTTCTTTAATATCACGCGATGCAGCCACTTCCATACAGTTAAGAATGTCACTGGTTAGTTTACCGCCGCCAATTGGGTCAAATGCAATCGTTGCACCTGTTTCAATTATCGCTGCGGTTAAGTCAGCTAGGAAAGTATCACTGCTTGAGTTAACAATATATTTAGCGCCCATGTCACGTAGTAGTGTTTCTTGTTCTGCTTTACGGACGATGTTAATTAAATCGACACCATCGGCAATACAAATACGGTTTAACATTTGGCCGAGGTTAGACGCAGCCGCTGCATGAATGATGGCTTTATGGCCTTCAGCACGCATTGTTTCGACCATTGCTAATGCCGTAAGCGGGTTAACAAAAGAAGATGCACCTTCTTTAGCCGTAGTACCTTTTGTTAATTCTAAACAGCTTTGCACATTGGCACAGAGATATTGGCGATACGTACCACCGCCAATAACAGCTACAGTTTTACCCATTAATGCTTGCGCTGCAGGCGATGAACCCGCTGCGACAACGGTACCTGCACCTTCATTACCCACAGGAATGGCTTTACCGACTCGGGTTTTAACCGCTGACATAAATTTAGCCGGAACATCGGCAACAATAGTTGGGCTTTGTTCAGTGCCTGCTTGTGCCGCTGTTGTCATATCCGCGACGCTGAATAGAACTGCTAAGTCCGACGGGTTTAATGGCGCAGCTTCAATGCGAATAACCACTTCATCGGCACCTGGTTGTGGCATGTCGATGTTTTTTAACGCGAGTGTTAATTTATTGTCTTCGCTGATCAATGAAGTCAGTTGAATATTGGTATCTGTCATTGGGATCTGCTCCTGCAAAATAATTAATTTTTTAAGCCGATCATTTTTATGTGTCGGCTATGTTCTATTTGTAATTCAAATCAGACATCAGTATTAGATGTTTTTATCTCTACTATCAATTCGTTAGAGTAAGTGTTATCCAGCGTTCGCGGCTTGGATTTGAGCTTTCACTTTTTGCATAAAGTCGGGCATGTTTGCTAGGCGATCTGCTTCTACCTGTTGGGCAATAACCGTTTGGCTCATGGCATCGTTCCACTGTTTCATGCCTGGTATGTCTGCCAGTACATCCCAGTTAAGCTGGCTCGAGCCAAACGCACTAACAATGGTGTTGACGTAATAAACGTAGATGTCAGCCATGGTGAACTGTTCACCGGCAATCCAAGGTGAAAACTGGCACAAACGACTTAAGGCTGTAACGCCACGGGTTAATACCTGGCGGACTTCAGTTTTAACCGACTCTGGTATTTCAGTGCCTGAAAATACATAAGGTATGAGTCGTCTGCTAGGCAGTTCAAAATACAACTCTGCCATTTTCATTATTTGACGTACAACAGCACGTTCTCCTGCATTGTCAGGATATAGCGGAATGGCAGGGGAGGTTTCTTCGATAAAGTCACAGATGACACTCGACTCTGACAGGTAAAGACCTTCTTGCGTTGTGATTACAGGTACTTTGCCAGCGGGGCTGATTGCCAATAGCTCTTCACTACCACCGTAAATAAGGTTTTCTGTAAATGGCAGTTGTTTATATAGCAGTACATGTTTCACTAGGTTGTAATAGTTGCTAGCGGCAAAACCGTGCAAAGTCATCATAAGTCAGTAGTCCATCATTAACGTGAAGGTTGTTGTTAATTGCCGAAAAATGCAATTAAGGTCCTTGTATTTGACGCGTTGCAACAGGATCAAGGTTGCAATGCTTAAGTTAACGCCATTATTACTGGTTTTAATTTGGTTATATATAAGGAAAAATGCTAATCACTATTGCTTTAAAGACAACAATAAGACGAGAATAAAACAAGAATAAGATCAGAATATTAACTATTCATTTAAGGGAGAAGTGAGTTGGATCAACTACGTGCCATGCGGTATTTCAGTAAAGTGGTCGAAACAGGCAGTTTTACCAAAGCGGCGAGTGCGTTTAATGTGCCGCCATCATCTTTGTCGAGACGCGTTGCTGATTTAGAAAAGAGTTTGGGAGCGACGTTATTAAAGCGTTCGACCCGAATTGTTAAACTGACCGAAGTGGGGCAGATTTATTACAACGATGTTCAACAAATATTAAATCAGCTAGCGCAAAGCCATGAAACGGTTCGTAGTTACCAAACAACACCAATGGGACGTTTGCGGATCAGTTCGATGGTAGGGTTTGGTGACAAGATATTACTGCCGTTGTTAGATGAATTCAGCACGTTATACCCTCAAATTGTATTAGATGTCAGTTTAAGCGACGAGTTATCAACACTCGGACGTGACGATGTTGATATTGCTATTCGCGGTGGTTATGCGCCCAATGAACGCGTGTTAGCAATAAGACTGATGGACAATGGTTTTATTCCTGTGGCGTCAACAAGTTACATAGAAAAACACGGTATACCAAATGATGCGATGGAATTAACGCAACATAATGGCCTGTATTTTAAAGCGCCAACAGGGCCAACTCCTTGGTTATGTAATATGGACGGCCAGTGGCATGACGTTTCAGGGCCGGCGGTAGCGATTTCAAATAACGGCCCTTGGCTGGCAAAAAAAGCCTGTGACGGCGAAGGCATTTTAATGTCAACTCGATGGGCGTTAGCGTCTTATCTAGAGTCTGGAAAATTGGTAGAACTTAAGTTTGAACATGAGTTAGCGATAACTCAACATTCTGATATGGCGGTTTATTTGTTGTATCAAAAACAGCGCTACTTAGTCCCAAAAGTAAAAGCGGCAGTCGATTTTTTAGTTGAACGAATAAAAGTAAAATGAGGGTTAAAAAACCAATAAAATCTTAAGGTGAACAATCAGTGAAGTCATTAATTGCTCAATTGATTGAAATTACTTTGCAGGTGTTAAACACTTCCGAAGGCATATTTTCATTAGGAAAATAGGCATTAACGTTAATGCATTTATGTCTATAAGTGGGTTCGGGGATTAACTCATTTATTCACTACATACAATTCTTTAGCGCAAGCTGTCTTAAATGATATGATATACAGTGATATTTCATCGAAACTAAAACTCAACTAGTGTAGACGTGGCAATTTCGGCCTAACTGTCCGCATGATGAATGTGGAAATTCGATTTATTCATTTGATTAATGTTAGGTGTATTTTTATTCTGTCGTCCTATGTTAGGGCGCACTCCCTTATAGTTTTTCAGCATTACCGGAGACAAAACTCATGACAAACATGAATGTGGATGCCACGCAGTTAACGACTAAACCATCCCAAGATGGTTTTAGCATGCCAGCAGAATGGGCGCAGCAGCAGGCTGTGTGGATGATTTGGCCATATCGTCCTGATAACTGGCGCTCTGCAGGGGCTTATGCTCAGGCGACATTTGCTAAAGTGGCAGATGCAATTGGTGCGGTTACCCCTGTTTATATGGGTGTGCCTAAGGCTTTTTTGGCACAAGCCAAGACGGTTATGCCTGCTCACGTTACTTTGGTCGAAATCGATAGCAACGATTGCTGGGCTCGCGATACCGGACCTACAGTAGTTGTCAATGCCAAGGGCGAATGCCGTGGTGTTGACTGGGGCTTTAATGCCTGGGGCGGCGATAACGGTGGTTTGTATTCACCATGGGATAAGGACGAGCAAGTCGCGCAACAGATGCTAACTCAGCATGGTTTTGATCGTTATCAGGCTCCGCTTATTCTTGAAGGTGGTTCAATTCATGTCGACGGCGAAGGCACTTGCATGACCACGGCTGAATGTTTACTTAACAGCAACCGCAACCCCGATTTGACTCGTGAACAGATAGAAGCATTACTGGCTGAATATTTAAATGTTAAGCAGTTTATCTGGTTGCCAGACGGCGTATTCATGGATGAAACCGACGGACACATTGATAATATATGCTGTTTTGCTCGTCCAGGCGAAGTGGTTTTACACTGGACTGATGATCAAAGCGATCCGCAATATCCTCGTTCAAAAGCCGCTTTGGATATTTTGCAAAATACTGTTGATGCACAAGGGCGTAAGTTAACAGTTCATCTAATACCACAGCCAGGTCCTTTGTATTGCACTGAAGAAGAAGCGCAAGGTGTAGCAGAAGGAACTGGTGTTCCACGTACGGCGGGTGAGCGTTTAGCGGGTTCTTATGCGAACTTTTTAATTACCAATAATCGTATTGTTTTCCCGTTACTCGATCCAGTAACCGACGATATAGCAGCTCAAAAATTGCAGGAAATATTCCCAGAGTATGAGATTGTCGGTGTGCCAGCCCGTGAGATTTTATTAGGTGGTGGTAATATCCATTGTATTACTCAACAGATCCCTTCTGGAAAATAAGTAACCGCGAAGGAGAACACAATGATCATTTATATCACTGTTGTTTCAACACTTTTGGCTTTTAAGAAGAGGTCGTAACATGTTCGAAGTCACTGAGGTTTCTATTGCCGAGCTGCGTGCAGCCCTCGAATCCGGTCGCACCACAGCGGTTGAGTTAGTGAAGTCTTATCTAGCTCGGGTTGAGGTTTATGACGGCCCCGCGACGCAGACAAAGCTGAATGCACTGGTTGTTCACAATCAAGATGCGATTAAGGAAGCTGAAGCTTCTGATGCACGCCGAGCCCGTGGTGAAACACTGAGCCCGCTCGATGGTATTCCTTACACTACGAAGGATAGCTACTTAGTTAAAGGGCTCACTGCGGCTTCTGGTAGTCCAGCGTTTAAGGACTTAATTGCTCAATACGATGCATTTGCCGTTGAACGTCTGCGCGAAGCTGGTGCTATTTGCTTGGGCAAAACCAACATGCCGCCTATGGCTAATGGTGGTATGCAGCGCGGTCACTATGGCCGTGCCGAAAGCCCATATAATGCTAATTATCTTACCGCTCCCTTTGCCTCTGGTTCTTCCAATGGCGCGGGTACAGGTACGGCGGCAAGCTATTCTGCTTTCGGCCTAGCCGAAGAAACATGGTCGAGCGGTCGTGGGCCAGCATCGAACAACGGCCTGTGTGCTTATACTCCGTCACGCGGTGTTATTTCCGTGCGCGGTAACTGGCCGTTAACACCGACGATGGATGTTGTGGTGCCTTACACTCGTACTATGGCCGATATGCTTGAAGTGCTTGACGTTATCGTGGCAGACGACCCTATTACTCGTGGTGATTTATGGCGTCTACAACCTTGGGTTGAAATCCCAAAAGCATCAACCGTGCGTCCAACATCTTATCTGGATCTTGCAGCTCAAGCAGATACGCTTAAAGGCAAGCGTTTTGGGGTGCCGCGCATGTACATCAATAAAGATGAATTGGCTGGCACCAGCGAAAACCCTGGCATCGGCGGCCCGACTGGTCAGCGCATCAATACTCGTGCGTCAGTTATCGACTTATGGGAAGCAGCACGCTCAGCGCTGGAGTCTGCCGGAGCTGAAGTCATTGAAGTCGATTTTCCGCTGGTTTCTAACTGTGAAGGTGATCGCCCTGGAGCGCCGACCGTGTTCAATCGCGGCATCGTCACCCCTGAGTTTCTCGATGATGAGCTATGGGCACTATCAGGCTGGGCTTTAGATGAGTTCTTGCGTGCTAATAATGATCCTAAACTGAATAAACTGGCAGACGTCAACGGTCATTTGATTTTCCCGCATGATCTTGGCACCTTGCCCAATCGTGAGGGCGACCTTGCTGCTGGCATGGATGAATATGTCAATATGGCCAAAAGAGGCCTTAAGTCGTATAACCAAATCGACAGCATACCGGATGGTCTGCGCGGCTTAGAGCAGACACGCAAGTTGGATCTAGAAGACTGGATGGACAAACTCAAGCTTGATGCCGTGTTGTTCCCAACTATGGCTGATGTAGGCCCAGCAGATGCACAGGTTAATCCAGCTTCTGCGGACATTGCGTGGAGTAATGGTGTTTGGGTTGCCAACGGTAACCTTGCTATTCGCCACTTAGGTGTTCCGACAGTGACTGTGCCAATGGGCGTAATGGCCGACATTGGCATGCCAGTAGGTTTGACTTTTGCTGGCCGTGCTTATGATGACAACGACTTGCTTCGTTTTGCGAGTGCATTTGAGGCAACGGGCAGCAAGCGCGTTATTCCTCATCGCACGCCAGTGCTAAGCAATAAGTAACAATTTCTAAGCTCTAGGCACTAAGCACTATGCACTATGCATTAAAAACTGAAAACGGGATTGGCTCCAGTACGCCAATCCCGTTTTTTATGGCAACGTAAATGCTCGTTTAAAACATGTTCCATATCTACTCTGGGTCATATGCCAATAAACGACCTCTGCCACGAAATCTAACCAGATGTCCTTAAGTTCAGCGTTGAATTTGTCCATTTTCAAGTAAAGAACACTAACTTGTTTTGTACTAAAGTGAGTTAGAACTAGTGCTTTTCTTCTTTTCATTATAAAAGAAAATTGATATCGCTTTACTACAAATACCATTGTGTTTTGTGTAAATGGTGTAATCGAACAAGCTGGTTTTATAAAAAGTTATAACGAGTTTAGGCCTATTGCTAATCAAATAATCCAGCCAGTCGGTCTAAAGTAGGGCTGTGAAATTTTGTGGCCTAACTTAATATATTGTTATTGTGTACAATAAATTTCACAGGTAGTGTTGTTAACACTTTATATTGCAAAACTCGGTTTGTTTTGAGTGTCACTAATAATTTATCATTTACACCAAAGGCGTAGTAAGTATAAAGCTCTTGTAATCAATAAATTAAGCAGCTGACTTTATAGGATTCTCTGTTCAATAAGCGTTAGTTGTTCGTTACCGTCAGTAAGTGTTAGTAAGGATTTGACTATTAAAATTGATAATAAGATGCGATTTGTTGCTCGATTATTTTGTGTTGTCTTTACCATAACGGTTATCGATATGTTGATAGAAGGCGGATATAAGTACCAAAATACAGGGAGTGTGTATTATGTATCTGCAAGCTCTAATCCAGGTAAGTTTTACTTTGCAGCTGGCGGATCCCCTCATAATTTAGGTCTGCCTGCGGTATGAACTAGTTTGATATATTCGTTTAGTGCCCAGTAAATTATCGATGCTTTCAGCGTGTATTTTGGCCTTCGCCGCACTTCTTTTCCTAATCTTACAACGGATAATACAGCGCGATGTTTGATGCTGTTCGCTTGAAAATCCTTCTGCCAGCCAAGATGCCTCGCGGCTATACCTATGCACCACAACAGTATTTCTGCCAGCATTGCGATAAGCAATAACACATCATATCGCTTTGGACACCGACTGCGACTTTGCCTCAGCCCCATGCCATATTGCGGGCTTTTTAAATCCCGAAAGGTTTCTTCAATTTGCATGCGTTTAGCATATAGCTCAACCACTTTTATTGAGTTGAAATATTCAGGTGGTAAGTTGGTCGCCAGCAGCCAAGGCTCCTTGCTACCTAAGCGATAACTCTTTTGTGCGGTGTGGTTTCGGCCCGCTTTTGAAGAGCGCTTATCTTTACGTAATTTGGGCTTAGCCTTAAATAGATGTAAATGGCAGCTTAGCGGTGATTTACGTGCAAGCTGGACATTACCTATGTATTTAGCGGTTGAGTTTGCTTTCGGATATAGCGATTTATTCGAGAACCAGGTCGCTTTTCCATGATGCATAAAGCTTACATCGCCACGTACTCTACCAAGCCAGAACCAACCATAACGTTCGACTTCTCTGAACCAGGTATTACGATAACCTGCATCGGTCACGATGAGCGGACAACAGCCTTGAGGTAGAACATTGGCGAGTTCAGCGAGAAACGCATTATGGCTGCGAGGTGCGTTGTAGTCTTCAAACAAAAAAGTGCGTTCATATACAGTCACAGAGCGACCTTGAACACTGATGGATGCACGTAGCGTCATTATTCGGAGCTGTTCACGGACATCAGACCAATCGACCAGGATAATAGGCATAGGATTTGAGCCACACAAATATCGAGCATGCCATTGATAGAGGGTTATTTTATCTTTAGATAAGTGATGATTACCTAAAAGTCGATCGATACGTTTAATGTTATGTTTAGCCGCCACAGAGCCTGTGATATTACGACCAAGCTGAGTAAGTGATAATTGATTACCATCGAGGAGTGACTCAGTGGCAACCATCAGAGAATTAAGCCGTTTTTGGTGTATTTGAGGGCATTGTTTTTTGATTAAATCGTGTAAGATATGGATATCACGCATGGTGTTAGATTTAATAGGTTTTTGGCGAAATTGATTAGATCAGATAGCACCATGCGTGTCTACTATTTTGAAATTTAAAAGAATTATCTGGGGATTCCCTAGACTTTGCAGTTGTGTGGCAATCTTTAATTGTATGTGTTTCATTTTATTTCGGCTTTGTTGTTAAGTTGAAAGAAGCCACAAAGGAAGATAATAACTAACAAACCTTAATTTCCGCTTGGGTAAGCGTAGAAATTAATATGGCCACGATTGTTGGATTATCGTAAACATGGTTAGAGTTTTTAGTTTAATTGATTCGAGTTAATTAAGCTGATAAGTTACTAACGTTATTAACAATTATCGTAATTTGAATGTTGAGTGTTACTGGGCTTGTCAGGAAGTTTAGCTGCATTCTCACTAATCCGCTGTTCGCTTACTCAAGGACGTCAAATGAATCGCATGATAGTTTTAATCTTATTAGTATTTTTTTCTTGTACGGTAACAGCCGATACAAATGTTGATAGTCAAAATGTAACAAGAGCGGTGCTCGACTATATAGAATCGCAACACAACGTCGAGCCGGAGTTGATGAGAAGAGGCGTTGATAAAAAGTTAGCTAAAAGAACTTATTGGCAATCTAAAGATGGCTCAGAAATTATAATGGAAACTGATTTTGACACTATGGTGTGGGTGGCTGAAAACTATAATAAAGAGGGTAATAAATTTCCGTCATCTCCTAAAGTTGATATCAATATTTTGGATATTGATAATAGAGTTGCATCGGTAAAATTAACCGTCGATGATTGGATTGATTACATGCATCTATATAAAAATGAAAATAATGAGTGGAAAATAATTAACGTTTTGTGGCAATACAATGATCAGGAAAAACATTCGAGTAAACCGTAACCGTAAACCGTAAATACAAGAGACTATGGCATCTTACTTTTCTTAACGACTACAATAGTGCCAATGGTGAGTTTTGGACTTAGGCTCTAATCCCTTATAACTCAATGGTCTACAAAGTGATCAAATCATATTGTCAGTCGCTGGTGGATTCACTCCATTATGAATTATGTCTATTATGGATAGTCGCGCAGACCAAACCACAACTAATTAACAGCCCAATTGTAGGGCTGATTCTAGCCTGTTAAATTCAATTTTCTAATATCTGCCAATGGAATGGCCAATGTGACTATTGTAAAATAGTATTCCTATTAATAACTTGATATTGTTCTGTTGGGCTTAAAGGTTCCTTTATCGCGAATGTTAAAGGTCCGTTTTTATAGATGATGTGGGTATTAAATGATTGATGCTGTTTGTACTTATGGTGGGCAAAGGCACACTTTTTCAATTTTGAAGTTTCAGGCGTTACCTGAAACTGAAATTGAAAAATTTAGGCAGTTTTTACAATGCCCAGAGTGCGAAGGAAAGGCTTACTATCGTAAAAGAAGCTCAGACGGTAAAGCGGCGTGTTTTGGCTCTCGATATCATGTTGCAGGATGCGATGAAGGCCATCCTTCAACTCAACGAGACCGAGAGACCAGACATAGTGTAGAAGTGAATAAGGTCATTTCTGATGCTGATATTATTAGCATTGATTTCATGTTATCAAGCAGCAAAAAGCCAGTTACAGAGGTGCAAACTGTCGCCGCCACATCAAGCCTCATCTCAACCCTCCTCCCAAAAATCGATAATGCCAGTCGCAAACATGCTGGCAGCAATGAACAAGCTAAGGTCAAAGTATTAGGGCTAGAGAAAATCCTCAATAGCTTAATGCGCGGCAGCGATTTAGCTGAATCGAGTACTTTGATTGAGCTTGATACTGGCTATAAATTTAAAGCCAAGAATTTATTTGTTAACTTTGCTGAGGCTGAGCCAAGTGCTAATGCCAAAGAGGCAAAGCCTAAAATGTACTGGGGTACGATTTCACATCTAGATAAAGAGCTTGATTGGTTGAATCCATCTGATTGTACTGATGTTGGCATTCCTATCTCAAAATATAAATCGATAATATTGGAACGTTTCAATGTATCGGAAGGGCGTCAGTTAGAAGGTGCGGGGATTATTTTGTTTGGAAAATGTTTTTGGAACTCAAAGAAGACTCGCAAGATCATTGAACTGTGGAATGCTGACAGAATTTTTATTTCAATACTAGAAGACTAATCTGCAATAAGCCGTTTAGCCATTAAAGATATATTGGCTTATATCACAATGTGTTGCTTACAAAATTGAAGCAGTTTTCTCATCAATGGCATGTTTTGGTTTCCTGTAGTGTTTGATGTACTTGCTGCATTTTTGTTATTAGATTGACCTTTGAGTCGATCTTCTCTTATTTTGCGTCGTTCATCGGCACGGTTCGCGACTTCAGCGAACTGTTGTCGTTGTGCCAATGTCATGCTTGCCATAAAGCTCCGAAAGGGAACTTTGGGCGTGGCAGCGGCTAGATTGGTTTTTGGTGTGCTACACATAGTCATACTCTAGTTTGCAAATGGTGGTGTACTTAATAAGACCGACAAGAGTGAGATTACATTTCATTGGTGGCGTAATTTACATTTGGCGGGCGATATCATCGCATGAGCACGCTGAGATTTTTATCATTTTCACAGTGACCAAAAGTATTTTTTGAACAACGGTTTCGCTAACTGCTTAGTGATTATTTCAATAGCTTTTATTGAGAGTAAAAAAGCCCTGAGACGATAATGGCTCAGGGCTTAGATTGTTTGTCATCTTAACTAGTAAGGTGTGTTAAATCTGTTTTGGTTTAGCGCTCAAATTCGGGTTTTGTTAAATACGAGCCATACGTTTGAGCAGTAACAACCACAATACAGGGAGCAGTAAGATATAGAAAAACAGCACTTTTGCACCGATATCACCGTAAAACAAGGTGTTGTTTACAAACCTCACAATACCCATAGGATCCCATGGCATGTAATGAATATTGCCGTGCAATAACATAGCACCTAAAATCACTATGGTGATGGCTATCCATTGTCTTGCTGCCTCGTAACTTTTGACTAGAAATGCAGGAATTAACGCGGCTAAGCCGATACCAATAAAGTTCTGCGCAAGGTGAGCCAGTAATGGATATTCACTGCTATTTAATCGCCACAATAAGTTGCCGGCAGCAGACTGGCCGATTGCCACTATGCTCAATGCATAATAGCCAATGCTAATGCACAGGCTGAGTATGACTAATTTGATGATATTCATTTATTTCCTTATCGTTTGAACATTCCATAAACGTTTTTTTAGAAACAGTGTACGGATTTTACCGTCAATAATGAGTAATGGCTATTTCTGTAATATTGCATTATATCGACTAAAGGCAGCATCGAGATCGGCAATTAAATCGTCGGCATCTTCAAGTCCAATGTGTAAGCGTATTAATGGTTTACTGCTGTCCCATTGGGTAGCAGTACGGATATTGTTAATACCGAATACCCCTAAGATTAAGCTTTCGAAACCGCCCCATGAAAAGCCCATTTTAAAATGGTCCATGTTTTCAACAAAAGCAGTGACTGACGCTAAGTCGCCTTGCTTAAGTACAAACGAGAACAAACCGTTACCGCTGCTAAAATCGCGTTTAAAAAACTCGTGACCTGGGCAAGTATCAAATGCTGGATGACGGACATGATCCACTTCTGCACGAGTCACCAACCAATTCGCCACTTTTAAGGCATTTTTATTATGTTGTGCCATACGTACCCCTAGGGTACGTAAGCCTCGCGCAGCTAAATAGACGTCATCTGGAGAGGTAGTTTGGCCCATTAAGTAACTGTTTTCGCGCAGTTGTTCCCAATGCTGTTCATTGGCAGTGGCGGTACCCATCATGACATCTGAATGGCCGACAATGTACTTGGTGGCGGCTTGAATAGAGATGTCGACACCCATATCAAATGGACGAGAATTAATCGGTGATGCCCAGGTATTATCCAGCATTACAATGACATCATGTTCGTGAGCGATACGGCTAAGCGTCGGTACATCTTGCACTTCCATGGTGATAGAACCCGGTGATTCTAAAAATAATACCTTGGTGTTAGGACGAATTAACTCACGAATGCCTGCGCCAATCATTGGGTCGTAATAGGTGGTTTCGATGCCAAAACCTGCTAGCATTTTATTGCATAAATCGCGGGTTGGTTCATAGGCGGTGTCGACCATTAATAAATGGTCGCCACTTTTTAAAAATGACAATAAAGCGCTACTGATCGCGCCCGCACCAGAAGGGTATAACGCAGTGCCAGCACCACCTTCAAGTTCACATATGGCTTGTTGAAATGAAAAATGGGTTGGGGTGCCGCGACGACCGTAAAACATTTCACCGTTGGTTTTGTTTTTAATCGCAAAACGCATCTCATCCATGGTGTCGAACACCACGGTAGATGCTCTAAATACTGGTGGATTAATAATGCCTTTAGTGAACTTTTTTTCGCGGCCAACGCTAACAATTTGGGTGGCCAGTTTATCGTCTTTGCTCATATTCTTATTTCCATTATGTGTAGAGTCCACGGTCTATGTTTTAGCTAATGTTATTAGCAAAATATCAATGATATGGATAAATGCGCTACGGTGAATGATCTACTGATATTCATCATCCTAGCACCAACAAACCTAAATAAAAGCGCCTAAATGCTGTGGTTGACTATTTTTCATCACTCAAGGGTAACGTCAGGCATATTTCAACCCCTTCAATGCCGTTTTCTATCATGTTGGTTGCTTTAATGCTGCCATGGTGGAAGTCGGTAACTAATCGGGCAATATACAAGCCTAATCCTAGATGGGGCTTGCCATTAATACCTTGAGGCCTGATAGACACCATAGATTCAAAAATTTGGCTGTTCATGTCTTTTGGCAGTAAGGGACCGATGTTACTGACTTTTAATATTGCCTGTTTGTGATATTGGGTCAGGCTGACGGTGATGGCGCTGTCGGGCTGATGAAATTCAATGGCATTGTTGATCAGTTTATCCATTAATTGGGCGATGTATTCCGGCACACCGTCGCAAGACATAACTTTGTCTTCAATGTGAACAGCAAACAGTTGGTCTGGATAAGTAATTTGGTAGCCTTGCATACAACCGCTAATCACTTTCTTTAATGAAAAACGACAGCTTTCAGCTTGGGTCAAACTGGCTTCAAGACGAGTTGCTTCGCTTAAGTTATTTAAAATAAGGTGTAAGCGGCTGACACCTTCTTGGGCGCGGCTAACATATTTTTGTGATTGCTCGTCCAGTTGTTGCAAGCCTAAATGTTCAAGTGAGCTGCGCACCACGGCAACAGGGGTACGCAGTTCGTGCGATAAACGCGACGACATGTTTTCTAAATAATGAGTGTATTGCCCTAGACGACTGACAATACTTGAAAAGCTGCGTGACAAATCACCAATTTCATCTCGGTTTTTGGATGCGACAATTTGCTGTCTGACTCGGCCCTGGCTGTCGATAGCGAGTTCGGCCTGATCACGTAAACGGCGGATGCGGCTTGAAATACTCGAGGCAAAAATAAACAAGGCTAATGTGCCCATGCTCATAATGGTCAAAATAACGTTAAACAGTTTTTCCAGTGCGCGGTTACGCAGGCTGCGAATGCCGTGAGTGGTTTCTTCTGCAATAACGACTCCCATGACTTTATCGTCAATCCATATAGGGCTTGCAGCGGCTAATACTACGGCTTTGTTGTCTGGGGTTAAGCGCCATGTAGAGCCTTGTTTGCCGCTTAAGGCTTTTTCAATATGGCTGCCAGTGAGTTCAGTTGAATCTTGCAGTGAATCGATAAAGTCTTGTGGCGGACGAGTCAATATTTTGTAGTACAACGGCAGAATATATTGCTGCTTAAAGTGCAGCCAAAACGAGTCAGGTTGATTGACCTCGATATCATCTGCCCAGGTGTTGGACGATGAACGAATATCACCAGATTTTGCCAGTACACGACCATGATTATCGACGACCCAAATACGTGAACTATTGTGGCTCATGCCTTTAATGATATTTTCAATTTCAGGCGAGGGCACTAACACCGTGCCTAAACTGGCTACTGAATCGGTGGCCGAGGTACCAATAACATTCACTAATTGACGTGTTTTTGTATCGTTTACATTATGAATCGCAAAACCTAATTTACTGCCTACCATTTCAAGTGGCAGTCTAAATTCAATATTGTATCCTTTGGCTGTTTTTAACCACTGGCCTTGAATACGTGACTCGGGGGTAACGGGCATCGATTGGCTGGGGTCGGCGGGTAATTCAAACGCACTAAGCCAACCACTTTTAGTATTGGCAATAATATAACGCCTGAACTGACCGTCTGGTGATTGAGTTGCCATGACTAAATGATCGTTTCTATCAATGCGTAAGCTTTTACGGTTACGGAAAATCAGGTTCGGGTCATTGACGTTGAAAAATCCGTATAAATAGCCGCCGTATTTGCCCACCATATGGCTAAAGCTAATATCGATTGGCTCAGTTTCGCTGCGCTGATAAATAACATGTTTGTCTGAATAGTTAAGGGTGCGATGTTGGTATAAATCCCAGTCACTCAGTTTACCGTCGAGTTGAATGGGCCCAGCTAACGGGTAGGCGTATAAGTCGCGGCCTTTTTCAACTTGGTTTAAAAAGCTGGCTTGGTTGTCAAATAATTTTGGTCGCTCATGTAGCGCCGTAGCAAGCGCTTGAGTGGTACCTTCAAGGGTTTTTTCTTGGCCATAACGCAGGTACTTTTCCATTTCCCACACATATTCATACCCCAGCCATGGTAGGCAGAGTAAAAACAGCGACAAAATGACGACCTTGGCACGCAGCCCTATCGGTAAATTCATCTGTTAGATATTGTCCCAGCGGTAGCCCATGCCATAAACGGTATCGATACAGTCAAACTCAGCGTCGATAACGATAAACTTTTTCCTAATTCGCTTAACGTGCGAGGTGATTGTGCTGTCGTCGACGTAAATTTTAGCTTCTTGCATTAAATCCTGACGGCTGCGCACATGTCCTGGATGTTTGGCCATGGCATGAACCATCCAAAACTCGGTCACGGTCAGTTCAATGGGTTGCGATTTCCAATATACCTGAATGCGATTGCCATCGATGGTGAGGTGGCCGCGCTCAAGTAAGTTGTCTTCTATTGGGCTTGAACCGATTAATTCTGAACGACGAAATAGGGCCGCAATACGGGCCATTAAATGGGGGAAACTGACTTCTTTTGTTAAATAATCATCGGCCCCTAAACGCAGACCACACACAGTGTCAAAGTCACTGTCGCGTGCGGTTAAAAAGATGATTGGTAGGCTGCTCGACATTGCACGCAGTGCCTGGCATAGGGTAAAACCGCCGTCTATTTCATGCTCTAAACCAATATCAATAATGGCTAGGTCTGGTAAGCGAGCATTAAAGGCGAGCATGGCTGCGGGGCGATTTGCATAGGCTTGAACACTATAACCTTGCTGTTGCAGGACATCTTTGTAATTTTCGCGGATAGCGGCTTCGTCTTCAACAATGGCAATTCGTTTCATGGGGTGATTTCAATTAATAGGCTGATAAATAGATACAGTGCTGACTATACAGGATTTTATGGTCCAAAAAAGCCGTTGACGGCAATTGCCATATTGTTGCCACATTTGATCGCCACATTGCCATTTTTGCTCCCCAATAAAGCCACCTATGAGGTGTTTAATAGCGACATAGAGTTAATCAGCAACGCATTAACCCATGTATTGATGATAACCATCATTTTTTAACAACCACTTTAAACAACCGCTAAAAGGGATTCTTTATGAAAAAGCAACTTATTGCCGCAACAATTATTTCTACCATGATGATAACAAACGTCAGCTGGGCAAATGACAATGATATTACCGAAGAGCGCGAACACACAGAAGAGCTAGTGGGTTTGAGTTCTGGGATTTTACTTGGCGCAGTTATCGGCGGCCCAGTGGGTGCCATTATTGGTGCATTTACGGGTACGTTTATTGGTAAGTCGGTTGGCGATGAAGCAGAGCTCAGCGTCCAGAAACAACAATTGGTACAGCAAGAGAAAAAATTAACGCAAACTAACGAGCAATTAATGGCATTGAGTACTAAGCAGCAGTCGTTGGAGCAAGTGTCGGAGAAATATTATCAATTACAGTCTAACTTGGCTGAACAAAAAGCGAATCAACAACAAACACTTAATGAGTTAACCATTGGGATGAATGTGCAGTTTAAAACCGGATCGAGCCATATTGAGCCATTATTTGAACAACAATTAGATAATGTGGCTTACATGATGAGCTTGTCACCAGAATTAACCATTGATTTAACCGGTTATGCCGACCGACGTGGTGATAATGATTTCAACCAAGCTTTGTCTGAACAGCGTTTAGCCGAAGTGACACAATACTTAGTTACCCAAGGCATTGCCCGTGAGCGTTTGCATGGACAGGCTTATGGTTCAACGTTGCCAATGCACCAGGAACAAAACTTTGAAAACGACTTTTTTGATCGTCGCGTGACGCTCAAGTTATTAGCCCCAGGTGCTGAACTTGCTGCTAACTAAATTTACACGTCGATTTTCCTTTTTGTTTTGAATATTACCCATCTAGGCGCAAACATTGATGTTGTAGCCTAAATGGGTGAGGAGCTAGTATGCGTCCGTTGTTTTTAATCTCACATTTGTCTATTAAAAATGTTTGTAAATCGCTGTGTTTTGGTTTGTTGTTTGTCATTTATGCCAGTATTACGACGGCATTTGCATCACCGTCTGGATATCAAGAAGACGATATCACTCAAGGCACATTAGAGTACTTTCAACAAAATCAAGTGATACAAGCTTTTGCGCTAGATACACAAGTGAGCATGGATGTGTCGGGATTACTCAATCGGGTCACGGTTAAGCAAGTGTTTATCAATGATTCTGATCAATGGGTGAATGGGCGATACTTATTCCCGTTACCTGAAAATGCAGCGGTCGATAGCATGCAGTTACGCATTGGCGACAAAGTCATAGCAGGACAAATTCAACCTAAAAAACAAGCATTACAGACTTTTGAAAACGCCAAAAAACAAGGTAAACAAGCGAGTTTGTTACAGCAACAACGACGCAATTTGTTTACCTCAGATGTGGCCAATTTAGGGCCACACGAACAACTCGTGGTCGAAATTAGTTATCAACAAAAGGTTGAGTATCGTGATGGGCTGTTTAGTTTACGTTTTCCATTAGCGATAACGCCGCGTTATAACCCGCAAGCTGAGCACATATCCGAGCAGCTGCCATTGGCCATGCCATCGAGCGCTAATACGGCGACGTCTGCTAAACACGTCAGGCCTGCACTAGATGTAAAGATGCAGGTGAACATTGATGCTGGTTTTGAACTAACGTCACTCGACAGTCTCTATCATCCGATTAAGCAATCTAATGTAGGTAATCATTACAGTGTTAACTTTGCCGGCAAACAAATTGCCGACCGTGATTTTGTATTGCAATGGCAGGCTAATGTAGGCGCAGTACCACAAGCAGCGACGTTTTATCAAACCGGTAAAACCCACTTAGCAGACAATAGCGACGAGCGTTCAGAAACAGCACAAAGACAACCTAATCCGGTTGATAACAATATGTACTCGCTAGTGATGTTAATGCCGCCGAGTGTGGAAGTAAGCGAGCAACACCTTATTGCCAGAGAACTGATTTTAGTTATCGATACGTCTGGTTCTATGTCTGGCCAGTCTATTACTCAAGCTAAGCAAGCATTACAGTTTGCACTAGCGGGACTGCGTGACATCGACAGCTTTAATATTATTGAATTTAATAGTGACGTAACAATGTTATCTGCCACGCCATTGTCTGCTAATAGCCGTAATATTGGCAAAGCAAACCGATTTATCCAGTCATTAGACGCTGACGGCGGCACCGAAATGCGCAGTGCATTACAAACTGCGCTGGTGGACAGCGTACAGCAAGATTCTGATCAAACCGATGCCCACAGTGAAATGCTACGCCAAGTGATTTTTATGACCGACGGTGCCGTTGGCAATGAACATGAGTTGTATCAGCTTATTAACGATCAGTTAGGTGACAGCCGATTATTTACGGTTGGTATTGGCTCTGCGCCGAACTCAGATTTTATGCGCCGAGCAGCAACAATGGGGCGAGGGACATTTACCTATATTGGCAATGAGTCTGAAGTGCAACAAAAAATTGAACAATTACTTAATAAAATAGAGCAACCCGTGCTGACCAATATTGGCTTGTATTATCTTGATGGCAGCGTACCAGATTATTGGCCGACCACCATTAGTGATTTATACCAAAATGAACCCCTTTGGGTAAGCATTAAATCGGCGTCACACCAACAACAGCCTATCATAGTGTCTGGCAGCATTAATGGTCAGTATTGGCAGCAACAACTTGATTTTGAAGAAAACCAAGCAGCTAAAGGCATTGATTTATTATGGGCAAATGCGCAAATAACATCACTTGAGCTTTATAAAGACAATGCCAGCCGCGACCGCGTTAATAAGCAAGTTGAAGCATTAGGCTTGCTGTATCACTTAGTGACCAGCCAGACCAGTTTAGTTGCTGTTGATGTGACTCCGGTTAACCCATTGGTTGATAATCCAATAGATGTGCAGTTACAACCGCATATGCCCCATGGATTAAATGCAGCTCAATCGTCGCAAGTATTACCACAAACCGGTACCGCTAGTCGATTATGGTTATTAATTGGCTTTAGTTTATTAGGCTTAGGATTGTTGCACTATTTATGGTTAAGACAACGCTTACCAGGCCAATTGTTAGTGATTGAATCACATGATTAAACAGGAGCGGAAATATGCAGCAAACAATATCACCGACCAAGCATTGGATTGTGATTGTGCTTCTAAGCGTACTGGGATGTGCATTATTATTACAGGGAGGTTATATGCAAGCTAAAGCCCATTTTGCCCAGTTTTTAATTGAACGTGCTTTTGAAAAAACCTTGGCCGATAGCCAACCGCATAAACCCTGGTCTTGGGCAGACACTCATCCGGTGGCTAAGATGCGTGTGTTGCAACAACACAATGATAGCTTGCAACCTTTAGGCAGTGACTTGTACGTATTAGCAGGGGCATCTGGGCGAAATTTAGCATTTGGGCCTGGGTTGATGTTAGCAGGATCTTCGTTGGGTGAGCAGGGCAATATGATTATTGCTGGCCATCGAGACAGTCATTTTATGCGTTTACAATACGTCAAGGTTGGCGACATGATTGAGCTTTATAGCACTGCAGGGGAGCGAGTGTTATATCAAATTACTACCACCCATGTAGTGCATGAAACCGACTTAGATGTGCTGGCCCCAACAGCTGAAAGTCATTTAACCTTGATAACCTGTTATCCGTTTGACCAATTGAGTGGCAATGCTGAGTATCGTTATATTGTTGAAGCTAAGCCGGTAGTGATCAACCCTTTATACAGTTAAATTACGGAAGGTTTCCGTGTTCGATTGGGGTGGCTGATAAGTTTGAGACCGTCGGGACTTTTTGAGGTTTGAATGCCATAAGATATAGAGGTTATGTGATACAGAGGTTATGTTATTTGAACGTCATGAGAGCTGAACGTTTTATTATTAAAGAATCATTTCAATTAATGATTCAGTGAATGTGTTATCACGCCATTCAGCACTAAATAGCCAATAAAAAAGCAGAGTCCAATAGGGCTCTGCTTTTTTGTATCAATAAGCCATTAGGCTCTCATTGACTTTTCACCTCTGGCTAAACCGACCACGCCTGAACGTGATATTTCAATCACCTTAGTTGTGTCGCTAATAGCATGGATAAACGCATCAATTTTATCACTGGTGCCAACCATTTGAATGGTATATAGATTGGCCGTAACATCAACGATTTGACCGCGGAAGATATCTGCTGTTCGCTTCACTTCTTCGCGTTGTTCGCCTTGGGCTTTTACTTTCACCAACGCAATTTCACGTTCAATGTAGGCTGATTCTGTGATGTTAGCCACTTTCAAAATATCGATAAGCTTGTGCAATTGCTTTTCAATTTGCTCAAGAATATTTTCATTGGCAATCACGGTAATATTTAAGCGTGACAAGGTCACATCTTCAGTTGGCGCAACGGTTAAGCTTTCGATGTTGTAGCCACGTTGAGAAAATAATCCCACTACTCGTGACAATGCGCCTGGTTGGTTTTCAAGTAATACAGAAATTATACGACGCATTAGCTTTTCTCCGTTTTGCTTAGCCACATTTCGTTCATCGCGCCGCCGCGAATGAGCATTGGGTAAACGTGTTCCGTTTCATCTACGCTGATATCAACAAACACTAACTTGTCTTTCATCGCCAACGCTTCAGCGAGCTTAGATTCAAGTTCATCTGGGTGACTAATGTTCATACCAACATGACCATAGGCTTCAGCAATTTTGGCAAAATTAGGCACAGAATCCATATAAGAATGGGAATGACGACCTGAATAAATCATGTCTTGCCACTGTTTTACCATGCCAAGGAAACGGTTGTTTAGGTTGATAATTTTAACCGGAGTATCATATTGCAGTGCCGTTGAAAGCTCCTGAATGTTCATTTGGATAGAACCATCGCCCGTAACGCACACCACGGTAGCTTCAGGGAACGCCATTTTAACGCCCATTGCCGCAGGCAAACCAAAGCCCATGGTGCCTAATCCACCTGAGTTAATCCAACGGCGTGGTTTATCGAACGGGTAATATAACGCGGCAAACATTTGATGCTGGCCGACATCCGACGCCACATAAGCGTCACCATTGGTGAGTTTGTACAATGTTTCAATAACTTGTTGTGGTTTGATTCTATCGGTAGTGCGATCGAACTCTAAGCTCTTACGTGAACGCCAAATTTCAATGTCGCTCCACCATGCAGCCATCGCGGTAGCATCATTAGTGTCTTTTGATTCATCAAGTAGATCTAACATGCCGTCTAAAATATTATCGGCAGAGCCAACAATTGGAATATCGACCCGAACCGTTTTAGAGATAGAAGATGGATCAATATCGATGTGTAAAATGGTTGCGTTAGGACAATACTTTTCAACATTGTTGGTGGTGCGGTCGTCAAAACGGACCCCAATACCAAAGATTAAATCGGTGTTGTGCATTGCCATATTCGCTTCGTATAAACCATGCATTCCTAGCATGCCTAAACTCTGCTTATGGGTGCCAGGAAACGCGCCTAAGCCCATCAAGGTACTCACGACGGGGATGTTTAAACGTTCGGCAAGGGCAAGTATTTGTGCATCACAACCCGAAATAACCGCGCCACCACCGACATATAATACCGGTTTTTTAGCCGCTAACAGGGCTTGCAAACCGCGACGAATTTGGCCTTTATGACCCGATGTAGTGGGGTTATACGAACGCATTTTAACGCTGTCTGGATAAACATAATCATGCAGTATATCTGGGCTTAAACAGTCTTTAGGCAAATCAATGACCACAGGGCCAGGGCGACCGGTAGCGGCAATGAAAAAGGCTTTTTTAACTGTTTCTGGTATGTCTTTAGCGTCTGTTATTAAAAAACTGTGCTTAACGATTGGGCGAGAAATACCAATCATGTCGCATTCTTGGAAGGCATCATTACCAATCAGATTACTCGGCACTTGACCAGACAACACAACCAGTGGGATTGAATCCATGTAAGCGGTGGCAATACCGGTAATAGCATTGGTAGCACCAGGGCCTGAAGTGACTAACACGACACCAACTTTGCCAGTTGCACGGGCATAACCATCAGCCATGTGCACAGCTGCTTGTTCATGACGAACTAGGATGTGTTCAATACCAGATATTTTATGCAGAGAATCATAGATGTCTAACACCGAACCGCCGGGATAACCGAAGATATGGCTGACACCTTCATCTATTAGTGAGCGCACGATCATACTCGCGCCAGAAAGCTTTTCCATGAAATGAATCCTTGTTAAGTTACCGTATGGTAAACAGTATCTTGTATACAACGACGGTAATCGTTTTAATCAATAAGTTTGAAGGGTAATTCAAACTCGAAAATTGAAATTGCTGTCGCAATATTCAATGGCTGGTTTCATTGCTACTGAATCAGTAACTAGCCTCCATCTTATGTAAATTTATTTTTACTGCAACCCCTTTAGTTAATTATTTATCAAGGTTGAAATTATTTCATGTTTATGGGCCGGTTTTGGTTGTTGTGGCGAGTTTGATATTTACGTACGGTTATAGGCGTTTAGGAAAGCTATTTATAATGTTTAAAGCCAACAAATAGGCAATAAAAAGACCACTAAAATAGTGGCCTTTAAATAATGTTCTGACGGGAATATGTGATGTTATTCAGTTCTAGTTAAAGTGCTTTGAAAAAACTGACATACACCGACTAGCAATATTGAACCAAGCATCAGTGCCGAAAAGGGCACGGCGCTACCATCATAAAAATACGCTAACAATGGCCCTGCTACTGCGCCAAAACCAAACCTTAATGTGCCGATAACGGCCGTTGCGGTGCCGGTTTCTTGTTTGAACTTCATTAATACGATGGCATCGGCATTGACCGACATTACCCCGAGCGAACCCATTAAAGGGATAAGCATTAACACGGTAAAATGATAACTTAAATCAAGTAAATTAACCGCGAGCAAGCCCGTTGCGGCAATAATCCCGAAGAATGTTGACACATGCAACATCCGTTTAGATCCGAACCGGGTAACCACTCTAGAGTTAACAATGTTGGCGAGCATCAAGGCTCCCACATTGGTGCTAAATAAAATCGCAAACAGCGATTTATCTAAATTAAACACTTCCATGTAAATAAATGGCGAAGCGGTTAAGTAACAAAAGAAAGCAAACGACGTTAATACTCCGCTGGATAAATTCAGTTTTACACCATTGCGAGCAAAGACTGTGTAGTAACCGCCTAAAAATGTCTTTTGGCTACGACCGCCTAGGTCTTTATCGCTGGGCATTTTTAGCTTAAATAATACTAACGCCAATAATGTGATGGCATAACAACTTTGGCTTAAAAAGATAAGGTGCCAATCGCCGAGCTCCATAATTAAACTGCCTAACGTTGGCGCGAGCAATGGCGCTAACATCATAATAAGACTGACATAAGACATACCTTTAGCAGTATTGTCGCCATAGATCTCTTTAATGTAACCTGGTACTACAACGGTGGCCGCAGCACCAATGAGAGCTTGTGCAAAACGCAATATTAAAAACTGTTCAATACTGGTACTGAGTGCAATTAATAAGCTGATAATGGTGAAACCTAACAACCCAAAGATAACTAGGGGTCGACGACCAATTTTGTCGGCAAGGGGGCCAAAAATCAGCATACCTAACGCATAACCAGCAAGATAAATACTGAGTGACTGCTGCACTGTGGTGATGTCGGTATCAAAACCTAATGCCAAGATGGACATTGCCGGTAGGTACATATCGATAGCTAAAGGCGTGATGGCAACAATAGCGGCCAGCATAGGGATTAGCATAGCTAAGTGGGGAATACCCGCAGAGACTGGAGATGAGTCGGATTTTGATGGCGATACCACGTGAACCTCGTGTGCTTTAGGTGTTGAAGAAGATGCTAATTTAATCGACGCTAGTTTACCACGTTACGGAGCATTTACTGCGGCTGATTTTAGTAATGAATAATGTGCGCCGTTTGCGTTTATCTTTACGTTTACCCTTATGTTGACAGAATCATTTTATTGAGGCGTTTTAGAGACATATCAATTACGCTTGCAGTAACGATATTGGTTGTTGTGCATGATTTACTTATTCTTGTTTAACCATCTTGTTTAGCCATCTTGTTTAGCCATAAATGAGTGAAGAAAACGCCAAGCTTAACTCGCTTGGCGTTTTGTTGAGGATGAAATTTTATTTATCGTTAGTGAATATGTCGTAATTAATTTGAAATAAAACTATGATAACAACCTACTTTATTATTATTGAGGTTGTTGTGTTGCTGAGTCGGTTATATGGATTTATGCCTGGTTTAGAAACCTTTTCTCGTTACGAGAGAAGCTGGCTTAAAGATGACGTTCGTGCAGGTTTATCTGTTGCCGCCGTCGCTTTACCTGTTGCAATAGCGTACGCACAGTTAACGGGCGTCAATGCAGCAGTAGGTTTGTATTCATGCGTGTTACCGATGCTTATTTACGCCTTATTTGGCACCTCAAGACAACTTATCGTTGGCCCTGACGCTGCAACGTGTGCGGTAATTGCCGCTGTTGTGACGCCACTAGCCGCTGGCGACAGTCTAAAACATTGGCAATTAGTGATGACCATGACCGTTATGACTGGTTTTTGGTGCTTGATTGCGAGTCGATTTAAATTAGGCGTGTTAGCCGACTTCTTATCCAAACCAATTCTGATGGGGCTACTCAACGGTGTTGCCATTACCATTATTGTTGGTCAATTCTCGAAAATATTTGGTTTTACCTTTGATGAAAAATACTTACTTGAACGCCTAGGTGGTGCGCCAAGTTACTTATCACAAACTCACATACCGACATTGTTGATGGCCATTCTGACGGTGGTTGTTTATTTTGTGATGAAGCGGTTAAAACCGACATGGCCAGCATCAATGTTTGCAATTGCAGTAGGTGGTGCATTGGTGTGGGCTTTTCATTTAACCGATTATGATGTGGCGGTTATTGGTAGCGTGGCAGGTGGCTTGCCATCATTTCAAGCTCCTGTGTTTAACATTGGTATTGCGCGTGAATTAGTGATGCCGGCACTTAACTTAGCCATGGTTAGTTTTGTGAGTATGATGCTGACCGCGCGCAGTTTTGCTGCTAAAAATGGTTACGACATTGATGCCGACAAAGAGTTTAAAGCCTTAGGCTTAGCCAATATTGCATCCGCTTTATCGCAAGGTTTTGCCGTGAGTGGTGCAGATTCTCGTACTGCGGTGAACGATGCTAACGGCGGTAAAACTCAATTAGTGTCGGTAATTGCTGCCGTGTTAATCGCCGTAGTGGCGGTGTTTTTAACCGCGCCGTTAGAATTTATTCCCAGCGCAGCGCTTGGGGTAGTATTAGTGATAGCGTCTGTGCACCTTATCGACTTAAAAGCGATTTGGGGCTTACGTTTACGTGATCGCCAAGCATTTTATTTAGCTTTAACCACTTTCCTCGCAGTACTTTTTATTGGCGTGATCCCTGGGATCACCCTTGCAGTGTTATTAGGATTGTTTCAGTTTCTTCGTACGGTTATGCGACCGACGGATCAAGTGTTGGGGCTGGATGCAAAAGGCATTATTCGCAGCTTAGATAGCAGTGACAAAGCCTCATCGGTACCTGGTGTGTTTATTTATCGGTTCAATTCTCCGTTGACCTATTTTAATGCTACCTATTTTAAGCGCCGTCTACTTGAACGCTTTGCTCGGCAGAACCAACTTGAAACGGTCGAATGTGTGATTATAGATGCGGTACCTTGCTTTACTCATTTAGATCTAAGCGTAATGGCAATGTTGACCGACATCGATGTGTTATTAAGAAAGCGTGGTGTCAGTTTAGTGTTGGCAGGGCGTAAGCGGCAGTTAATTAGCTGGTTTGAACAAACGGATATGGTGTCGGGCGAAGAAGGTATTACTATTCGCTCAGATTTATATCTCGCATTAAAGATGCAACAAAGTCATGTTGCAGCCTGTGAAGCACAACAGCTTGATGATAGTCATAGCGATGATTCAACCGAGACCGTATTAACACATAGTCAAATTTAACCATTAGGTTTACCTGGTACTGTGTGTTAGCTTAGTTTAAGTTTATGAATTTTAATGATTTTAATAAATGTTGTTCATGGCGGTTTTATTCTATAAAATCGCCGAAAATAACCAAGGTATGGCAATCATACTTTGTAATGACGCCCCCTCGAAAATCAGGCCCTTAATTTCCTTTCTGTGCCCTTGAGTAAAGTAAAAAGCGTAGTCTTTCTGTTGGATGTGGCATATATGGTTTCGCAAGTAAGTGAAGCAATGCTGGATGTGATCGCAGATGCGTTAGTCGATAAAGGGTATATCCTTTTATCTGATATCATTCCTGATTATGTAAGTTTAGCCTTGCTTGAAAAAATGCAAGCTCAGCAAGATATTGATTTTAAAAAAGCCGCCATTGGTCGAGGTATTGAACAACAAATCAATACTGAAATTCGCTCGGATAAAATTAGCTGGTTAGACAATGAAGATCATACCGACCGTGAATATTTATCGATTATGAGCCAATTGAAAGATGGGCTAAATCGTCGTTTGTTTATGGGACTGTTTGACTTTGAAAGTCACTATGCTGTTTATGAGCCTGGTGCTTTTTATAAAAAACATGTTGATGCGCTGCATGGCAGCCAAAATCGTATTTTATCGACCGTATTTTTCTTGAATCCAGATTGGCAAGACAGCGATGGTGGCGAATTGATCATTTATGATGAGTTTGATGCACCTTTAGAAGTCGTTAATCCTAACATTGGTACCTTGGTACTGTTTTTAAGTGAACGCTTTCCGCATGAAGTCAGGCCGACCACAAAAACCCGTAATAGTATTGCCGGCTGGTTTAGGGTGAGTAACGCAAATCACGGTTTTTAATTCTACCGTTGGCAAGGGATCGGTCTTTAGTGATTGGTTGTAGCAACAGTAACAGAACAATGTTTTTACGCTATGGATAAAAACATTGTGGTTGCTGGCTGTAAATCTATATGCAGTTAAGGTAATGTAACCTTTTAATAAAAGGAGCGTTAACTTGAGCTGGATTAATAGACAAGATTGCTTATTGGGCGAACATGTTATCTTAGAACCACTGTCTTTAGATCACGTTCCTGGGTTAACTCTGGCTGCCAGTGATGGCGAGTTGTGGAAATTGTGGTTTACGCAAATCCCTGATGCCGATGGCATGAAAGCATATGTTGAGTACGCTTTAGCTTGTGAAAACCAAGGTGAAGCGGTCGCATTTGCAGTGCGTGATAAAGTTTCTGGCAATATCATTGGTTGTACTCGAATTTGCCACTGGGACCAACCTAATCGTAGACTCGAAATTGGCTACACTTGGTACGCTAAATCTTATCAACGCAGTGCTATTAATACCGAGTCCAAGTTATTATTACTCCGCTATGCATTTAATACTTTGGATGCGATCGCGGTCGAATTCAGGACACATTGGCATAATCATGCCTCACGTAATGCGATTGCACGATTGGGTGCCAAGCAAGATGGCATATTACGTAATCATAAAATTCAAGCTGACGGGACTATTCGTGACACTGTAGTGTTTTCGATTATTGAAACCGAATGGCCTCAAGTTGAGCAGTATTTAACTTCTCGTTTAGCGCATTATCAATCGTTAACTTTATCTCCAAATTTCTAAAAACGAAGGGAAACAACCATGAACAAATCTGCTATGTGGGTTTTTACTGTGTCGGCTATATGCATGAGTGTAACTGCACATGCAGAAGATGCTGCAGAAAAAGCATTCACTGATGAACTACTTGAATGTGCAGCGTATTATCAAATTAGCTCGGAAGCGATTGCTGCGATGAATGCCCCACAAATGAAAGCGGTGGGTGATCGTTTAAAAACCTCCGCAATTGATGCCGTGGCGATAGCGGGTAAGTACCGTGCCCCTGAACAAGTTGAAAAAGATGTTGTTGCAGCTAAACAAAAGCAAATTGATAAATTAGCTGGATCGAATAACTTAGGCGCATTGATGTCAAAATACAAAGACTCTTGCAAATCGATTGTAACAGACCCACAGAAACGCTTAGATTATTGGATTATGGCGACCATGTAATGGTTTGTTAGATGTGACATAACCACGTAGAGGTGACTCTCGTGGTTATTTTTTTAGCCATTTCCCTTGTGGTGTTTGGATCATATGCCCAGGTTCCGCTGCTTCAATCGCTTTTTGAGCCGCAAGAGTGGCAATTTTATCAAGGCTAATTTTATTTCTCTCTGCGATGATTTGATAATAGTGTTTGCGTTTGGCATTAACCGTGAGTACTAGTTGTTGTGTTTCAGGTGATGGAATAACAACACCTAAATAACCGTTTGTTTGCTCACCTACTAGTCTGGCTGTTTTGGCTTCTTGCAATGTCATTGCCCAAGCAGTGGCACACCATAATAAACTGGTTAAGCATACGGCAGTGGCTAAAGCGAATCTAGATTTCATCTTGATAACCTCTGCTTAAAATAACTCGTCATTCTCAAGTAAATTATTGAGTTCTTTTTCCACTTTAATTCTAATTTCATGCTCAATTTTAACATTTAAGTTAATGACAATTGGCTTGTCAGGTGGCTCTATCTTTACGGTAGGCGTACAAGCTGATAACCATAACGATGCCATTATGGTGCTGATACTGACTAAATATGTCGATGAATATTTCACGTGGACGATCCTTTTATGCTGCTATTGGACTTTTGCTTCAATTTTGCTTTGTAGCTGATTACCGATCTGAGTACTTTTGTATAATTGAATTAAGTTTTCTTGGTGAGAGTAATTAAGGTGAACAGGGCGCTCAATGTCACGGCTGTTACCTTTTACTGCAATATTAATCTGTGCATCGCCGTTGGGTATCATGTCAAAGGAGCTCGACAATTCAGTATAGTTAAGATGCTCAAGTGCGGTAAAGACTAATCCAAGATAAGGCTGAGATAATTCTAGCTGATCCATTGCAGGATTTCCGGCAACTTCAATTAATCCTCCAGGTGCTCGCGCAGCCAGTTTGCCACCAGTAACAGTCACTTTGCCATCAACCAGTACCGCGGGTAATACGCCATCAAATAAGCCATTGGCTTTAACACCCACTTGCGGTTGCTCTTCTAAGAATTTTTCTAGACTCAACCCTTGTAATAATAAGTATCCATAAGATTTATCATGCAGTTTTAGCACAAACTCAGGTAATAAAAAGCGTCCATCAAGCATGTCGCCACTGGCGGTAAGGTTGATGTTGGTCTCGCTTAACCCTGTAACTTGCTGTAACCAATTGGCCGGTGCTTTATTGCCGTCTTTGTTAAGTTCGATATCGGCATTCAAATTTAAGTTTGTTAGCGATAAACCAAGCTTAGCTTGCTGCAAACTGATTGCGGTTTGTGGACAGACTAATTGACTGTGGGCAAAGTGTTTCTCTGCTGCTGGAGTATTAGGGCGATCGTGAGTTTGCTGCCAGTTAAATTGACATTGGGCAAACACGTCACCACCGTTAAAGGTTTTATCTTCCCATTGACCTGACAAAGATGACAACTGTTGTTGAATTTTCATTTCAAACTGACTGGTGTTGCCTATTTCGCTTAACGCAAAACCTGCGATTAGTTTGCTGTGGCCTTGAATTGTAAAGTTATCTGGCAGGGGTTGGACTTTTTGTAATGTCTTGATTGCTGTTTCAATATCGGTATCAAAAGTCCATTGGCCAGCTAATGATAATGGGCTTTTTTTATCGGCAAATTTAAGTAAGTGATAACTGCTTAAGTTAAGGGTGTCGAGTTGCCATTGTTCGCTACCGACCAGTAATCCTTTGGATAAATTGAGTTGCTGAGTAACCGTAATCTTATCCAGTGCAAGTAGTGGTTGACGGCGACTTTTTCCTAGTTGCTTGGTGATATCGAGTTTATTGATTCGCCAAGCGATGTCATTGGTTGCAGGGTTTTGTAGCCAACGTTCTAGCGACTTGTCGATGGGCTCATCCTGAAGTAACGCTAAGGTTATGCCTTGATTGATAGCAATATCGGCTTTTTTAACCGAGGCCAGTGTAGTCGATAGCTTACTGTTGTCCACTTGGGTAGCTTGTTGAACGACCATTTGGCCAATTTGCAGCGTAAACGGAGATAGATTGAGTTGAGTATTATTTTGTTTGAATGACATGGTCGAGGTGTCATTGAGTACAAGCTCGAATGATCCCAATTGTGCTGAGGTTTTTTTGGTCTGCTTGGTATGTTGTTCATTCTCACTGTTAATACTGCGTAATATACTTGTGTTGTTGACAGCTACGCTGGAGCTTGGCAGTAATGATAGTTCGAGTTGATGTTGTTGCCACTGCGATATTTGACCGATTAGACTCACTTTAGCATCAGACAAAGACAACAGCTCTAACGGGATCTCAGGGAATAAGGCTTTAATATCGATAAGACTTGGAGCCATTGTGGTTACTGGTGTTGGTTCGGATACATTCTCACTGGCCGTTACAGTTATATCGTCAGCGGCGAGTGTGTTGATTGGCTGTTGTTCTGTCTTGGCTGTTCCTTCCAGGGTCGACAATGCTATACCCCAATCGAAGTGGCTGCTAAATTGTTGATGACTATTGAATGTGGTGTGCGCCAGCTTTAATTTGCTTTGGAGCAATAACCCTTCAATGCTGACGCTTAGGTCAGGAATTGACACCTGCAGAGGTAGAGCATCATTTTGCAGCGGGATAACGACTTCAATAGGATAAGCCATGTCGACATCGATGCTGGCTAGCTGAGAAGTCGATTTAGGGGTTAATTTGTCAATGATATGAATTATTTGATTGGCGTTCTCACCAGTTAATAATGCAATTAATTTACTTCTGTCGTCTTGTGAGGGCGACAGTTGATAATTTAGCGGTGCAATATCTAATTTTACTGCGAAGGCATCAGTGGTTTTACTGTTGTCTAGTGAAGCCGTTACAGGGTAGTTGCCCAAATTCAACATTGCTTTAACAGGTTGTTGCGGCGAAAAATAAACACTGGGCCACAGTGGTGAGTGCAAAGATAAACCGTCTATTGATTGCTGGCTGCTCATCTCGCCGCTGATTAAGTTAATTTTACTATTGGCCGTCCATTGGCCTTCGATGGTGACTTGTTGTTGACGAATAGGTTGTAGAAGTTGTAATAGCTGCTTATGCAAGCCATAAAGCATATTATTGCTTTGCACTTGTTGTGATTGCTGCTTATTGTTTAATAAGTTTAAATACTGTTCTAACGAATTAAGTCCTTGATAGCTTAGCCCTAAATCAACTAGGGTGTTAAATTCCCACGCACGCTTGTCTAAGGTGGCATCTAGGCTAAATAGCGGGAAATCATTAAAGCGCCACAAGGTATTTAGTTGACCTTTTTGGGTCAAGGTAAGCTTGTCCATCTTTAAAGTGTGTTGCTGTGGGAGATCTTTATCCAGCACTGGCAGCTTAATGTTAATTTCGCCTAACTCAATCGTAGGTAATTTTGCGAGGTTGAGTTGCATCGCCGCTGGTGATTCTTCAGTTTGTTGTGATTGACGAATGAAAAAGCTGTCACCTAAATCAACATACACACTTTGGGTTTTGATGCTAACGATATCATCGGCGTTGATTTGTTGGTTTTTAAGAATTTGCAGGCTGTCGCGTAGCTCAAGATTAAACTCTTGGATGGCAATATGACTGTCTTCAATTTTTAAGACTAATCTGGGGATCCGAATATGATTAAATGAGACATATTCGGCATCAAAATTAAGCACTTCTATGTGGTTGTCGGCCAATAAGTTGTTGAGTATTTTGACCGTAAGAGGTTTGGCATTTTCGATAATGGCCCACACTAACGCTACCGTACAAAACAGAACAAAGAGTAAAATCTTGTTAAGGGTCGATATGCGCAATAGTGACTCGCTTTATGTTTGCTTGTTCATGGATAACGATGTGCCCGTTAATAATGTCGCTTTTTTCATTTGAATTTGACTACAAGATTGATTAACACGCTCATGGTCATAACTTTATTCATTATCTGATCTTCAACCGAGATACTATGTGTGTCAGCGGTTGTTGATTAACCGTCATTTTAGATTGAAATTGTTGGCTGTTAAATAATCAAATCGCCCAATAAACAATTGTTTGCTTAATATCGTGTACACAGAGGTTTAATCTTATGTACATTGAAAACTTAATCTTATGCACATCAAAGTGTTAATTAGCTTAACATGGTATTAGCTGCAGATTGTTAAAATATAATACATTATTAATCTCGGTTTTATGCAGAGAAAACATAATAAAAAAGGCGCTCATTAGCGCCTTTCATTTATCTTAACATTCAAGATAATAAGTTACTGTTATTTATCCAAGCAATGGCTCTACAACCATATGTTGAAGCTCAATCGGTGCAATTGCATGCAGAGCATCCATAGCAGCGCCGACCAAGGTAATTTTACCTACTGATGATTCAACTAATACCGCGCGCTTTATTTCGCTGTATTGACGGTTATTGCGGATTAAATTGGATAGAGCCATTTGCATCGGTTGCATTGATGGATTGAATGCCGCACTTTCAGCATAACGACCACAGAAAGTGGCGCCATCGTTGGTTTCTAATACTACAGCTGCATTATTATTAGTGTAGGGTGCGTAACTGAGGCCCATTTGATCAATGGCTTCGATGATCATTGGGTCATCTGAATCACAATTAAATTCTTGCTCGCGCTTACATAGCAATGGCACGGTCACATCTAAGTCTGACGGTCCAAACGCATAAGGTAAATAATGCGCTAATGTTTGGGTCTCTTGATTTGGCAGGTGAATATTAATCTTACTACCATTGACCAGTTCGTTCATAAATTGACGACAATGACCACAAGGGCTGAAATTTACAATAATATCAACAATTTCAGTTTCACCGCTCAACCATGCATGGCTGATGGCACTTTGTTCTGCATGAACACTGTGAAATAACGCTTCACCGGGTAATTCTAAATTAGCGCCCATGTACAAGTCGCCACTGCTACCTTTTGCAATAGCGCCGACATAAAACTCACTTATCGGTGGGTTAGCGAGTGCTGCGGCAATAGGTAATAAATCCATAAGCACTTGTTGCTCTGTTTTACCGCTTGCCTTAACTAGGCCTGCAAATTGACTTGCATCAATATGACCGCAAAATTGGTCATGTAATAATGGTACCAGCGCATTGGCCAAAGGCTTGTCTAGTTGAGTAATGCTCTCTAAAAAACGATTTTGCATTCCCTTAATCCTTAGATGAAATAAATTGGATAAAAATAAAATTTACTATAACGACTGTAAATATTGATATAGGGCTTTTAATAGCTTTTGTTTGTGTTCATTCTCGCTGGTTTCTTCAACCAGGTTTTCGAGTTTAATCACATAATCGGCATCCGATAAGCGTTGTTGACAGAAATCTCGCCATTTACGGGCTTCACTGTCGCTTAATGTTTCTGGATAATTACGTGCCCGAAAACGAAATAACATTTCATTGATCCGTGGATCATCAAACTGCAATGCTAATGCCGCTAAATTATGTGGTGCGGTATGGCAAATAATGTCTATTTTGGTTTTATCAGCATGGCTGAAAAATCCACCGCTATATAGCATTAAATCAGGATCGGTTATCGCTTTACGATCTGATTCAAGTTCAAATACTTGGTTAAGCTTTTCGCGCAATTCTGGATGGTTTTTTAAGCGTTTATATTGCTCACGTGCGAATGCTTTATCAAACTGTAATTTTTCAGCTACCTCGTCGTCAAGTAATTTTGGCGAACCGATAAAAGGACACTTGTTGAGGTGGATCTGTTTGAGTGGTATCGCGAGCTCGTTTTCAGCTAAATTTTGACGCGATGTATACATGCGGTCGTTGATTTCTTGAGCTGATAGTTCTAATAATGGTGAGATGTCCATGGCCAAATTAATGCATATCACCGCATTTTTATTAGTTGGGTGATACGCAACAGGCGCAATTAATGTAGTACAGCCTTGTAACGCACTAATCTTTGAACTGACATGAACCAAAGGTTGCATCTTTAGGACATCAATATGGTCTGCAACTGCTTGTTTACGTCTTAAATTAAAATAGTATTCGTACAACTTTGGGTGTGTCTGCTTTATCAATTTAGCCATTGCTATAGTGGCATAAACATCTGACATGGCATCATGCGCTTTTTCATGACTTAAGCCATTCGCCTGGGTAAGCAACTCAAGCTTAAAACTCGGTGAGCCATCTTCTTTCTTTGGCCAATTAATTCCGTCTGGGCGAAATGCATAGCAAGCCCGAACCAAGTCAATGATATCCCAACGAGAATTACCGTTTTGCCATTCTCGCCCATAAGGGTCGATAAAATTACGATAGAAACCATAACGACTGACCTCATCATCAAAACGTAATGAGTTATAGCCCACAACGCAGGTGTTGGGTTGGCTAAACAGCGTATTAATACGTTTCATGAACTCAGCTTCTGGTACACCCTTAAGGTTGGCCAGTTGTGGAGTTATCCCCGTAATTAATATGGCTTCAGGAGACGGTAAATAGTCAGGCGCGAGTTTGCAATAAAAGGTTTCAGGTTCGCCGATAATGTTGAGTTCTAGATCGGTTCGAATACCCGCAAACTGAGACGGACGATCTTTGCTTGGGTTTGCCCCGAATGTTTCATAATCGTGCCAGAATAACGTGGGTTGAATTGCGTTAGCCATAGTAAATATAAGATCCTTTTCGCGATTAGAACAATGTTAACATTTATCAGCATAAAAAAATGATAATGAGGTAGCCTTCAATATGATTTTTCTAATATAACCTTGTTTACTGATGACTAATGTGGATTTGCTGGTTACAATTTAGTGAAGTAACAAAGGAATATTGTATGCATCATCATGTATTTACTCAACCAAGTGTTAGTGAAATAACTCAACCGACGGCGTTGATACTTCGTTTACCAGACAGTGTGAGTGATTTATTAGTACTATCAACGATGAGTAATCCTTTAGTTGAATTTGTGGTTAGTCAAGTTGAGCATGAGCAAACAACACTCATTTTACGTGTCCAACCGTTTTTGACTTTTGCTTTTGAGCATACACCAACAAATATTAAAACGCCGACTCAACCACGATTTGTGGGGCAGGGGATTAAATTATATCCTTCAATGGGAGTTGCTCCACGTGTGTGTATTGAGCAACTCAGAAATGGAGTGACGATTAATATTCACGCTGATGGAGATGTTCATTTTAGCGTATCTGCCGAAGCCCGTTTTGAATTAGTGACGTTAGAGAATGACTTGCGGATATTGAGTGAACCTCAAGCCCTAGTAATGGCTAAAGCGATATTAGGACGTAAGTTTGATTATGATGAGCCTTCTACCATGCTTGCGGTTCACATAAGTGAATTAGAGCAAGTTCGACGAGAATTACGTGATTATCTTCGGGGCGAGTCGGGCAAAATCCATCCAGGTGTCTCAACTGAGCTACTAAAACTCGATCATTTATTGCAAAATAAGCATCAATGGTTGTTACGTACCTATCATCAGTCATTAGAGCGCTCAAATTTAGGCCGCTCGTCTAATGAACAATTTTTTAATAATGAACAATTACAACGTAAATTGGATTGTTTTGAACTTTTAGCCCCTAAAGACGTGTCGGAAATGGTCAATAAGCTGTGTGATGACGATCTTTAATTTTTCAGTAACTCTAGAGCCCACCCATGTCTTATATTTGCCCTATTTGTAGCGCACCATTAGTACAACAACAAAATTCTTGGCAATGTGAACAGCGCCATCAATTTGATTGTGCTAAAGAAGGTTACGTTAATTTACTGCCTGTACAAAAAAAGAAAACTAAAGATCCCGGTGATAACAAAGAAATGATGATCGCTAGACGAGAGTTTCTTAATCAAGGCTTTTATCAACCGTTAAGCGACAAAGTAAATCAGTTAGCGTTAGAATTTGCTGGAGATGCTACTAAGGTGCTCGATATAGGTTGTGGCGAAGGGTATTACAGTCATCGATTATTCGAAACGTTGCAATCTGTGGTTAACCCCCAGAGTGAGTTTTATGGTTTAGATATTTCTAAGTCTGCCATTCGCTATGCGGCTAAACGCTATTCTGGGTTACATTTTTGTGTGGCGAGTGCATTTGAAATGCCTTTTGCTGATGACAGTTTTGATTTAGCGATACGTATTTATGCGCCGTCTAAAATAGAAGAGTTACAGCGGGTGATAAAACCAACCGGAATACTCATTACCGTTTCTCCTGGGCCGATGCATCACTATGCGTTAAAAAAGAAAATTTATAGTGAACCCAAATTGCATCCACAAGAGCCTATGGTGTTAGATGGCTTTACTTACTTAGGACACCAAGCGTTAGCCTATTCATTAACATTAACTCGTGCGGAAGATATTGATCATTTCCTTAATATGACACCTTACGCATGGAAATTGAGTGATTCACAGAAGTCTCAGATAATAGAGCAAGGGCTCGAGTGTGAGATAGATTTTAAAATCGAAATTCATAAACGCGAACAATAAACGATCAGATAATTGATATAAATAACTATTTGATGCTCAAAGATAAACCGTTTTGTCATGACACTAATTAAATACCATTGTTTGGTTGATGTTTGTTGACTTATCCCGAAAATGGTTTATAGTTTACTCAGCTTGAAGGTTGGGCTTATATTTATCAATACGAACAGTTTCGTCCTGTAAACATAAGTAATACCGGCATTTTCCAGCTTTACTGCCGTTAAGGCTTTAACTATTTTTTTTTACAGGATTTATATTATGTCTCAAGTTACTGGTGTTGTTAAGTGGTTTAACTCTGATAAAGGTTTCGGATTTATTGAGCAAGAGTCTGGTCCAGACGTATTCGTTCATTTCCGTGCTATCAACTCAGACGGTTTCAAAACTCTTGACGAAGGTCAGAAAGTTTCTTTCACTGTGACTCAAGGTCAGAAAGGTCCTCAAGCTGAGAACGTTTCAATCGTTTAGTATTTAGCTTCGGCTAAGTGTTAAAAGATTTAAAACTGTAGCAATTAATTGCTGCAGTTTTTTTTGTGTTTTTTTTATTTTATCTGCAGTTATCATCACGCTAATTGTCTATCTCATCTCCGTTACTTTCACTCGTGTTTCCACTTTCCAGTTTTGTAAAACGTCCTTGAGCGCTTCATTTATACCATTTACATTAATTAATTGGTCAATTTTGTCCACCGTCT
>TARA_R110002167_G_scaffold188380_3_pt1 | contig 39163 bp, 33 predicted proteins | sample TARA_R110002167 | Tara Oceans TARA_R110002167 (sample SAMEA4398238) | marine metagenome | biome: Polar Biome; feature: [MES] marine water layer (ENVO:01000295) within the mesopelagic zone...; material: water (ENVO:00002006), including particulate matter (ENVO:01000060) such...
TTATTAAACGCAACATTATCCACAATAATCCCGCAACATTCCCTACTAAAGCACAAAACAGCCTAACCTACCCTATAATTTCAATATCTTAATCAATAGTTTAATTTACCGTCTCTGTAACCGTTAATTTAACGGTATTGGTTAGTACTATATTGCTAGTTTTTCTATTATTAATAATACCTTAGATTAGTAATTATTTATTCTCATTTCTGCTATGATGATATTGGTTATTATATAAACTATTTAAAGCATTATTATTTAAAGCATTATATTATTGGCTAGACAACACGGTCGAACATCTATTGCACAATATTTGTGCAAGGCCGAGAAAGTTTAGCCACACACTCATGGGAATGGTTGTTTTATGGGCTTATCGAAATCCTTTCAGCTTGTCCTTTTTATCGTTTTCGGTTTATTAATTTACCGAATTTACACGGTGGAAAACAACGAAGTACAAGAACAAGGTGAAATAGCACGTGCTAATTACCAGCAATATGTGCAAACCATAGATCAATGGCATGGTAGTGGAGAAGCGCTATACCAACGTATGTCTAAAGTGTTTTCTTTTCAATTTTTCCAATATATCCATAATACTGACAGCAATGAAAATTTTACTCATGGCAGCTTACTTCGTCCTGCTGACGATTTTGCCAGCGAGATTTTTAATGTTGAATTAGGTCATGTGCAAGATTTTCCTGACGGGCGCTTACAAGTTAGATTAGACACTGCGAGTGTGTTGTCACCTAGTTTTAATGACTTAGAACAAACGGCAACATTATTGATTACCGCTTATATCGCTTTGATGTTGTTATTTGCAGTGTTAATGCAATTACATCGTAAAAGAATTAACTATGCCGCCGAATACATTACTCATATTCCAGACTTATCATTCCTAGCCATTGAAAAATCTCGCTTCCCAGGGGTGCTACACCCCATCGGCAAAGCATTAGAAATATGTCGTAGTCAATTAAAACTCAGTCTAGATCGCGTACGCAAAGAAAATGAACAATTAACTAAAGCGGCTTATCAAGATCCCGTGAGTGGCTTTTCTACTCGACAACGCTTTACACAACATATTGAAGCCATTAGCAAAAAAGATAAGCAACAGTATGGTGTTCTGGTTGTTATTAAGGCCGCAGAACTGGCAACGATTAACGAACTTCATGGCCGTGCTGCTGGTGATGATTATTTAGCTAAACTGGCTACTTGTATTCGAAAATCAGTTACAAACCTCGGATTGAGTGAATGTTTTCGGGTATCTAGCGGTGATTTTGCTGTTTTCATTGAAAGTATTACTCTTAAAGAGGGTGAACGATTTTTAGAGCAACTTAAGCGCCATCTTGATGAATATGCTCAAAGCACAAAAAGTGACTCTGTTGCACATGCCGGTATGGTTCCGTACGAACAAGGAATTGAACCAGTAGCATTGATGACTTTAGCTGATACAGCCGTCAGCGTGGCACAAACACTAGGACCCAATCGCTACTATCAATTGGAAAAATTATCCGCTAATGAGCAATTCGGTAATGACCATTGGAAAGTCACCATTGACGACTTGATTAACCGTCGAAGTATCAAATTCTATCAACAACCTATTCAGCCCTGTAATAATGACACCGAAGTTTACCGTGAGCTTTTGGCTCGGTTTTATAACTCCGAAGGTGAACATTTACCCACAACCACAGTGATTGCAATGGCTGAGCGTTATGGAATGAGTGTAGAACTCGATAAAATGATAGTCACTCAAACCATTAAAGTGTTAAGTGAAAATCCGAGTATTTCAGGAAAAATGGGGGTGAATATTAGTGCATCCTCAGCACTACAAGACAGTTTTACCGTGTGGTTGAAAGATATATTATCTAAACACCGTGGTACTGCTGCCCGCTTAGTGTTTGAACTCAATGAGTCTGGAATGCAGGCTAACTTAGAGTCTAGCCATAAATTTGTTACTGAGATCCATAAAGTTGGCGCTAAAGTCGCTGTCGAACGCTTTGGTTTAGGTTTTACCTCATTTAAATTTTTCCGCGAGGTCCGTCCTGACTTTATCAAATTGGACAGCAGTTATAGTGATAATATTGAACAGGATAACAACAATAAATTCTTTATACGGATGATTGTTGATATCGCTAAACGCATCAGTATTCGTGTCATTGCCACCGGAGTTGAAAAACAAGATGAAAAGCTTGTCCTAGAAAAACTCTTAGTGGATGGTCTACAAGGATATTATATTGCTAAACCTGAAGCATTGTTAATTAAACAGTAAAAAAGTCGTTAATAGACGGTAAAAATAGCCATTTTATTCCAAGGTTAAACATTTTATGTTTAACCTTATTTTTTATCCGTTGTTTATCGGCGCCAAACCTAAGATAATACTGGGATCTATTGGTCAAAAAATTGTAGCAATGTCAGAGTATCTTCTCCTGTTGATCGGCACAGTGCTGGTGAATAACTTCGTTCTGGTAAAATTCTTAGGTCTATGCCCTTTTATGGGGGTGTCGAGCAAATTGGCGTCAGCAATTGGCATGTCGATGGCAACCACGTTTGTGTTGACCCTAGCCTCTATTCTGAGTTATCTCACCAATGAATTTCTACTGCAACCATTTGACCTCAACTACTTACGTACAATGAGTTTTATTTTGGTTATTGCAGTTGTAGTGCAATTTACTGAGATGGTTGTCCAAAAAACCAGTGCATCTTTACATCGTGCTTTGGGCATTTACTTGCCGCTGATCACGACTAACTGCGCGGTATTAGGTGTAGCTTTACTTAACGTCAATGAAGACCATAACTTTATTCAATCTGCTATTTATGGTTTTGGTGCGGCGGTTGGATTCTCCTTAGTATTAATTTTATTTTCGGCCATGCGTGAGCGATTAGCCGCTGCAGATGTGCCCTTACCTTTTAAAGGTGGCGCTATTGCCATGATCACTGCCGGTTTAATGTCATTAGCCTTTATGGGATTTGCGGGGCTAGTTAACTAATGATATCGAGTATATTGATTGCTGTTGCTGTATTAAGCGTTTTAGCATTAGTGTTTGGCGTCATTTTGGGTTTTGCCTCAAAGAAATTCAAAGTTGAAGGAAATCCTATTATTGATCAAGTTGAAACCCTGTTACCGCAAACTCAATGCGGCCAGTGTGGTTACCCTGGTTGCCGCCCTTATGCTGAGGCAATAGCGAATGGCGATAAAATCAATAAATGCCCTCCAGGTGGTACTGCTACCATGGAAAAGATTGCTGAGCTTATGGGGGTTGAACCTGAAGCATTAGGCGAAGAGGCGCAAGCCAGTGTAAAAAAAGTCGCTTACATCCGTGAAGATGAATGTATTGGTTGTACCAAATGTATTCAAGCCTGTCCGGTTGATGCCATTTTAGGCGCCGGTAAATTAATGCACACCGTTATTGCCAAAGATTGTACTGGCTGTGACTTATGTGTTGAGCCTTGTCCTGTCGATTGTATTGATATGATCCCAGTTGAAACCACAATACAAAATTGGGATTGGAAGTTACGTGCTATCCCTGTCAACGTGATTAATCCTGAGCAAGAGGACAAACGGTGCTAACGTTATTAGAGCAATTAGATAAAGGTACTTTGTGGCGCTCTCCTGGCGGGATCCATCCACCTGAACTTAAATCACTTTCCAATCAAAGCACCATCGCATCTTTGCCACTGCAATCGCGATTTGTGATACCGGTTCCTCTTGTTGGCCAACAAGCGACCTTGAGTGTCAAGGTCGGCGACTCGGTCTTAAAAGGACAACCACTCACTGAAGGTGCTGGTTTTATTTATTTACCCGTTCATGCTCCTACTTCAGGGACCGTTGTCGCGATTGAGCAACATGGTAGCAACCATGCCTCATCATTGCCCGTGTTGAGTTGCATTATCGAAGCTGATGGTCTTGATACTTGGTGTGAACTTACCTCAAGTAAAATTGAACAACTGTCCAAAGCCGATATTTTAGTCAAAATAAAGCAAGCAGGTATTGCAGGAATGGGCGGTGCGGCGTTTCCAAGCCATGTCAAACTCAATCCAGCGAGTGAAATCGATTTAGTCATTATTAATGGAGTAGAGTGCGAACCCTACATTAGTGCTGACGATCGATTAATGCGTGAATTCAGTGATGAAATATTAACGGGTATTAGTATTATTCATCATTTGCTTAACCCACAGCGTATTATCATCGCTATTGAAGATAATAAACCTGAAGCGGCCCAAGCAATGGAGTCTGCTATTCGTCGCAGTTCATTGCCTAACGACATGATCCGCGTCACTGTTATTCCGACTAAGTACCCTTCTGGTGGCGAAAAACAACTTATTCAAATTATTACTGGCAAAGAGGTACCCAGTGGCGCCATTCCTGCTCAACTTGGTATTGTGGTGCATAACGTCAGCACAGCCTATGCCATTCAAGAAGCGGTATTACAAGGCAAACCACTCATTGAACGAGTGGTGACGTTAACCGGTGAATCCATTGGTAAACCCGGAAACTATTGGCTTAGAATAGGCACAACAGTTGAAGATGCCCTTAGTCAAGTCAGCTTCCAGCCAGAAAGTTCACAAAAAGTCATCGTTGGCGGCCCCATGATGGGATACGCATTAGCCGATCTTGATGTACCTATATTAAAAGGCACCAACTGTTTATTAACACCAAGCCAAGCAGAAATAGCCCCAGATCCAGATGAAAAAGCCTGCATTCGTTGTGGTGAGTGTGCAGTCGCTTGCCCCGCATTATTATTACCGCAACAACTATTCTGGCACGCAAAAGCCGAAGAATACGACAAAGCTGCTAGTTTCAATTTAAAAGATTGTATTGAATGCGGTTGTTGCAGCTACGTATGCCCAAGTGACATTCCTTTAGTTGAATATTATCGTGTCGCAAAATCAGCATTGAAAAATGCTGCTGAAGAAAAGCTACAAGCTGAACAAGCAAAAATTCGCTTCGAAACACGCTTGCAACGACTTGAAGATGAAAAAAATGCTCGCGAAGAAAAGTCAAAACAAGCAGCCGCTAAACGTCAAGCGAATATGAAATCCGGTGATAAAGATGCGGTAGCGGCTGCAATGGCACGCATCGCTGCTAAAAAAGCACAAGCAGCAGAAGGCATCACTGCTGATCCTGCGGCAACAACACCTGATACCACTACAACAAAAGCAGCAATAGACGCTACCAGCGCGAAGAAAACAGCGGTTAATGCTGCGATTGAACGCGCGAAAGCTAAAAAAGCCGCCTTGGCTACTCAGTCTCAGAAAGATAATCAAAGTGATGTTGCTACGGTAACAAATGATATGCCTATCGACACCATCGATCGCGCCAATGACAAAAAAGCACAAATTGCAGCTGCCATTGCCAGAGCTAAAGCCAAGAAAGCGGCATTAGCTAATGAATCTGCCGAGAAAAATGACGTAGACGCCGAACAGCCTAGCAATACCGTAAACGAAGTTAGTCCGGTAAATGAAACGGCTACAACAAGTGCAGTAGACCCGGCCGATGACAAAAAAGCTAAAATTGCTGCTGCCGTTGCCAAAGCGAAAGCTAGGAAAGCAGCATTAGCTGGCGATTCTACCGAGAAAAATGACGTAGACGGTGATCAGACTAGCGATACTATAAGCAAAGTTAATCCGGCAATCGAAGTAGATACAACTATTACAGCAACCTCAGTCGATGACAAAAAGGCTAGAATTGCTGCTGCCGTTGCCAAAGCGAAAGCCAAGAAAGCAGCATTAGTTGGTGATTCTACCGAGAAAAATGACGTAGACGGCGATCAGACTCGCGATACGGTAAACGAAGTGAACCGAGCAATCGAAATTGATACAACAATTGCAGTAACACCTGTCGATGACAAAAAGGCTAGAATTGCTGCCGCTGTTGCTAAAGCGAAAGCCAAGAAAGCGGCATTAGCTAGTGATTCTAGCGCGACAAATGACGTAGACGGAGTTCAGACTCGCGATACGGTAAACGAAGTGAACCCAGCAATCGAAATTGATACAACAATTGCAGCAATCCCAGTTGATGACAAAAAGGCTAGAATTGCTGCCGCGGTTGCTAAAGCGAAAGCCAAAAAACTCGCTAACAGTGCTAAGCAAGAGGAACTATAACTATGGCATTTAAAATTGCCTCATCTCCACATGTCAGCACAACGTTACACACCAATACGGTAATGAAGCGTGTGGCGCTATGCCTTATTCCAGGAATTGCAGTACAAAGCTATTATTTTGGTTATGGCACGTTAGTTCAATTATTACTCGCAATTACGGTGGCTTATTTAGCAGAAGCGGCGGTAATGAAACTACGCAATAGAAATATTACCGCCACCTTAACGGATAACAGCGCATTGGTTACCGCAAGCTTACTTGCGGTTGCAATCCCGCCATTAGCGCCTTGGTGGTTAATTGTCATAGGAACATTATTTGCTATCGTTATTGTTAAACAACTTTACGGTGGGTTGGGTAATAATGTCTTTAATCCGGCTATGGCCGCATACGTCCTGTTACTGATTTCATTTCCGGTACAAATGACGTCTTGGGTTGCCCCTCAAACCTTAACGGTCAATTACGCTGATATGTTGCATACCTTCAACAGTATTTTTCAATTAAATGCAGGTTATGCAGCAGATTTTTTCCATTTGGCGATTGATGGCACCACCATGGCAACGCCGCTAGACACATTAAAAACAGACCTTTCTATGGGGCTTACCACAACAGAAAGTATGACTAAAACCATCTTCTCTGGCAGTGTTGGCGAAGGTTGGTTTTGGGTCAATATGGCCTATCTTGTGGGTGGCCTGGTGATGCTAAAGCTTAAGGTGATACGCTGGCACATTAGCGGCGCTATTGTGCTGACATTATTTGTCTGTGCCAGTATTGGTTTTTTGATCAGCCCAGATACCTTCGTTAGCCCGATAATGCATTTATTTTCGGGAGGAACCATGCTGGCGGCATTTTTCATTGCCACAGATCCCGTTACCGCTGCAACAAGCCCTAGAGGTCGACTTATTTTTGGTGCCATGATCGGCTTACTCATATACTTAATACGAACATTTGGTGGCTATCCTGATGCTGTCGCATTCGCGGTGTTATTAGCCAATATGTGCGCACCATTTATTGATTATTATGTGCGCCCACGCAGTTATGGTCATCGAGTAGGAAATTAATAATGTCTATTTTAACAACTAACCCGATGATTAAGAATGGTCTGTTACTGGGCCTATTTGCCTTATGTTGCACAGGCCTAGTTGCATTAGTCAATGCGCTAACCAGTGACACCATATTATTGCAACAGCAAAAACAATTAACCTTAACGCTGAACCAAATTATTCCAACTGAATTACACGACAATGTACTCAGTGAGCAATGCATTTTGGTTAACTCTGCGGAGCTTTTAGGCACTAAAACAGACTTACCGGCATATCTTGCCTATAAAAATGAACTGCCCGTAGCCATCGCGATAGAAGCTATTGCACCAGATGGTTATAACGGTGAAATAAAACTCATTGTTGGCGTGAATAATCAGGGAGAAATATTAGGTGTCCGTACCCTCTCCCATCAAGAAACACCAGGGCTTGGTGATAAAATTGATCTGCGAAAATCTGATTGGGTCACTCATTTCAGTGGTAAATTATTTAAAGACAACACCAACATGTGGAAAGTAAAAAAAGATGGTGGCCAATTCGATCAATTTACAGGTGCCACGATTACTCCACGTGCTTATGTTAAAGCGATCGCCAATGCACTGACATTTGTCGAACAACATCGCCAAGCACTTTATCAAAGTCATTATGCCTGTGAGGCCAACCATGAGTAAATACAGTGAAATTGCAGCTCAGGGGCTATGGAAAAATAACCCCGGTTTAGTGCAACTATTAGGATTGTGTCCGCTACTAGCTGTTACTGCTACCATCACCAATGCATTAGGTTTGGGCGTCGCTACATTGTTGGTATTAATTGGCTCCAATGTTTTGGTCTCTTTGGTTCGCGATTTTGTACCTAAAGAAATTCGTATACCAGTATTTGTCATGATCATTGCCGCACTTGTTACTTGCGTGCAATTACTGATCAACGCTTATGCCTATAATTTATATTTGTCATTAGGTATTTTCTTACCTTTGATTGTAACCAACTGCGTCATTATCGGCCGCGCAGAAGCATTTGCCTCGCGTAACTCATTAGCGCATTCGGCATTCGATGGATTAATGATGGGCTTAGGCTTTACCGCTGTACTGGTTGTTTTAGGTGCTAGCCGCGAATTGCTCGGCCAAGGAACGTTATTTGGCGGTGCAGATTTACTATTAGGTGATTGGGCAAGTGTGTTAACCATTCATGTATGGCATGTGGACACGCCATTTTTATTGGCTATGTTGCCGCCGGGAGCATTTATTGGCATGGGATTATTAATAGCCCTTAAAAATGTCATCGATAGCCGAGTTAGCGCCATGCAACCTAAAGTTGAAAGTGTTAGCGTAACGCGTGCGCGGATCACTAAAGTCAACTAACACGACTGCACAGTTAATCTGGAGCGGCCGTAAACTTAACGATAAATGACCGATTATTATGAATAAAGATAAGCGATACCAGATACTTAGCAGATTAAGAGACAATAACCCTAAGCCTGAAACTGAATTGAACTTTTCGAGTCCATTTGAGCTACTCGTTGCGGTCACGCTATCAGCACAAGCAACCGATGTGAGTGTCAACAAAGCAACTGATAAGTTGTTTCCGGTTGCCAATACGCCTCAAGCAATATATGACTTAGGGATTGACGGGCTTAAGCAATACATCAAAACCATAGGCTTATACAATAACAAAGCTGTTAACGTGATTAACGCTTGTAAAATGTTGATTGATTTACATGCTGGTGAAGTACCAGAGAATCGTGAAGCATTAGAGGCTTTACCAGGCGTAGGACGTAAAACAGCAAATGTGGTCCTCAATACCGCCTTTGGCTGGCCAACTATTGCTGTCGATACTCATATTTTTAGGTTAGCGAATCGAACTAAGTTTGCCCCTGGCAAAAATGTCGACCAAGTTGAATTGAATATGCTTAAAGTGGTGCCGAGCGAGTTTAAAGTGGATGTGCATCATTGGTTTATTCTACACGGACGTTATACTTGTTTAGCACGAAAACCACGATGCGGCAGCTGTATAATTGAAGATTTATGCGAATTTAAAGATAAAGTATACCCAGAAGAATAACCCCCAAAGCACCGAAGGCACTTTGGGGGTTTTGTATCAATATATTGGATATTAACTCATCAATTAATATCCAATACATCTTTCGTGATGGCGCAAATGGGACTATCTATTTTTTGCTGTCGCTTAAAACAACGACACAAAAAATGCACTAAAACAAATCGCAATAACAACAGTAGTACCTAATGCCATTTTCAATTCTGTATTCATTGTCTTGCCTCCAAATGTGTATATGGCAACCATAACGCTTTTTAGCGTTTAACCCAAAAAATATCCTCACAAATGTGAGCCAAAGCAAAATTTTATTGGTATCAACCACTAATATTTTCATTGTCATCTGAACTTGTTAAACTTAGATAAATTTTTATAAGAGAGCAAATCATGTCGCAATTACTTCATACGATGATCCGTGTAGGCAACCTAGAACGCAGCATTCAATTTTATACCCAAGTGATGGGAATGAAATTACTGCGTCAATCTGAAAACTCAGAATATAAATACACCCTCGCCTTTGTTGGTTTTGGTGAAGAAACCACAGGCCAGGCCGTTATCGAATTAACCTATAACTGGGGTGTAGATAGTTACGATTTAGGTAATGGTTTTGGACATTTAGCCATTGGCGAAGACGATATTTATGCGCGTTGTGAAGCCATCGCTGCTGCTGGCGGTAAAATTACTCGAGCCCCTGGCCCAGTTGCTGGCGGTAAAACCGAAATAGCCTTTGTAGAAGACCCTGACGGATACAAAATCGAGTTAATTCAAAAGAAATCGGCGACCGAAGCACTAGGTTAATATTGCTTTGCTGCAGCATTAGTTCTACTTAAAGTACGCTTTAGATACGCTAGATATAATAAAACCAGCATAAGCTGGTTTTATTATTTTGATGACCGAGATTTTGTACCAACACATCACTGTTAATGACGGTATATCTGAACGTCGTTAATGTATGGCTAAAAATTGAAATAAACAGGCTACGCTTTTTCAGGTCTAACCAAACTAAAATGATCATAGGCTCTTTGAGAAGCGATACGCCCTCTTGGCGTGCGTTGGATAAACCCTTGTTGAATTAAAAAAGGCTCCAATACATCTTCAATTGTTTCGCGGTCTTCACCGATGGCTGCCGCTAGATTGTCTAATCCAACAGGGCCACCCATAAATTTATCAATAATGGCCAATAATAATTTACGGTCTAAGTAATCAAAACCTTGGTCATCTACATCCAATAAATCCAATGCATATTCAGCTACTGTTTGAGACACTTTACCGTCATGTTTTACTTCGGCATAATCGCGTACTCGACGTAATAATCGATTGGCAATTCGCGGAGTTCCGCGTGAACGTTTAGCAATTTCAATAGCCCCTTGTTCATCTATCTCAAGTTTCATTACGTTGGCTGAACGAGTTACAATTGTGGTTAAGTCTGCGACGTTATAAAACTCTAAACGTAATGGAATACCAAAACGAGCCCGCAATGGCGAGGTTAATGCACCAGCACGAGTCGTGGCGCCGATAAGAGTAAATGGCGGTAAATCCAATTTAATTGAACGCGCGGCTGGACCATCACCAATCATAATATCCAGTTGGTAATCTTCCATTGCTGGATAAAGAATTTCTTCCACAACAGGGCTTAAGCGATGGATTTCATCAATAAACAGCACATCACCTTCTTCAAGATTGGTTAATAATGCCGCTAAATCACCCGCTTTTTCAAGCACAGGGCCAGAAGTGGATTTGATATTCACGCCCATTTCGTTAGCCACAATCATGGCTAACGTTGTTTTCCCCAAACCTGGAGGACCAAAAATCAGCATGTGATCGAGGGCTTCACGACGGTTTATCGCGGCTTGAATAAAAACCTTAAGCTGAGCTCGAGTATCATCTTGACCGGTATACTCATCCAACATTTTAGGGCGCATAGCACGATCAATCAGTTCATCTTGACCTTGTACCTGCGGTTGGATTAGTCGATCAGCTTCAATCATTTTTACGTACCCTGTTTATGCATATCATATTTATAGCATTGATTTTAATGCAGCTTTAATTAGCGTTTCTGAACTCATGCCTTCTTTAAAAGCCGCAGAAACTGACTTGCTGGCCTGAGCAGGTTTATAACCTAACGACAATAAAGCTGAAATGGCATCTTCTTCTGCACTATCAACAGCCGCTGCTGGAGTATAATTACTTTGCAGCATAAACTCGCGCTCTGAACCTGCAGAAGCTTCAAGCAAGCTTTTAAGCTTATCACGCATTTCAATCACCAAACGCTCTGCGGTTTTCTTACCAACGCCAGGCAGTTTTACTAAGGTCGCAATATCATCACGTTCAACACATGACACGAACTCAGACGCTGTCATACCCGACAAAATAGTTAATGCCAGTTTAGGCCCAACGCCATTGGTTTTAATCAATAAACGGAATAATGCACGTTCTTGTTTAGTGATAAAACCGTAAAGTAGCTGAGCATCTTCACGCACCACAAAATGAGTAAATAACATAGCAGCTTGGTTTAACGCTGGTAATTCATAAAAGCTGGTCATCGGCACTTGTAACTCATAACCGACGCCATTGACATCAAGCACTACTTCAGGCGCTTGTTTTTCTACTAATATTCCGCTTAGACGACCTATCATTTGTATCTTCCATATGTTCTGCTGCTAGCTTTACCGCCCATAGCGATAAGGCTTTGATAAGTATGAAAATGGCATATTGCTACCCCTAATGCATCAGCCGCGTCAGCTTGAGGTGAAGCAGGTAGTTTAAGTAATTGCTTAATCATATGTTGGACTTGCGTTTTTTGAGCTCGGCCTGTCCCCACTACAGCACTTTTAATCTGAGTTGCGCTATATTCCGCAACGGGCAGTCCAGCACAAGTAGCTGCAACAATTGCCGCGCCTCTGGCTTGACCAAGCTTTAAGGCTGAATCAGCATTTTTAGCCATAAATACCCGCTCAATAGCAAACTCATCTGGTTTATATTGGGTAATGATTTCGCATAAGCCTGCATAAATTTGTTGTAATCGTTGTGGTAAATCATCAGCAGAGGTTCGAATACAGCCACTGCCAAGGTAAATCTGTTGACGGCCTTGGCATTGGATCACACCGTAGCCTGTAATGCGGGAGCCGGGATCGACTCCTAAAATAATGGCCATTCATGCCTCATGCGTTGTCTAACGCTTGCATAACGTCATCTGATATCTCAGCATTATGATATACCTCTTGTACATCATCATGGTCTTCTAAGATATCGATTAAACGTAAAAATTTTTCGGCGGTATCGGCATCAAGTTCAGCTTTTAATGATGCAACCATAGTCACTTCAGCATGAACAGATCCAAAACTAGCACTATCAAGTGCATCTTTGACTTTGCCAAAAGTCTCTGGAGTGGTGAATACATCGATTGAACCATCATCATGCGTGATGACATCATCGGCACCAGCGTCTAATGCACTGTCGATTAAGCTATCTTCATCAATATCGGTGTCATAGGAAATAATGCCAGATTTTGCAAACAAATACGCCACTGAGCCATCGGTACCTAAGTTACCACCCGACTTATTAAAAGCATTGCGCACACCAGAAACGGTGCGATTTCGATTATCGGTCATCGTTTCAACCATGACCGCTGTACCACCAGGACCATAGCCTTCATAAATAATGGTTTCTAATTGCTGACCATCCATTTCACCGGCACCGCGTTTGATTGCACGTTCAACGGTGTCACGGGTCATATTATTGGATAAGGCTTTATCAACTGCAGCGCGTAATCTGGGGTTGGCATCAACATCTGAACCGCCTTCACGAGCGGCGACGGTAAGCTCTCGAATAAATTTGGTAAACAGCTTACCGCGTTTAGCATCTTGTGCGGCTTTACGATGTTTTATATTGGCCCATTTACTGTGTCCTGCCATCTTAAACTCCTATTATCCAATTGGATCATTCAAGTAGAAAACCATACTTGTTAAAAACATACCGAGGCAGCAGCCTCGGTATGTGGTGCCCTTTTAAGAGCCTTTTACGCTGAACAATAATGTTTATTCTTCAGTTTTAACCTTTTCAATCACCGCTATACCCAATTCAGTTAACTGCACTGGGTTTGCAAAACCAGGAGCGTTAGTTAATGGACATGCTGCGGTAGTCGTTTTAGGGAATGCCATTACGTCACGAATTGAGCTTGCGCCGGTCATCAACATAATAATACGATCCAAACCAAATGCTAAACCAGCGTGTGGTGGTGTTCCGTAGCGCAACGCTTCAAGCAAGAAACCAAATTTTTCTTGTGCTTCTTCAGCTTCAATACCTAAAATACTGAATACAGTACTTTGCATTTCGGCGTTATGAATACGCACTGAACCGCCACCTAATTCACAACCATTCAATACCATATCGTAGGCATCTGAAATAGCTGCTGCTGGATCTGCTGCTAATTCTGCTGGGCTAATACCGCGAGGCGCAGTGAATGGATGATGAACCGCGTGGAATCCACCGTTAATTTTTTCAAACATCGGGAAGTCGACAACCCACATTGGGCGCCACTCACCTTCAAGTAACTTGAAATCTTCACCGGCTTTTAAGCGCAATGCGCCCAAAGCTTCTGCCACGACATTGGCTTTATCTGCGCCAAATAGAATGATATCGCCGGTTTGTGCACCCGTACGACTAATAATGTCGTTAACAATAGATTCTGTTAAAAACTTAAGTACAGGCGACTGAATACCATCCATGCCTGCAGCTAAGTCATTTATTTTCATCCACGCTAAGCCTTTAGCGCCATAAATGCCGGCAAATTTAGTGTAATCGTCAATTTGCTTACGAGATAAAGATGCACCAGTTGGAATACGAAGTGCCGCAACGCGACCTTCAACATCATTTGCTGGGCCATTAAATACTGCAAATTCAACATCTTTAACCAAATCAGCAATATCAACTAATTCAAGTGGATTACGTAAATCAGGTTTATCTGAACCATAACGCTTCATTGCTTCGGCGTAGGTCATGCGAGGAAAATCACCTAAATCTACATTCAATAAATCTTGAAATAAACCGCGCATCATTTGTTCAGTTTTTTCCATGACTTGTTCGGCAGACATGAATGAGGTTTCAATATCGATTTGGGTAAATTCAGGCTGACGGTCTGCACGTAAATCTTCATCACGGAAGCATTTAACGATTTGATAATAGCGATCAAAACCCGACATCATTAACAACTGTTTGAACAACTGTGGTGATTGAGGCAAAGCAAAAAATTGACCTTTATAAGTTCGACTTGGCACTAAATAGTCACGCGCACCTTCTGGAGTGGCTTTGGTCAAAATAGGCGTTTCGATATCTAAAAAGCCATTGGTGTCTAAGAAGCGACGAACAGAACTGGTAACCTTAGCGCGGAAGATAAGACGCTCGGCCATTTCTGGGCGACGTAAATCTAAATAACGGTATTTTAAGCGTTGTTCTTCACTGTTATTTTGATAATTATCCATGCTTAATGGTAAAGGAGCTGACGCATTAATAATGGTCAGTTGCTTACCCAAAATCTCAATTTCACCGGTTTTCATTTGTGAATTGATTTGGCTTTGTGGACGAGCGCGAACAACACCTTTTATTTGAACACAAAATTCACTGCGCAATGTGCTTGCCATTTCAAAAACATCTTTTAGATCTGGGTCATAAACAACTTGTACTAGCCCTTCTCTATCGCGTAAGTCTAAAAACACAACTCCGCCTAAATCTCGACTACGGTTGACCCAACCGACTAAAGTAACTTCTTGACCTAGATGAGACTGATTAATGTCTCCACAATAATGACTGCGCATTGAACTCTATCCTTTATCCACAAAGCGGTATTTTGGAAATCGAAAACGATAAAAACGGCATTATATACCGTGACTCAAACTTATGCATTGAAGTATCAGGCAGATTGCATCAATTAACCAGACCTATAGCGAATAAACTGGATTAACTGACGGAAAAAACAGCAACTAAAATCAGCTCATTTTATATTGATGACCGCCCACCTTTTTAGCTTGATACATTAACTGATCTGATTTTTTCAATAATGAAGCAGCGGTATCGGCATCATTAGGAAAAATAGCGATACCAATACTGGCTGAAATAGAGACATTAATATCATCGATTAATAACGGTTTCTTTAATCCTAATAAGATATTTTCAGCCACTTGACGGGCATTTTCTTTGGCTTCGATATGATTTAATAACACCACAAACTCATCGCCACCAAAGCGAGCAACCGTGTCAGATTCTCTTACATGCTTGCCTAATAACAGGGCGATACGCTGTAATAACTTATCCCCAACATGATGACCATATTGATCATTTATTGCTTTAAAACCATCTAAATCAATAAACAACAGTGCAAATTTTGATTTATCTCGATGATGAGTCAATGTGGCTTGCGCTAATCTATCGTCAAGTAAACTGCGATTTGGCAATGCGGTTAAATTATCATGATTGGCCATAAATCGAAGATTTTCTTCAGCTTTAAGGCGTTTTTGAATTTCGACATTTAGGCGCCGATTCGACATTAATATTACAATGGCTATTAGGGTGATAATTAACAAACCAATCACTAATATTTTCAACCACCGTTGATAGCGTAATGTGTCACTATTAAGATCTAGCGAGACCCATTTTTGGTACATGTTCTGTTGTTCGGTTTCATCGATAGTCGCAATGACTCTATCAATCAAAGGCACTAAATTTTTCACGCCTGGGAATAACCCTATGTGGCTGTGCTGCTCGGTTAACTCTGCTAATAAAGACATTTTCAAACTCGGATATTGGCCACCTTTTAACGTAGTCGCCAATGTTGCAACTTGTTCAACAAACATATCCGCGCTACCTGTGATAACGGCTTCCATACCTTGTTTAGTGTCTGCAACTAGCACTAATTTTATACCTGGGTATTGTTGGCGAAGCTGATCGACAATATGGTAACCGTCAACAACAGCCAGACGTTTACCTGTTACCTGTGAAATATTAAAAATGGGAGGTTGGCTTAGCGACGTGACTATCGCCCAAGGTGATGGCCAATATGCTAAAGAGAATGCTAGTTTGTTTTCGCGCTCAACCGTTTTAGCCATACTGGCCACTAAATGAATTTCACCTTTAATTAGGTCATTCATCATGTTACCAAAATCATCGTAAGCCACTGGGATAATAGTTAAATTGAGTTGCTTGACTAGTAAGTTTTTAATGTCTGCATTCACCCCTAAAAACTCACCATTTTTGCCCTGAAATTCCATAGGGGCCCAATTTTTCAGGTAACCCATTTTAATGGCGCCTAAACTACTAACATATTGCTTTTGTTGCGTTGTTAATTTTATTTTATTGGCAGAATTCGCAAAAAAGCGGTCATCTGGATTAATTAACCATTTACGCTCAACCTGAACTTGTTCTTCAACAGAAATTAAATTAAATCCAGCTTGAATCCGATCGGCTAAACCACTGTCGTCAATACGGGTTAATACATACATATCTGTCGAAAATTCGATATCAGTATATTGACGAAATTCTGCCCACAACTTATTAGCCAATAAATAATGAGACGTCATTGCTGCAGATGAAACAAAACCGCTGATTTCATCGTTACGTGCGGCTTTAACCATGGCATCTAATGAATCATAAAAGCGTAATTGCGCCTTAGGAAAAGCTTTTTTAATATCACTGATATAAGGCGCGGTAGGATAAACGCCAATCCGCATCGCAATGTCTTCAATGTTATTTAATGTTAAGTTTGAGCTAAAAAAACGGCTTTTAACCGAAATAATATGCCACGCTTGTTTCAAACCAGTGCGCATATCTTGGCTTTCAGGGTAACCAATATGAACATCTGCGACACCACGTTTAACATCATCAATTGTACTGCTCATGTCACCAGCGACAAAATCAATATTGATACCGGTTTTTTCAGACCATAAAGTCCACAAATCCACCAACATTCCATGTGGTAATCCATCAGCACCGATATCCGCATAAGGTTCGACACCGTTTTGCATCGCGATAATCACCCCTGTAGTTTGTCGATGATAACCTAACCACCGCCGCTCTATTTGCTGAATAACTTTTGCCGGTATTAATTCAAAACCCTGGTTAATCTTGTTGAGAAGATCCAAATCCCCTTTTACCACCGCAGGGGCTAGGTTGATTTTTTTGATGAGAATACGCGATGAACTGTAAAAGTTGGCGGCTATGTCTTGTTCAAGCGCCAAATTGCGCTGATATCCTTCAATACCGGCAAAAACAAATAACTCACCTTTTACGGCGGCTTGTAATAATTGTTCACGATTTTGATAACGCTTAAAACTAAGCTTAGGTTCTAGCGCTAATAATGTTGCTTCATGGGATGATCCACTGACGATACCGACTTGATAGGGAACCAAATCGCTAATTTGTTTTTTACTACTCAGCGACTTATGAATGTATAAATAGGTATTTAAGGAAGTAAATGGTTTTGCAAAATCGAACTTTTTTAACCGTGCTTGGTTTTGAGACATACCAATATGTATGTCAGCTTTTTTCTGTTCCAGCTGATCAAGTGACTGTTGCCAATGCCGAGACACAAATTGTACCTTGGTATCAGTAATGATGGACCACTCGCGCCATAAATCGACCAAAATCCCTGCTGGAGTGCCCTTCTCATCCAAATATTCAAATGGATAAGTATCTTCACCCATCACGATGACTAAGGGTAAATGATCTACTGACAGTTCGGTTTTATCTGAATGTATTGCCTGCGCGGGTAATGATATCCACGCAAATAACATTGCTAATATCCAAGGTATAAATTTCAAGTTTTTTCCCTAATACTTTCACTTTTTATACTTATTTATTTAATAAGCTTAGTCATTGCCATTTTCAGGTGAATTTACTTACCCCTTAGGCACGATATGAATCATGAAGGAGCGTAAAATGCTTGAAAGGCATAGCAAACATCTTTTGTTGCTATTTTGTAACAAGGATAAATAATATCATTATTCAGTCTTGAGTCATGCTAATTTTATGAATAGAAATTAATAATCTGAAGCTTATGTACATAATACCAGCATTCATGAGCATTCAAAACCAGCCTCATTAACATGATTGTCAACAAATTGAAAAAAAACTCACAAATTACCAGCTAGATACTTGCTGCAGTTCACCATGATTAGCTAAAATACATTTCTAACTTTTCCACATTACAGCTGATGAACTCTCAACAAGATACGATATACGCTCATGTGACCGACCAAATTACAGATTTTCAATTTGATCAACGTGTTGCCGGTGTATTTAATGACATGATCCGTCGCTCCGTTCCTGGCTACGCACAAATCATCAATACCATTGGTGATTTTGCTAACCGTTTTGTCACACCCCAAAGCAATATATACGATCTCGGCAGTTCATTAGGCTCAGCTACGTTAAGCATTCGTCGCCAAATTGAAGGGCGCGGATGTCAAATTTATGCGGTAGACAACAGTCAGTCGATGATTGAACGTTGCACTGAAAATCTTGCAGCGTATGTCAGCGACATCAAAGTCAATTTATTGTGTGCTGATATCAGAGATATCGACATCAAGAATGCGTCTATGGTGGTGTTAAACTTTACCCTACAATTTCTACCCACTCATGATCGGGATGCTTTAATTAAACGTATTTACGATGGTATGTTACCGGGTGGAATTTTAGTCATTTCAGAAAAATTATTCTTTGAAGATAACCATATCCAACAATTACTAGATGAACAGCATTTAGATTTTAAGCGCGCAAATGGGTATAGTGAGCTCGAGATAAGTCAGAAACGCAGTGCATTAGAGAACGTTATGCGTCCAGATAGCTTAAATGTACACCAACAACGCTTAACCGAAAACGGCTTTAGTCACTTCTCAGTTTGGTTTCAATGTTTTAACTTTGCATCTATGGTAGCGATTAAATGATCAATTTTAGCTCTTTTTATAAAGACATTGCTGATTCGAACCTACAACACTGGTTAGAAACTTTACCGGCAATTTTAGGTAAATGGCAACGAGATCATAAACACGGTAATTTACCTAAATGGGAAAAAGTGCTCAATAAATTACATTATCCTCAACCGGATAATATCGATTTTAGCAGCAGTGTAACTATTGGAACCGGAGAACAACTCAGCCCCGGACAAGTTGAAAAACTCACTAATTTACTGGCGGTGTTTCAACCATGGCGTAAAGGTCCATTTTCCGTTCATGGTATTCAAATTGATACTGAATGGCGCAGTGATTGGAAATGGGATCGAGTCAAAAGTTTTATTGCGCCATTAAAAAATCGCACTGTGTTAGATGTGGGTTGTGGTAGTGGCTACCACATGTGGCGGATGTTAGGTGATGGTGCAACTCGCGTTGTAGGCATTGATCCTTCACCGTTATTTTTATGCCAATTTGAAGCAATCAAACGAGTGGCCGGCAATCAGCACCCAGTATATTTGTTGCCTCTGGGCATTGAAGAATTACCTCCATTAGATGCCTTTGATACGGTGTTTTCTATGGGCGTGCTCTACCATCGTCGCTCACCGATAGATCATTTACTACAATTACGCGACCAATTAAGAGTTGGTGGTGAACTGGTACTTGAAACACTGGTGATTGATGGCGATGAAAAGGCAGTACTTGTTCCACAAGATAGATATGGCAAAATGAACAACGTTTGGTTTATACCATCTGTTGCTGCCTTAATGTTATGGTTAAAGAAATGTGAGTTTATTGATATTCGTTGTGTTGACATCGATATCACCTCACTGGCAGAACAACGCAGCACCCACTGGATGAAAAATGAATCTCTAGTCGATTATCTCGATCCTAATGATGTGAGTTTAACCGTAGAAGGTTATCCCGCGCCCAAGAGGGCCATCATTATTGCAACAAAGAACCAACCGAATCACGATCTAGTATAAATATTACTATTCAACAGGAATTGACATGTTAAAGCAGGTAATTGCTCTATCCGTTGCAGCGGCCCTAATATCGGGTTGTACAACCATCCAAAAACCAATAACACCTCCGCTGACAAATGCTGACTTGAATAGCAGTTTGCAAGTTTCGCAAACCGTCATTATTGATGCCATTAATTCACAGAATAGTCAGCAAGCAAGCGACATAAGCGCTCTTTCTGAGGAAATGCGTAAGTTGAAGACTCAGATAAGCACCGCGATGAGTCAAAAACCAAAAACCATCATTGTTCAACCACCAATGCCAAAACCAGTCTCGGTTCCACAACAATGTCCGGAAGCTATGATTGGCGAGAAGTTTTTACTTGGTGAAGTCGAGAGTGTATTTGTTGATGAAGTCAAAGCCAAGTTTGCGACTCGCATCGATACTGGTGCTGAGTCATCATCTTTAGATGCGCGCAATATCGTATTGTTTGAACGAGAAGGCGAACAATGGGTTCGCTATGACGTGATGACTAATGGAATAGACCAACCCGTCAATACATTTGAATCTAAAGTTGAGCGCTTTGTCCGTATAAAACAAGATGCTGATACAGGTGATGATCGCCGCCCTGTTATCCACGCCCATTTAAAAATAGGTAAATATGCAGCCGAAACGGATTTAAACCTTACGGATCGAAGCCACCTAGATTATCCTTTGTTACTAGGTCGTAAGTTTATGAAAGATATTGCCATTGTTGATGTAGGCCAAATCTACGTTCATGGTAAAGCCAAAAACCAAATTACCACGTTAATTAAGTAGGATCCGTAATGCATTCTCGTAAACCGTTTTACATATTCGTTGCGTTGCTATTTATCATTGGTATTAGCACCAGCATATATCGTGGTGTTGAACACAATGTGCCTTTTTTACCTGGTGAACAGGTACAAAGCTGGGCTGTGGATGCCAAAATCAGTTTTAATGGAACGAATCAACCTGCTGAGGTCAATTTCTCATTACCGAACGATCCTGCATTTGACATCTTAGTTGAAAATGCATCATCACCAGGTTATGGCTTAAATATTTCAGCTGATGCCCATAATCGTCGCGCAGTATGGTCAATACGTGATGCTTCTGGCTCACAAGCATTATATTACCGAGTGACTTTAGTACCGACAGGCAAGCTTAATATTGAAGCTGTCGAAGAACCTGCCACGCCAGAATTATATTCATGGCCTGCAACAGAAAAATCAGCAGCAGAGCAAGTCATTGAAGAAGTATGGGCTCGCAGTGCGACTAATCTATCGTTTGCTCAACAATTGATGAATTTGATTAACGATAACGATCAAAGCCAGAATATGGCGTTGTTATTATCTGCTAATACTTCAACCAATTTGTTTGTACGCATGTTGCATTCAAAAGGTGTCCCTGCACGTATCGTTAATGGTTTGCAACTTGAAGATCAGCGACGTCGTCAACAGCTTACATCATATGTTCAAGTTTATAATGATGGGGCATGGGAGCTTTTTGACGTTCCAAACAACAAAAAAGGCCGTGATAATACCCTAGTGCTATGGGAATATACTGGTCACTCTGTGCTTGATGTCATGGGAGGAAATAATTCATTAGTTAATTTCTCAATGCTACAAGATACTCGTTCAGCATTAGCAACATCTATCGACATGATGATGAATGACGATGCATGGGATTTCTCCCTATATCAGTTACCACTTGAAGAACAAAGCACCTTTAAAGGCATTCTATTAATCCCAATCGGCGTATTAGTCGTGGTGTTTTTACGTGTCATTGTTGGCATCAAAACATCAGGTACCTTTATGCCTGTTTTGATTGCGCTAGCGTTCATCCAAACTACCCTATTAACTGGCTTAATCGGTTTTTTATTGATTGTTGCCTTTGGTTTAATGATCCGTTCCTATCTGTCCACACTCAACTTACTGCTCATATCCCGAATATCGGCGGTCATTATCGTGGTGATTTTTATTATCGGCTTGTTTACCTTAATTTCATTCAAGTTAGGTTTAAGTGAAGGATTAACCATTACCTTCTTCCCGATGATCATTCTTGCCTGGACTATTGAACGTATGTCTATTCTGTGGGAAGAAGAAGGTCCTAAAAAAGTCTTTGTATCGGGTGGCGGTAGCTTATTTGTGGCGACATTGGCGTACTTAGCTATGGACAACCAATTAGTTCAACATTGGGTATTCAACTTCTTAGGCATTCATTTAGTGATTTTAGCCTTGGTATTAGTGATGGGACAGTACACTGGTTACCGTTTAACAGAACTAAAACGCTTTAAACCATTAGTTGGAGAGCAATAATGAAGTACGCCTGGCCCTGGGAATTGAGCCGTAGCGGTGTACTCAACATGAACAGGCGCAATATTAGCTATATTGGTCGTTATAATCAGCGTAAGTTTTATAAACGCGTTGATGACAAACTAATTACTAAGCAACTTGCGCTTGCTAATGGCATTGCGGTTCCCGATTTAATTGGGGTTGTTCATGAACAACATAAAATCCAAGAAATTCCAGCTATGGTTCTTGACCGTAGCGGTTTTGTCATAAAACCGGCAAAAGGTTCTGGCGGTAAAGGCATTATGGTAATAACCAGAGTGAGCAATGGCTGTTATTACAAGCCCAATGGCCACGAAGTGACTCATAGTGAAATTTATCGTCATGTATCTAACATTTTAAGTGGTTTATTCTCACTCGGCGGTAAGCCTGATGTCGCGATTGTTGAAGGACTAATTGAATTTGATCCAGTCTTTGAAGGCTTAAGTTATGAAGGTGTCCCTGACATCCGCTTAATTGTGTTTAAAGGCTTTCCTGTCATGGGAATGTTACGTTTATCAACTGCTGCATCTGATGGTAAAGCAAATTTACACCAAGGCGCTGTAGGTGTGGGTTTGGATATCGCTACCGGTAGCAGTTTGCATGCTGTGCAATTTGATTTACCCGTTGATAAGCATCCTGATACTCATTTTCCACTGTCGAACATCAAAGTTCCTCATTGGGAAACCTTACTCCACACGGCATCGAGTGCCTACGAAATGTGCGAGTTAGGGTATTTAGGTACTGACATGGTGTTAGATAAAAACAAAGGCCCACTGCTACTTGAATTGAATGCCCGACCAGGTCTAACAATTCAAATTGCCAACGGTAGAGGGATTTTACCTCGACTTAAGCATGTCGAAGCGATGAAAAGCTCAACAATGTCAGTTGAGGAACGCGTGGCTTATGCTAAAAAGCATTTTTGTAGCAACCCTATTTTTTAATCTTTTGGCCACAGCAAGCGCTGTGGCTAATCCCTTAGCACTGTTCGTCGAACAGTGCTTACAATATCAACCTGATTTAGGACAAGACAAGCTTGTTTCTTTTCAGTCTGTTGAACAACAAGCTGTTGAATTTGAAAAACGCACACTTGCGTTAAATAATATCAACGACAGAATTCAATATTACCGCCCTTTCGCCAACGACAGCCTAAATAGACAAGGCTTATTATGGTGTCAATTACACCTTGCCGATGAACTTTATGCGCTAGCTACAGCAACCAATACCCAACGCTTAATTGATCAGTTGCTACAGCTTCGACCACCTTATGATCAATTAGGACAACGCTTAGTCGCCATAAGAGAATCGCAGTGGGAGTTAATCCAAAAGTCAAAACTGCACAGCGCCCAGGCAAGCAATAATCAAGCATTATCACAGCAGCAATTTACCATGCAGTTTAATCAGCCGGACTGTGCCTTAACTAATGAACTGAATGCGGATAGCAACAATACCAATATTGAGATTCGTATTGCCAAATATTTACTTAAACAGCCCAATGAACATTGTAGAAAACAGGCTTGGCTTGCCTATCAAATTCGTGCGAAAGACAAACAAGCTTCAGCGCTTGCATTAATTCATCGATTACAACAACAGCATGCTATTGCTCAAGACTATGATAATAGCGCACAGGCACAACTCTCATTACATGACCTAACGCCACAGTTGTTAACGCAATTCTTAGCAAGCCAAACAATTAACCTTGATATTGCGCCATGGAATATCGCCAATGCCCTTCGCGGAGTCAGTAATTCATCAACCATAAAGCCGATTACTACGGATGCATTTTTACAGAAAATCTTCGAAAGCCTAAAAGCTTTAGATCTCAAGTTTGAATTCATCACAGTAGGTGATGCTAGAGTTGATCATTCTAAAATAGACAAAACGACGTCGCCTAGTGATAGTCAACAAAACAGCCTTAGTGATACGCAACTCATCCGCGTTTGGCACCAACAGCGATTAATGGGAGAAATTTTTACATATACACAAGATGAACAACACAATCCTTTAAACGTAGATAGTCAATTGATAAAACAAACTGTTATAGGTCATCAATTCGGTCAATATTCGCTAAACTTTCCATCACAATTAACCAACGTAAAACAACAACAAAAATTAATTAACGCATTAAGTCGAGCAATAGTATCCTTGGCGCAAGGTCGTCAGTTTTATTTCCTCACCAATAGAGCACAAAACACTGAGGCCCATGCGATTGCCACGCAATGGCTCGCATACTACCTTGAGCAGCAGCTAAACCTACCAAAATTGTCTAAACGTCATCAATTAGTGGCGCAATATCAACAACAATTATGGGTATTTAGAGCAAAGGTTTCGCTAGCTTTTTATCAATATAAAGGTGACTTCAAAGGTGCGCAGCAGGAGGTTTGGTTAAGCCATAATCAATCTCTGTCTACAGCTTTTGAACAAAGCTTTGGCTTACCATGGCCAAACGCAACGGATGCAATATTTAGTTATCAAGCTATTGCTAATCAAAGTATTAATCATTATCTTCCTTTATGGCAAACGGCATTGGCTCAATTAATCATTGCAGAGACACCAGCCCAAATATCGCCTAATGAGATATTTGATTTATTGGTTGTAAACGAAACACATTTAACCTTAAACGATCAACTTGAGCGGCTTATTGGCCTACCAATTGACCCACATTCACTTATCAGGAGATTTAAACATGCTGGAACTACGCAAGAGTAAAACACTCTCGTATTTACTATTGTCAGCTACGTTGTTTAGTAGTGTGGCGTTCGCTAAAGAGTCAGTTGAAAAAACATCACATAATTTAACGGCTGACCAAGTTTATCAAGGCATTAAAACCAATTTAGAAACCAACCTTTATTCATTACCTCCGCGTGTGCAAGGGCATTATGCTATTCGTCAATTTCGTATGACGGGCGAAACCAAATACGCTAATGGCTCATTAATCGATTTACTAACCATTGCAGAGCGCCAAGCTTACTATTCTTGTAATCTTGATAAACCCGGTTTTATTAAAAGCGAATCACAAATTGAAGTGGATAAGTTAGGCAAAGGTCCTCGCGGTATCGCGCGTAAAGAAGCCATCGCCCCTTACCCGAATTTTATGTTATATAGCGATGTTTTATTACGTTACGCCAGTCGTGTAGACGAATTTGGTTTTACCGGACCGTGTCATGATTTAATGATTAAAACGTTAAAAAATGCCAACTTAGAACCCGCTTTAACAGATAAGAAGATGATCAGAGCTTGGGCGGCACAGCTAATTAACTATGTGTACTGGGCTAAGCAAGTTGGTGTCGGTGACTATTATGAAGCTTACAAAAAAGCCTTCATTAACACTTATCCTGACAGCAATGATGCTAAGCTCAAAAAGAGTCAATATAAAAACAAAGTTTATGGTATGACTCACTTTATTTTTTCAGCTAGCGAGTATTATCAACATTCGGTTGACCCAAAAGAATATCAGTGGATTTTAAATTACTTTGAAAAAAACATTGATCGCATTTTGACCGATACTACCGAAGATATTATTACTGAAGTAGGTATTAGTTTCTTAATTACCGGCAACGGTGATAACCCAGTGGTAGATAAAGTTAAAAAGCATGTGATTGCAGCTTACGATCCTAAACTGATGATGATCCCGTCACCACATGGAAAAGCTGAATTATCTTCTGGTGAACACAGAAACGTATTAGCAATGATGTTACTAGATTGGCCTGAAACGTTACATAAAGGACCATATTTAAATAATATTCCTAGCACTAAGAAATACTTACCAAAACTGGTTAAGCCTAAAGCGTCTATGAACGATGCCAAATCACACTAAATGTTAACAGTGAAAATTTGGGGCAAATGCAGTGCATTTGCCTTTTTTATTTCAAACAATGATATTATTTTTCGTCATTTTTACACAATAATAAAGAGAACACTTAATGAGCAGAGCCAAATCAACCCTAGAACAATGGCGAATTGTCCAAGCTGTCGTTGATTTTGGAGGTTATGCTCAGGCAGCAGAAAAACTCAATAAGAGTCAATCTTCGCTAAACCATGCAGTGGCCAAACTGCAGCATCAACTGGGTATAAACTTACTCGAAGTCAAAGGTCGCAAAGCCTATTTAACCGAGCAAGGTGAAGTGTTATTACGTCGTTCTCGTCATTTAACCCAATCGGTTGAAGAGCTTGAACAACTCGCCAATAATTTAGGTCAAGGCTGGGAACCTAACTTAACGATCGCCAGAGAAATCATTTATCCTATGGACACGCTAGTGGCAGCTCTAGACGAATTTTTACCACTAAGTCGTGGTACAAGGGTAACGATTATCGACTCGGTGATCACTGGTACTCATGAACTTGTGCTTAATAATGAAGTAGACATTGCTATTTGTGCTACACCACCTAAAGGTCATATTGCAGAGCCATTATGTGAATCAAATTTTGAACTTGTGTGCCATCCAGACCATCCGCTTGCGCAATTAGAACGCATAGATGATGACAAGCAATTAGCCCAACATTTACAAATTGTGATTAAAGATACGGGAATAAATGCAATCAATGATATTGGTTGGCTTAAAGCGGAACAACGTTGGACTGTATCGAACTTTCATGAAGCAAAATCCATTTTAGCGCGCAACATCGGTTTTTGTTGGATCCCGAACTTTGTTGTGCAGCAAGAATTGCAAAATAAACAACTCATCCGCCTGCATTTACGTGGAGGTAATAATCGAAAAGCAATATTGAATCTGGTTGTCTCTAATAGAGATCAGCAAGGCCCTGCCTGTAAATTATTAGAAAGCTTAATGTTAAAACAGCATAACTTACCTTTTAATGGTTAATTATCAGCAAAAAAAAGTTTACTTAGATTTGGTGTTGTAGATATTTAATCAATATGGCGACTTATTCAAGTCAGCTTCTACATAACAAATGATTTTTGTCATGTTCGTGAATCCTTCTCTTTCTGCACGTCTCTGCCCTGCACTTCCAATTAAGCATCTTGTCATCCATATAAATTAGTTCATTTGCCAAAAAAAACATAGGCCATTATGATTTGGTTTGCGTTACTAGGATGCTTTCAGCCAAGCTCTGCTTAACGACTTGATCAGAACTTGGAATAATAGGTGAGGAATATCAAAACTTAGTTATTAACCACTTTCAAACTTGTTATTTTACTCAAACCCGAATTCAGGCAAGACGAGTCGCTTACAAGCGAATAACGGAGTAAATAGATAACTAAATGACTGTTCTATTACAAGTCGATTCAATGCAGTCTGCAAGGCAAAGGGCTGTTTATTGGCGTTTGTTATCTTGAGTCAGATTATATAGCAGCGCTAAATTATCGAACTTAATCAGTGTTGTATGAATACTGTAGAGACATAGAAAATATTATACGTAGATTTCGATGGATTTATGTTGTTGTGAATAACGTTCTGGGGAAGGTAGAGATTGACTAGTTGAATCGTTAACTTCTGTTGTGTCGTTTGCAATAGTAGAATGACTCTGTTCTGCTGATACTGAATGATTAGGAGACAATAGACTTATGTTTGAATCATCGGCATTAAGGGGAGCATTGGTTAAAGTTTGACTGTTTTGAGCTCTAGAATTATTCGTTTTTGAAGATGACACAGAATCTGAATTATTTGTTATTAACTCTTTCTTTGCTTCATTCATGTTTTGTAATGCTTGCGCCGCGACGCGAATATCGGCCATAGACGGTTGTACAGGAGCCATTGCTGCTGCATACACTTTCTGCATTTTAGTTAATGTCGCTTGGGCGTCACCATCAACAGTAGACACGTCGATATTAACCTCACCATCCACAGCATAACGACGTCCATCAGGGCCTTTTTCATATTGATAACTCGGGCTTTGTGCCAAACTACCGCCCACCGCTGCGTGAGCTTGTTCGTGAGTTTTAACTTCGGTATCTCGCTGTGCAAGTTGATCAATCTGTTTAATTTCAGCTTGTTCTATTTGCTGTTGCTTGTCTTTTACCTGTTGCTCAACTTGCTGCTCTGCTGAATCATCCTGACTGTTTGACGTTTGAGGTTCTGTATTGACTGACGATTCATCTACGGATGAATTTTGTTCCGTCCGATTTGTCGCTACAGCTGAAGTATTTGTTTCTGTCGCTGAAGCATCCGAGGGTTGATTAAAGATATTAACTATAGGCTGTTGAGCATTAACAACTTCACCATTACTCGTTCTTGTGGGTTTAGCTGTGCTCACAAATGTTCCAGTAGCGACATCAGTAGCCTGGGTTTGAATAGCTGAACGATTCAATACACCAGTAAGATTGAGCGGACCACTTTTCAAGCTGTAACTATTGAAGGGATCTGCAGCAACTATTTGTGGCGGCTTAACCCCATTTGTATTTGCAGAAACAGAATTTGACGGATCGTTCTGATGAGTATCCGTACTTAAATTGGGTTTAAAGTCGACTGATGCTTTAAAAGCTGATGTGACTGTAGTTTGAATTGGGCTAGATTTGAGCGAACTGCTTTTTACTGAACTGTTTCTAACTTGATTTGAATTGATGATTTCAGGCTGAGCATCTATCACTTTAGCAGATGCCGGTTGAGCTTGTGGTGCAGATAAAGAATTGCGGTGGTTAAGTTGGGCAGTATTATTAACAGACCCAGTGTTAGCAGAAACCATCGCCGCATTCATGATTACACTTCAATATCAATCAAGCTACCAACAGTCTCAGATGCTACTTCAATCACTTTAGCAGATGCTTGAGCTTGGTTAGATGATTCAGTCGCTGACACTAAAGCAGATGTGGTGTCAGTTTGCCCAACAGCACGAGAACTTAAGGTCACAGTATCTTGTGCCGATGTATTTGGCACCGCAGGTTTTTGTTGATCTGGAGTGGCAACAGATGTTGTTGCTTGCGCTAAACCTTGTTGAGCACTCTGCAATCCCTGCATACCTGACGCATAGGCTGATTGAACTTGCATAATACTGCTCCTGATTTTAAAAAAGTCGATTCATTATGGCCTAAACCGACTAATATGTACAGTTTTCAAACAAAAGTTAGCTGTTAACCCAACCCATCTCCCAATCTTTCCATACTGGATTAATTCCTCGTCGCTTCATTTGTTCAACAACTTGCTCTACTGGACGGTTATCACTGATTTCAAATTGATCAAGTTGGCTGTCTGGCGCCATATAACCGCCTGGTTGAGTTGAACTGCCTGCACTCATGTGGGTAATTCCTAAAGGGAGTAAATTATCCCTTAATGATGGTAACTCTCGCGTGGATAAACTGATTTCAAGCTGGGGGTTAAACAACCTAAATGCACAGATCATTTGTACTAATCCTGCATCGGTTAATTCAACTTTCGGTGTAATGCCGCCAGTACATGGACGTAAACGAGGTAGTGAAATACTGTAGCGACTACGCCAGTAGGTATTTTCCAAGTAATCTAGATGAAAGCCCATAAGTAATGCATCTAAGCGCCAATCATCTAACCCAAGTAATACCCCGAGGCCAATTTTATCGATACCCGCTTTTGCCACTCGATCAGGGGTATCTAAGCGATAAATAAAATCTTGTTTTTTACCGCGAGTATGATGCTGAGCATAAGTATGAGCACGATAGGTTTCTTGGTATACCATAACGGCATCAACACCTAGTTTGCCAAGACGCCGATACTGCTCAGTCACCAATGGTTGAACTTCCATTGCCACGTAATTAAAAGACTTGCTAACTAACGGTAACACCGACTCAAAATACTCCATTCCAACTTTAGTTTCGTGTTCGCCAGACACCAATAATATAGAATCAAAACCACGTTGTTTAATGATAGCCATTTCCGCTGCTAGTTCATCACGAGTAAGAGTTTTGCGCTTGACCTTATTGCTCATACTAAATCCACAATAATCGCACTCATTGGCGCACAAGTTTGATAAATATAAGGGTAAGAAAAGACCAATATTGGCACCAAATCGCTGCCGAGTCAGCTTAGCAGCTTGCTTCGCCATCGGTTCAATGTATGGCATTGCGGCAGGAGATAATAATGCCAACAAGCTATCAAGATTACCGCTTGGATTTTTCAAAGCCAACTCAACGTCTTTGGCGGTTGTTGAATACAACTTCATCGATAATGCTTCGGGGGCTAATTGCGCAAATACGCTTGAATACGTCATACTAGCCCCCCTTACTATTCACTGACTTTGCAAGTGAACTGATTGATGGTTCTGACAAGAATCCGGTCAAAGGACTGGTCGCGTGAGCATGGTTGTTCACGGCCCCTAATCCAGCAAGATAAGCTTGTCTTCCTGTGGCAACCGCATCAGCAAAACATTTAGCCATTTGCTGAGGATTGGCACTACTTGCAATCGCGGTATTCACCAATACTGCAGCTGCGCCCATTTCCATAGCTCTGCAAGCTTGTGAAGGTGCACCTATGCCGGCATCCACTATTACCGGGATATTAGCCTGTTCGATAATAATGCTTAAGAATGTTTCCGTTGCTAACCCTTGATTACTGCCTATTGGACTGCCTAGTGGCATCACCGCAGCGCAACCGACTTCTTCTAAGCGCCTGCACAAGACTGGATCAGCATGCACATAAGGCATGACAATATAGCCTTGTTCGCATAAGTGTTGAGCCGCAATCAATGTTTCAATTGGATCGGGCATGAGGTATTTAGGATCGGGATGAATTTCAAGTTTAATCCATTTAGTGCCCAGTATTTCATAAGCGAGTTCAGCGGCAAAAATAGCTTCTTTGGCATTACGCGCACCAGCGGTATTAGGTAATAATTTAACCCCTATACTTTGCAAAGGACCGAGTAAGTTGTCATGACCGCGAGTTAAATCAATCCGCTTCATCGCTAAAGTAACTAACTGCGACCCAGAACTTGCTATCGCTTGTAACATTGTATTGTGATTTGAAAATTTTCCCGTTCCAGTGAGTAACCGAGACGAAAATTGATGATCGGCTATCGTTAACATTATTAACCTCCAGCAACGGCAGAAAAAACGGTGATATTGTCATCGGCTTGACACAATACATGCATCCAACGACTTCGAGGCACAACAGTATCGTTGACCACGATAGCCACTCCTTGAGTGGGTAAATCGCTGAGTATAAGTAGTTCAGCCAAATTCAAATTGGCCCGAACATGTTGCTCAACACCATTAAGGTGCAGGGTTATTAGCTCGAGGGGATCAGTTTGTGACATTAGACCGCTCCTGATGATCAGTTAATGGATATTGATGACATACTTCACATTGTGGGTCTTGACTCATTTGGGCATGCTGCCAGCGTAAATCCTTACCATTAAATCGATGTAGAACACCGTATTGGGTAAAGGTATTGCAGATGTGCTGAAGGCCCACCAGCGCTTGCATACTGGCTATAATGCCCACGGCCGGCCCAAACACGCCAGCTTGAGTACAATTTTGCATAATGGGTGTATCAAGTGGATATAAACAACAATAGCAACCGCTGTGTGAATGTGGGCTGGAAAAATCAAGACAAAATAATTGCCCCTGATATGCACTGATAGCACCACTAACCAAGGTTAACTGATGCTGTACACACAGTTGGTTTATCAATTGCCTCGCCCTGACATTATCTGTGCAATCGAACACCACAGGTTTTACCGTAAATCGTTTAACAAGCTGCTTAAAGTGCGCTGATGTAATGGGTTGTGCTAACACGTCGATATTGATTTGAGGGTAAGCATCGCTCAATGCACTTTTTGCAATGTTGACTTTTGCTTGGCCAATATCAGATGCTCTGAACAGGAGTTGCCTTGGTAAGTTGGATAATTCCACCACATCATGATCAATTAACAGTATTTGCTGAACACCCGCAGCAGCTAAATAATGCGCCACTACATTTCCTAAGCCTCCTACACCGATGATCACTACAGGGCTATTCATAATGGCAAGCTGTCCTGCTTCTCCTATATCACTCAGTAACATGGTGCGCGAATACTGAATATAATCCAGGCCAGATAGAGAATTCATACGCCCTCCTGAGGTGAACAGTTTTTTGCCAAAGGCCGCGTAAGCTGCAACCATTTATGATGCAAGGCTCGATACGCCTTCGCAGGATCGTCAGTCGTTGCCACCGCTCTAACAACAGCAGCATCACCAACACCGGTATCAGCAATCTGCTCAAGGTTATTGAGATTTATCCCGCCAATTGCGACTGTCGGATAATGGCGCGCAAATAAACTAACATAACGTTTAAGTTTACTGAGTCCTTGAGGCGCGGAAGGCATTTGTTTGGTCGTGGTAGCAAAAATATGCCCAAGAGCAATATATGAAGGCGAACATTGGTGGGCTAACAAGGCTTCAAAATAACTGTGACTTGATAACCCTAACGCCATTCCTGTTGCCGCTATCGCGGTTAAATCTGCAATGACCAAATCCTCTTGGCCTAAATGAACCCCAAAAGCACCGTGTTTAATCGCCAGTTGCCAATGATCATTAATAAACAACTGAGCATGATATTCGCGACCGAGTTTGATGGCCTCAATGATATTCGCTTCGAGTGTTAATCGTTGCCGATTATCGGTATCGGCATCGGTATTAGTCGCTAGCTTGGCACGATATTGGACCGTCTTGCAGCCCGCTTTTAAGACATTTTTTAATATTCCAAGATCATCTAAAACAGGATAAATCCCCAAGGATTGATGCACCGCTTTAAAACCATTCAGTGGAGCTGGCTTAAACCGATCTTGAGCGCGATAGTCAGAAGAGACTAAATTGATTGATGGCATCATTCCTAAGTCATCAGGCCAACCAGTGCGGGCTAATACACCAGGTCCTTGGCCGAGGCTTACACCTAAAGCGAGTCCCTTATTGACATAGGCTTTTGCCAGCACAATGGCATCATGGATAACGAAGTCATGGGCAATAAAACACGCAATTGCAGATGATAATGTGCAACCACTGCCATGATTATTAGTCGTTGCTATCCGCGGGTTACTTAGCATAAACATCGCATGACTGTGTGCAAGGCTGGCGCCTTTAACGCTTTTACTCACATATACATCTATCGCCTGCTGTTGCTGCCACTGAGCATCACCGCCTTTAGCGAGCACATGGCATTTAAATGTATCGGATAACAATTTGGCATCGCGGATCATTTGCTGTTGCTGTTGCTGAGAACCATTGTTGCCGACATCAGCACAATCTTGCGCTAATGCAGACTGAGAACATAAACGTTTCAATTCGTGCTGATTAGGCGTTAGTAAATCAATTAAACCAATGAGAGGGCTAAAATCGAGATCGATAGGATTAAAGTGCGCACCACTACTGGCGACCATGACAGGATCAAGCACCACAAAAGGTACCATCATCTGAATAGCACGCATTTGAGCTAAACAGCCAGCTAATATGTCCACCTGTGCTTGGGATGCCAACAGGCCAATTTTAATCGCCACTGGCGGCAGATCGGCAAGTAAACTGCTGAACTGAGCCAACAACATGGATTCAGAAACGGTTTCTACAAGACTCACACTGACTGAGTTTTGCGCAGTTACTGTGGTTATTACGCTACACCCGTGACACGACAAGTCTTGCATAGTTAATAAATCAGCTTGAATCCCCGCACCACCACCACTGTCTGAACCGGCTATGGTCCAGACAATGGGTGGGGTTTGCGTTATGGATTCACTGACAAATGTCGATGAATTCATGGCGATTATTCAACCTCTACCGTTAAGTCAGTATTAACTTGTGCTGCGGGTTTGACGTCGTGATAAAGCGCCGAGCCCGACGCTTTGAACTCTGCCGACTTTTGCGCCATCGCTTCGGACGGATTTATGGCTTGAGCCGTATGTAGAGCTTGATAAGCACTAACGGAAGATACTTCAACCTTAAGTGCTTCAGCTTGTTCAAGATTCGCGGCATATTCACGCACTTCGTGGGTTATTTTCATCGAACAGAATTTAGGCCCACACATTGAACAAAAATGAGCCACTTTGGCTGATTCTTGTGGTAACGATTCGTCGTGGTAAGCACGAGCTGTATCAGGATCAAGACCTAGGTTATATTGATCTTCCCAACGGAATTCAAAGCGGGCTTTTGATAATGCATTATCACGTACTTGTGCACCTGGATGACCTTTAGCGACATCAGCAGCATGAGCTGCAATCTTATAGGCAATTAAGCCTTGTTTTACATCTTCTTTGTTAGGCAAGCCTAAGTGTTCTTTAGGGGTGACGTAACACAACATCGCCACGCCGTACCAAGCCATCATGGCAGCGCCGATGCCTGAGGTGAAGTGATCATAGCCAGGCGCAATATCGGTTGTTTGTGGGCCTAATGTATAAAATGGCGCTTCATCACAAAGGGCCAATTGCTTTTCCATATTGACTTTAATCAATTGCATTGGCACATGACCTGGGCCTTCGATGATGGTCTGCACATCGTATTCCCATGCAATTTTGACCAATTCACCTAAGGTTTCTAATTCCGCAAATTGCGCTTCATCATTGGCGTCGGCAATTGAACCGGGGCGCATACCATCCCCTAACGACAACGACACATCGTATTGGGCGCAAATTTGGCAAATATCGCGAAAATGTTCATATAAGAAACTTTCTTGATGATGACTTAAACACCACTTAGCCATAATTGAACCGCCACGCGACACAATGCCGGTAAGGCGTTTGGCGGTCATGGGTACATAACGCAATAACACCCCTGCATGAATCGTAAAATAGTCTACGCCCTGCTCGGCTTGTTCAATCAATGTATCTCTAAATACCGCCCAACTGAGGTCTTCGGCAACGCCATTAACCTTTTCTAATGCTTGATAAATCGGCACAGTACCAATCGGCACAGGCGAATTACGGATAAGCCACTCACGCGTTTCATGAATATAACGTCCAGTCGACAAATCCATGACCGTATCGGCGCCCCAACGGGTAGACCACACGAGTTTTTCAACTTCTTCTTCAATCGAAGATGTCACCGCCGAATTACCAATATTGGCATTCACCTTCACCAAAAAATTACGCCCAATAATCATAGGTTCAGTTTCAGGATGGTTAATATTCAGCGGAATAATTGCTCGACCTCGGGCGACTTCATCGCGGACAAACTCAGGAGTGATAAGTTGCCCAATATGCGCGCCAAAAGCCTCACCAAGCGATTTTTGAGTCAACACGGTGTCGGTTACTTCAGCACGAGCCATGTTTTCACGAATGGCAATGTATTCCATTTCAGGGGTAATAATACCTTGGCGTGCATAATACATTTGGGTCACGCATTTGCCCTTCTTGGCACGTTTAGGCGCGACAAGGGCGTCAAATCGTAAATGATCGAGTCCATCGTCGACCAGTCGTTGTTGGGTAAAACCCGAACTTGCACCCGTTAATTGCTCAGTATCTTGTCGCTCATCAATCCATGCTTGACGGATTTTAGGTAAGCCTTCACGCACATTAATATCGGCAAGGGGATCAGAATAAGCACCCGCGCAGTCATAAACCATGATCGGCGGATTGGCTTGTTTAATGGGTGCAGCGTCGGTACCACCAATAACGGTATCAGTTTGATTAACTTGACGCATAGCGACGTTGATATCAGCACGACTACCCGCTAAATAGACTTTTTCCGAGTTAGGATGTTGTAACGGTTTAAGGGTATCAATAAATTGTTGAGCGTTAGCTCGAGTTTGACGACGGTTTGGATTTGACATTAGCAACCTCAATATTAAGAGTAGAGTTGCTTGTCTGGAGAGGTGTTGATAGCAGCAGTAAACAATAAAAAAGCTATTGCTTACGTCAATAATCACATAGAAAAATACTAATGTAATAACGTAACTGGAATATAAACCGATAAAAAACTCGGAGGTAAACGTCCAATTACAATCGTGTTAATACGTTATTTATCTTCCCAATAATCATGATTATTACGCTTGTTTCCTTCGCAGGTTCTAGCCTGATCAGGTTCAACGGATCCCGAATAAACGGTCTCAGCCATAATGGCACTCCGACAAGATGTCACGCAGTATAAGCAAGCTTGTCGCTAAATAACAAGCACTAAAATAATCATTTCATACAAAAGTCATCAATCCACATATCAGAAACTGATGCAGTGTCATTGATATCTCCATGATTCATTCATTACCACAGACAGGTATTCATCAAGGTGCGACACTATGTCGCATTCATCATATTTATTAGCAGGTTATAATTTAACAGACTAATAAACACCTTTGAAATATATTCATCAAAGGTTAATAAAATAACAACAAAGGTGATGACATTGACAAATAAAGTAATGCAAACCATTAAATTAAATACTAATTCCCCATGGGTTTACTCATCAATTGCATTGGCTATAATGTTTGCTATTACACAACCTGTGATGGCTGAACAGTATGATAAGCGAAATAGTGAAGCCATTGAGCGGGTTGAAGTACATGGACAAGCGGCCAATAACGATTTACTCGGTTCTGCACAAAACTTATTAAATAAACAAGGTGTAGATTTTTCTGAAGCGGGTGGTGTATCAGCATTACCGATTTTAAATGGCATGATGGGCGATCGGATCAAAGTGCTCATTGATGGCAGCGACACTACGTCATCATGTGCAAACCAGATGAACCCGCCACTTTCATATGTGTCAGCCAATCAAATTAGTTCGATTCAAGTGGTTGCTGGAGTCTCTCCGGTGAGCGCCGGTGGCGATAACATTGCTGGCGTAATTAACGTCACTAGCTTAACACCTGTATTTACCGATAGCGACACAGTGACATGGCAAAGTGGTAACATATCTAGCGGTTATCGAAGCACTAATGACGCCATTCTCGCAGGTGTAAATGCCACTGTAGCAAGTAAAACATTAAGCTTTAGTTACCAAGGATCATTTGAAGATGCAAACAGCTATACAGATGGCCATGGCGATAAAGTACTAGACACTTTATACCAATCACAAAATCATGCATTAACCGCTGCTTGGCAAGATGACATTCAACAAGTCGCTGTCAAACTGACTCATCAACATATCCCCTTTCAAGGTTTTGCAAACCAGTATATGGACATGACGAATAATGACAGTTATGGCGCATTAGTACGTTATCAACGAACACTTGAAAACGAAGGCGAGTTCACAGCCCAAGCAAACTGGCACAATGTAGAGCATCAAATGGGCTTCTTTACCGATGAAAAAACCGGCATGATGCCAATGAAAACTAAGGGTAAAGATTACAGTTACCAACTGCATTGGCAGCTACCAATGAGCTCAAACAGCACCTTATTAATTGGCCAAGAATATTATGTTTATCAACTTGATGATACATGGCCAGCGATTGAAGGTTCAGCCATGATGGGCCCCAATGACTATGTCAATATTAATGATGGCGAACGCCAACGTGCAGCTATTTATGGCGAGTGGCAACAAACACTTAATACACGTTGGTGGCTGTCTGCAGGTGTTCGTTATGAATACGTATCAACCAGCACAGGTGAGGTTCAGCCTTATAACACCATGAGCATGATGGGCATGACCAATGTTAATGCCATAGCCGCAGATGAATTTAATGGTCTCTATCGAAAGCGCAATGACAATAACATCGATGCGACCCTTCTTGCTCGCTATCAACTCAGCGATACTGAAGTGATAGAGCTTGGTTTAGCCCAAAAGAACCGCGCACCCAATTTATATGAGCGATACAGTTGGGGCCAAAGCACCATGGCCACAACGATGATTGGCTGGTATGGCGATGCAAACGGCTACATAGGCAACCCAGACCTAAGTGCAGAAACTGCACATACATTGAGTATGGCTTACAAGCTAGTACAAGATGATGTAGCATTTAGTGCAACAGCTTGGTGCAGCGGCATTAACGATTTTATTGATGCCAATGTGGTCAGCAGTTTTAATCGCACAAGCATCGATAGTAATAGTCGTCATATTTTACAGTTTACAAATGTGGACGCTAACTTGTTTGGTGCACGCATTGATGCTGAATATCAACTAGCAGACAACGACACGGGTAAATGGCTCATTAACGCTAACATCAACGCAACGCGCGGCGAAAGAGATGACAACGACCAACCGCTGTATCAAATAAAACCTTTGCAAACAGAGCTAGCTTTGCAACAACAGCTAGGTGATTGGCAAAATAGTATCAGTTGGCAATGGGTTGCAAGTAAAGATCGCGTGGATGAACAGCGTTTAGAAAACACAACTGACAGTTACTCACTGCTTAATTTAAGCAGCAGTATCCAATGGCATGATGCCACAATGACAATTGCAGTGAAAAATCTACTGGATGAGTATTATCAACTGCCTCTAGGCGGTGTCAGTATCGCTGATTATAAAGCTGACAGCAGTAACGGTTTTCAACAAATAGCCGGTGCGGGTCGCTCACTCGAATTGAATGTCAGTTACGCGTTCTAGTTAATCTTCTATAAGTAATAAAGCCGATACCCAGTAATATTTACCACATTATTGGCTAGGCTAAAACACCAGTTCCTTTGATTTTTAGACAGAAAAAAGCCCCTACATTGCTGTAGAGGCTTTTTCTTATTTGGCGGAGCGGACGCTGATGTTGAAACAGTGAACCCGCGACCTCCGGCGTGACAGGCCGGTTTCTATTGAACTGCGATGGAATAACATTAATGCGCTGACATTTGATAATCTAGCAGGTATTGCATCCTAGTCTGAATCACCAATTCTGGTAATTTTTGAACAGAAAAAAGCCCCTACATTACTGTAGAGGCTTTTTTCTTATTTGGCGGAGCGGACGCTGATGTTGAAACAGTGAACCC
>TARA_R110002167_G_scaffold4648_4_pt1 | contig 38841 bp, 40 predicted proteins | sample TARA_R110002167 | Tara Oceans TARA_R110002167 (sample SAMEA4398238) | marine metagenome | biome: Polar Biome; feature: [MES] marine water layer (ENVO:01000295) within the mesopelagic zone...; material: water (ENVO:00002006), including particulate matter (ENVO:01000060) such as......
GCTTGATGTAGTTAACCTGCTTGCCCTGGTAGGCTTCGATCGCTTTCTGCAGATCCCATTTGACGATCTGGCTGTCGATAAACACCGTGGTGTAGGCGTTGCCGCGGCCATCGAAGGCGGTGTGCAACGGTCCCAGGCCCAGCTCTGGTTCGGCGGCGACCACGTCACGGGGTTTGATCTTATCGTCGAACAGGGCGTCGAACTTGTGGATGTCGAGTACCGTCACGGTTGGAGACAACTTGCCGTTAGCGACCGCGTAGCGACCGTCCGGGGCAGTATTCATACCGTGTGGGCTCTTGGGTACCGGCACATAACGGGTCAACTTGGAGCCCTTACGACCGTTAACAACCGGCACATCGGAACCGGGCAGTTTGATAAAGTTGCCCGCTTTTACCGCAGCTTCGATCCGGGCGATGTTGAAAATCACCACGTGATCGCGTTCGTTACGCATGGTGCCAGCCAGGTCAGTAGCATTCTCGGAGTTATAGCAGGTGGAGAAGGCGTATTTGCCCGTGTAGTCGGCGTCGGTGTTATCCAGGTTGCCATCAACAATCACCTGCCATGCCACCGTCATGGTCTCGGCATCGACGGCGCTGAACATGGTGTAGTAGCCCTCGACGTCATTCATGCTGGCGAGACTGCCATCGTTGGGGTGCGGAATGCGGAACTCGGCGTTGCAGAACACATACTTGGTATAGGGGACCTTCTGCACTCGCAGGCCGTGGATCGCCTGGACGTTAGGGATGGTGATGATCTTGTCGGTCTTCATGATATCGCAACGGATCCGGGCAACCCGGCTGTTACCCTTATCGTTGATGAAGATGTATTTGCCGTCGTAGTGACCGTCGGTCATGCTCATATGCGGGTGGTGAGCGTCACCCACCAGGAACTTGTTGTCCTTGCCGAGGATCTCTTTGGATTCGTTGGTCAGCCCCCAGCCGGTGGCGCAGTCGAGGTTGAAGACCGGAATGCGCATCAGTTCACGCATCGATGGTACCCCGAGAATACGCACCTCGCCCGAGTGACCGCCACTCCAGAAACCGTAATACTCATCGAGGTCACCGGGCGCCACGGCACCGGTCTGTCCGGTTGAGGCGGCGGCAGTGGTGGACATTAAGGAGGCGCTCATTCCCGCCACGCCAGCGCCGACCAAGGCGGCGGATGAGCCCAAGAACAGGCGGCGGCTGAATTTTACATGATCGCTTGCCTGGTCATCATCAATATCGACGGCAGGTAGGTTTTTATCGTTGGGATCAATCATTCTTGGTTCTCCGTAACTTAGGTAGGTCGTGCTCGGTTTTAACGTGTCGGCATCGGGCCGTTAAAATGGACATTATTTAAAGTAGCGCATTCATAATGCAGGGGTACTGATTTCAACCGCTGGAATCTGATTTTTTGCCTTCTTGCGTTTTTTCAACACCAGCGGTGGACACTTGTCGTGATTGTGATAGGTGACCTGGCAGTCAAGGCAGTGATGGCATTCGTTGGCATTGATCCGGCCATCGGGTTCGATCGCCTGGATCTCACATTCGTTGGCACAGACCCGGCAGGGCTGACCGCACTCTTTGCGCCGCTTAAGCCAGTCGAAGATCCGGAACTTGGACGGGATCACCAGTGCTGCACCCAGCGGGCAGAGATAGCGACAGTAGACCTTGCGGGTGAACAGCGATATAAACAGCAATACGGCAGCGTAGAGTACATAGCCCCATTCGCGTTGGAACTTGAGCATGATCGCGGTCTTGAAGGGTTCGACTTCGGCGTAGTGCTCGGCGGCGTTGAGGGACTCGAGCGAGACTGCGAATAGCGCCAGCAGGATGATGTACTTAACCGCCCAGAGCCGCTCGTGAACCGCCCAGGAGGGTTCAAACTGTTTGATCTTAAGTTTGCGGGCAACTACATTGATCAGCTCCTGCAATGCGCCGAATGGGCACAGCCAGCCACAGAAGATGCCGCGCCCCCAGAGCAGCAGGGTCATCGCCACGTAGCCCCAGAGAATAAAGATGATCGGATCGAGCAGGAACAGCTCCCAGTGAAAGTCGGCCTTGAGCGCATGGACAAAGGTGAACACGTTGACGATGGACAGCTGACCCAGGGTGTACCAGCCGATAAATCCGACCGTATAGATCAGGAACAGATGACGCAGATTGTTGAGAAACCGGGGGAAGCGAACCAGGTAGTCCTGCATGAAGATGATAACCGTCAGCAGCACTAGGCTGATCACCAGTACCGAGATTTGGAACTGTTTGTTTAGCCATATCGAGACCCATAACGGCTGAGGTTCGTTCTTGATAACTGGGGCGGGCCGATCGATATAGGCCTCAGGAATCTGGTAGTCGCCGTAGAAGCTGGTGAAGACGCTCTCCAGGGCACCGATCTGGCGGCGCACCAGCAGCTGCACTTGCCAGGGCGAGCCGGGATCGAACTGATAACTGGCCCGGACGATAAAGATCGTCATCTCGTCGAAATCCGGGAAGCCCTCGATATAGACATCGTTCAGCCGGTAGTAATCGCTGTCGTGGAAGATGATCGCCTTGCCGTTCTGCTGTAGTTGGGTGCGATCGAAGATGCCGCCACGCACATAACCGTTGCCCTTGAACGAGTAACGCCCCTTGCCGAACAGGGCGATCGCCTGATCACCCGGCTGGAGTTGTTCCATCAGCCAGCTAAATTCTGACTCCCCCAGCAGGTTGCGGCCGATGGTGGGGGCGTTGAGCGGGGCATAGAAGAGGTCGATAAACAGCTCCTCTTTCTGCTTGAGGCTGGCCGTGTCGACGTCGGCGGCCGCGGTATTGGCGAAGGCCTCATCTACCCGACCGCGGTTGAGCAGTAATCTACGGATGGAACCGTCTCCGGTGAGCGTCGCCCAGTCTGCGGGACGGTACAGCTGCGCTTTAATGATGGCGGGTGGCATGGCATCGACAGCGCTGAGTCCGGCGATCTCCAGCGCGCGCCCGACTTTGAGTGCCGAACGTGTCAGCGCCTCGTTGATCACCATCACGGTAACCGTGGCACCGGTGATGGCGTCGACGTTGGTGATCTCAGGGTCGGTGCCGCCGCCGACCTGGACCCGATTGGTGACATTCAGCCCCTGGTACTGGTCGGTAAAATCAAACAGTTTTTGTTCGGGAATGCCCACTAGCAGAATCGGCTCGTGGTGCTCGAGTACCTGGACACTGAGATAATTGCCCTCGGTATCCATGGCGACCAACACATTCACCGGTTCGCCGGAGTAGGCGGGTATATCCAGGATATCCTCGGTTTCGAAGGCGTAACCGAGGACTGTGTCGCCTTGGCTGATGGTTCGAATCAGCGGCCCGTTAACGCCTGCTGGGGCCTTGTCACTGATCGTGGCAGTCTCTGGAAAAGCCGCCTGAATGTAGGGCAGCGCGGGTTTAGCGGCGCTGATCTCAATAGCAGAGGTATTGACTGCAGCTAGCAGGGTCAGCAGGCACAGTAGGGTGGTGATAAACGTTTTGATGCGGTTCATAGGTCCTGGGTCTGATGTGCAAACCTGAGTAGTGAGGTAGGCGATCAAACTAAGTTTATAGTTTAGTAGAGGGGTTGGGATTGATGAAGATCAATTATAGGTAAAAGGATAGCCTGATCGTGGGTCGGGTTTCAACCCGACGACCGCTAAGCCGATGTTGGAATGAATTCCGACCCTGTGCTCTCTTAGGGGGTACCTGAGGCAGGGGTTTTTCTAACTAGAAGCGCAGTTCGGTGTTACCGTAGCACGAGCAAACGTCCGTGGACTCGGGCCGTTCATAACTACCCCGCTGCTCCAGCAGCATCGCTTAGAGCCATTCGGCATCACCGGCCAGAGGGGGTGTAGATACCGGCGAGGGCAGTATAGCAAGGCCTGCTGATAGCGTTTATTAGTTGAATAGGGGGTAGCGCAAAACAGGAGGGGTTAATCTACCGCTTAGGCGTCGCATGCTTGAAAGGCATCGCGGGATTGCCCCTGCACAATGCCTTTTCGAAGCGACTGGATAATTGCCGCAACAGTTAGATAGTAGATAGCCTTTCTATAGGGATTCTAGCCCTTGCTCTGCTCGCGTGCGATGGCGCGGTAGGCGATATCGCTGCGGTAACTCATTCCTTTCCAGCTCACCTGTTTAAGTAATGCGTAGGCGTTGGCTTGTGCTTCGGTTACCGAGTTTCCCAGCGCGGTAGCGCAGAGCACCCGGCCACCGGCAGTTACTACCTGGCCCTCTCGGTTAGCGGTACCGGCATGAAATAGCTTGCTGCCTTCGGCTTCGCTGGGCGGCAGGCTGATCACATCGCCCTTGGGGTAGTCGCCGGGGTAGTTGCTGGCGGCCAGGACAACACCGACGGCTGGGCGTGGATCCCAATCGGCATGGGCCTGATCGAGCTTCTTCGCCAACGCGGCTTCGCAGAGTTCAACCAGGCTGGAGTTGAGGCGCAGCATGATCGGTTGGGTTTCGGGATCACCAAAGCGGCAGTTGTATTCGATCACCTTGGGAGTGCCGTCAGCCATGACCATCAGACCGGCATAGAGGAATCCAGTGTAGCTATTGCCTTCCGCGGCCATGCCACGAATGGTCGGCATGATCACTTCGTTCATCACCCGAGCATCGATCTCGGGAGTGACGACGGGTGCCGGGGAGTAAGCACCCATGCCGCCGGTATTAGGCCCCTGATCGCCATCTAGAGCGCGCTTGTGATCCTGACTTGTGGCCATGGAAAGCACGTTGCTGCCATCGGCTATCACAATGTAGCTGGCTTCTTCACCATCGAGAAACTCTTCAATGACGACGCGACAGCCCGCTTCACCGAAGGCGTTACCGGATAACATATCCTGTACCGCGGTTTCCGCCTCTTCCAGGGTCATCGCCACGATCACGCCTTTGCCGGCAGCCAGACCGTCGGCCTTGACCACGATAGGCGCGCCCATTTTGCGTAGGTAGGCGAGAGCAGGCTCGACTTCGGTAAAGTTCTGGTAGTAGCCGGTCGGGATCTGATGCCGTGCCAGGAAATCCTTGGTGAATGCCTTAGAGCCTTCCAGTTGCGCGGCGCCCGCACTGGGACCGAAGACGGCCAAGCCTGCGGCCTGGAACCTGTCTACAGTGCCTGCAACCAGCGGCGCTTCGGGGCCCACGATGGTCAGGTCAATGGCATTCGCCTGGGCGAAAGCGATCTGGGCGTCGACATCCATGACCTCGATGGCGACATTTTCCAGTTTAGACTCCAGCGCTATGCCGGCGTTACCGGGGGCGACAAATACCTGGCTAACACGGGGATCTTGAGCCGCTTTCCATGCCAGCGCATGTTCGCGACCACCGCTACCGAGTACCAATACTTTCATGGCTATTCCTTAAAATCAGCAGACTGGGTTTAATCAATCTACATCTGTGTGTTTGATTAAGGTTAGGGCAAAGTGCAGCGAGCGAAGGTCAGGTTAGGCGAAAGCCCACGAAGGAGCGCAGTTTACAATTGTAAATGAGCATCCTGAGCGGGCTTTCAACGACGCCTCAGCGAGCGCAGCCGCTTTGCACAAGCTTAATGGCGGAAGTGACGCATCCCGGTGAACACCATGGCAATGCCCGCTTCGTTGGCAGCGGCGATCACTTCGTCATCGCGCATCGAACCACCGGGCTGGATAACCGCCACAATACCCGCAGCAGCAGCGGCATCGATACCGTCACGGAAGGGGAAGAAGGCATCCGATGCCATCACCGATCCAGGGACTTCCAGGCCTTCGTCAGCCGCTTTGATACCGGCGATTTTAGCGCTGTAGACACGGCTCATCTGACCTGCGCCGACACCGATAGTCTGGCCATTTTTGACATAGACGATCGCGTTGGATTTGACATATTTGGCGACCTGCCAGGCGAACAGTAGGTCACGAAGCTGCTGTTCGGTCGGGGCACGTTCGGTCACCACTTTGAGTTCGCTTGCTACCACCATGCCCAGATCGTTGTCCTGAACCAACAATCCGCCGTTGACTCGTTTGAAGTCAAACGAGGTAGCACGCTCCTCGCTCCATTCGCCGCATTCGAGCAGACGCACATTGGGCTTGGCCGCGATCACATCGGAGGCCGCCTGAGAGACGCTTGGAGCGATGATCACTTCGACAAACTGGCGGGCAACGATTGCCTCTGCTGTAACCTCATCCAGCTCGCGGTTGAAGGCGATGATGCCGCCAAACGCTGAGGTCGGATCGGTCTGGAAGGCGAGGTTGTAGGCTTCAAGAATATTGTCACCGATGGCGACGCCACAGGGGTTGGCGTGCTTAACGATAACGCAGGCAGGCTCGCGGAAGGGTTTAACGCATTCCAATGCGGCATCGGTGTCGGCGACGTTGTTAAACGACAGCGCTTTGCCTTGCAGTTGATGCGCGGTTGATACCGAAGGCTCGGCGGGGTTTTTCTCGACGTAGAAGGCGGCACGCTGGTGCGGGTTTTCGCCGTAACGCATCTCCTGCGCCTTGATAAACTGGGTGTTAAAGGTGCGCGGGAAGTTCGAGGGGGTATCACTGTCGTGATCGATCCGGTTGCCCAGGTAATTGGCGATCGCACCGTCATACGCGGCGGTGTGTTCAAATGCCTGAACAGCTAGGTCAAAGCGGGTGTGTTGGAACAGTTGCGCATCGTTGGCCGCCATCTCCTGGAGCACCGAGTCGTAGGACTCTGCATTGACGACGATGGCCACGAAGGCGTTGTTTTTGGCGGCCGAACGAACCATGGTCGGACCGCCGATATCGATGTTCTCAATTGCCATCGGCAGGGTGCAGTCAGCACGGGCGATGGTCTGTTCAAACGGATATAGATTAACCACGACCATATCGATCGGCTTGATGCCGTGCTCGGCCATCACCGCATCATCTTTACCACGACGACCAAGAATGCCGCCGTGTACTTTGGGATGCAGGGTCTTGACCCGACCATCCATCATCTCCGGGAACTGGGTGTAATCAGAGACTTCAACCGCTTTAATCTGGTTGTCGCAGAGCAGTTTGTAAGTGCCGCCCGTCGATAGGATCTCAACGCCCTGGGCGCTAAGGGCCCGGGCAAATTCGACGATACCGGTTTTATCGGAGACGCTGATCAGGGCGCGACGGATCTTGATCGGATTGATGGTTTCAGACATGGCTGGATACGTCTCAACTAGAAAGGTAGGGGGAATAGCTACGGCGAATGATGCTCTACAGCGATCGATGTACTATCGATACTCTACAGTAGGTCGTACTGCTTCAGCTTCTTTCGCAGGGTGCCGCGATTAAGGCCTAATACCTCAGAGGCACGGGTCTGGTTATCGCGGGTGTAGAGCATCACGGCTTCAAGCAGCGGCGCTTCGATCTCGCTCAGTACCAGGTCATAGACATTGCTGGCTGGCTGGCCGTCGAGTTGCTTGAAGTAATGATCAACGGCCTCTGCGACGCTTTGACGCAGGCGCTTGGGCTGGATCTGTTCGTTGGCTGCGCTTGCAGAGAGCTGGAGAGGAGCGTCTAGTTCGGTCACTGTGATTGTACTACCTAATGTCATGGGTTCTATGCCGCTTGAGTGGTGCGTCGGTGGAGGTCAAAAAAATCGCTGATCGTCGACAGTTGTTGATGGGGGTGTTCTAGGGTGTTGAATTGCGCTTTGAAAGTCTTGGGGGTGTCGCTACCCTGCAGAGCTGAGAGATACCAGCCAACATGTTTGCGGCTGATTCTGACGCCCAGGTAATCGCCGTAAAAAGCATGTACGGCCTGAATATGGCTTTTCATCAAGGCTTCGATGAGTTCGCTGCCGGGTGGATCGAGATGTTCCCCGGTGTTCAAAAAATGGTTGATCTGAGCAAAAATCCAAGGCTGACCCTGAGCGGCGCGGCCGATCATGACTGCATCTGCACCGGTGCTCAGCAGCACCTGCTGGGCTTTCTCGGGAGAGTCGATATCTCCATTGGCAATCAGTGGGATAGAGATCGCTTGGCGAATATCGGCAATGGTGGTGTATTCGGCTTCGCCACGGAAACCGCAAGCACGGGTTCGGCCGTGAACCGCCAGTGCGGCTATGCCACTCTGTTCGGCGATACGGGCAATCCGGATGCCGTTACGGTTATGGCTATCCCAGCCGGTGCGGATTTTAAGGGTAACGGGTATGTCGACCGCCGCCACTACCGCGTCCAGAATCTCGCGGACCAGGCCCTCGTCACGCAGTAGTGCAGAGCCTGCGGCCTTGCTGCAGACTTTTTTTGCCGGACAGCCCATGTTGATATCGATAATCTGGGCTCCGGTCTCGGCATTCAGGCGTGCGGCTTCGGCGAGCATTTCGGGATCACCACCGGCAATCTGGATAATCCGCGGCTCGGGTTCGCCACTGTGGTTGAGCCGCTGGCGAGACTTACGGCTGTTCCAGAGGCTTGTGTCGGCGGTGATCATCTCTGAAGGTGTCAGGCCGGCGCCCTGCTGACGGCAGAGATGGCGGAAGGGTTGATCCGTCACGCCTGCCATAGGTGCGAGTACCACCTGGCTGTCAATACTGTAGGGGCCGATGCTGAACACAGAGCACTCGTTGCAAAGATGAATAGGGTTAAAAAGCGTCCCGGCCGGCAACAGCAAATCGCCATCGATCTGGATAAGATCAATCGTTAAGTCTGTGCTCGGATAGGTCGCTAATAATACCCGCAGAGGCCTGCTTGGGGGAAGAGGGATTGGTCATTTGTTATTCAAAAAATATGGTTTTGGGCGCAGAAACTGGAGCTGATAGCTAGGAGCCAGGGTACCAGGATCAAGTAGCTCAAGATGGATTTGGATCGGACTCTGGTTGGGCATTAGCTCGCCAGGGCTCAGGTCGCCAGCCAGATACTCCCGGGGTTGGAAGGTGCGCGAGGCGCGTAAGCTGTTGTCGATCCCTGAAAAACTGAGCTGCAGGGCAGGAAAGGGCTGATCAAAAGGGGCCCGGTTGATCAGCACTAGATCCAGCGTTAGCGCGTTGTCGTAGTCGGGGTGCTGGCGAATCAGCAGTTGTTCGCTGTTGATGCTGAGCAGGTCCTGGCGGGGGGGCAGGCGGCAGTCGAGTTTTCGGCAGGCGTAGGCATAAACCGGTTCCAACAGCGCTTGCTGCGATAGCTGATCGCGCTCGAACCAGAGTATCTGCACTCCGATCCCCGAGAGCGCCAGCAGAATAAGTAGGCTGTAGAGGATACTGGCGACCGGGTTGTTGCTGCCACGGGAGGAGAGCAAGACCGCTTCGCGGGGGATCGCATGCTGGACCGAGGCCTTGGGTGCCGCCGCGCTGCTTTCTAGGTGTTCGGTGGCGATAAAAATTTGCTGGCAGCTGCTGCAGCGCACCTGGCCTCCTGCGGCACGCAACTGGCCGCGGCTGACATCGAAGCGCGTCCTGCAGCCGGGGCATTGGGTGATGAACTGCTGTCGCATAGCGGAACTCTCGTGTTAGCGGCGCACACCGGTCAGGCGTACCCATTCATCGCTTATTACGGGTGGGTCCAATTCAAACCAGGGCAAGTAGGCCTGGGTCAGTTGTTCGGTCTGGCTGGCCAATACGCCTGAAAGAGCGATTTTTCCACCGGGGTTGAGCAGTGCTTTCAGGGTAGGCGCCAGTTCCACCAGTGGCCCTGCGAGAATATTTGCCACCAGTAGGTCGACAGTCAGCTGGGGGTGTTTCTCGGCCAGTTGCGGTGGGTAATAGAGTTCGAGATGGCTATCGTCGATATGATTGCGCTGGGCATTGTCTCGGCTGGCTTGGAGTGCCTGAGGATCGATATCGATACCGATCATCCGGGTAGCGCCTAGCAGCAGCGCAGCGATCCCCAGAATGCCGGAGCCACAGCCATAATCGATCACCGTTGTTGCGTCCAGATCCTGTTGCTCCAGCCACTCAAGGCAGAGTGCCGTGGTGGGATGGGTGCCGGTGCCAAAGGCAAGGCCTGGATCCAGCATCAGGTTAATAGCGCTAGGATCGGGAACCGGCTTGGAGCTGGGGCAGACCCACAGCCGTTGGCCGAATTGCATCGGATGGTAGTTATCCATCCATTCGCGCTCCCAGTCTTTGTCTTCGACCAGCTCGGTCTTGTGCGGGGGAAAAGGTGCGTCCGGGGCGATTGTCTGATGTCCCTGGTTAACCCATGCCAGAACCTGATCCATATCGGTCTCGGCATCAAATAGGCCGATGATCCGCGTCCTGTCCCAGAGCGGGGTCGTGCCGCGCTCGGGCTCAAACAAAGGCTGATCTGCCGCGTCCTCCAGAGTAACCGCACAGGCGCCGGCTTCTAACAGCAGGTCCTCGTAACGTTCGGTTAGCAGGGGCGGGGTTTCGAGTTTGAGTTGAAGCCAGGGCATGAGCATTCTCTTAAGGCAGAAAGTACAAACCCTCTATAGAAGAGGGTTCGTGGTCGGGATCGAAGCGGCGATTATAGACCCAGCTTCTTCTCCAGGTAGTGGATATTGACGCCGCCCTTCTGGAAGTGCGAATCGCGAACAATCTCCTGCTGCAGCGGGATGTTGGTTCTGATGCCTTCTATCAGCGTTTCATCCAGGGCGTTTTTCATCCGGATTAGTGCCGTAGCTCGGTCTTCGCCATGGGTGATTATCTTGGCGATCAACGAATCATAATAGGGTGGCACGGTGTAGCCGCTGTAGAGGTGCGAGTCAACCCGCACACCCAATCCGCCGGGCGCGTGGAAGTGGCTGACCAGGCCCGGACAGGGGAGGAAGGTTTTGGGGTCTTCGGCGTTGATACGGCACTCGAAAGCGTGGCCATTAACCTTAATGTCCTCCTGTTTGATCGAGAGTGGCATACCACTGGCGATCTTGAGTTGCTCTTTAACGATATCGACACCGGTGATCATCTCGGTGACCGGGTGCTCTACCTGTACCCGGGTATTCATCTCGATGAAATAGAAGCCGCCGTCTTCGTAGAGGAATTCGAACGTACCTGCACCCCGGTAGTTGATCTTGATGCAGGCGTCGACACAGCTCTTGAGAACCGCAGCACGGGCAGCTTCGTCGATAAACGGAGCAGGCGCTTCTTCAACGACTTTCTGGTGACGGCGCTGCATCGAGCAATCACGGTCATACAGATGGATGGCATTGCCCTGGCCATCGGCCAGTACCTGGACTTCAACGTGGCGGGGATTCTCGAGGTACTTCTCCATATACACCGTATCATCGCCAAATGCCGCCTTGGCTTCGGCTTGGGTGATGTGGATCGAGTTGATCAGAGCAGCCTCGGTGTGGACAACACGCATCCCGCGACCGCCACCGCCAGATGCTGCCTTAATAATGACCGGATAGCCGATGCGACGGGCGATCTTTGCAGTGCGCTCGTTATCATCGTCCAGAGGGCCGTCAGAGCCAGGAACCGTAGGAACACCGGCTTCTTTCATCGCCTTGATGGCGGAAACCTTGTCGCCCATCAAACGGATAGTTTCAGCCTTGGGGCCAATAAAAACGAAACCGCTGTTCTCGACCTGCTCCGCGAAGCCTGCGTTCTCGGCCAGAAAGCCATAACCTGGGTGGATACCCATGGCATCGGTGACTTCACCGGCGCTGATCAGGCTGGGGATATTGAGGTAGCTGTCGGTGGAAGAGTTGGGGCCGATACAGACCGCCTCGTCAGCCATGCGTACGTGCATCAGGTTACGGTCGACCACGGAGTGCACCGCAACGGTCTTGATGCCCAGCTCGCGGCAGGCGCGCAGAATTCGCAGCGCAATTTCGCCGCGGTTGGCAATTATTACTTTGTCCAGCATAGGGGGTGCCCTTTCGTCGGTGACTCGATTACCCGATGGTGACCAGCGGCTGGTCGTATTCGACCGGTTGGCCGTTTTCTACCAGGATCGCAGTGATGGTGCCGGACTTGTCGGCCTCAATCTGGTTCATCATCTTCATCGCTTCAACGATACAGATCGCATCGCCTGCGTTGACTTGCTGACCCACTTCGACGAATGCAGCGGAGCCCGGTGATGCTGAGCGGTAGAAGGTACCGACCATGGGTGATTTGACGATGTGGCCGCTGAAATCTGGTGTGGACTCGACGGGTTCAGCTGCAGGAACGGCTGCCGGCATAGGCGCCTGAGGGGCAAAGTGCTGAGGCGGGTAGCCCATAGGCATCGGAGCATAAGCCGGTTGCAGGCTGGAAGAGCGGCTGATACGTACGGACTCCTCACCCTCTTTGATCTCGATTTCGTTGATGTCTGACTCTTCGAGCAGTTCGATCAGCTTTTTAACTTTACGGATATCCATAGCGTATCTCTATACTTGACAGGTGTAGGGTAAATAACTGTTATACGTTCTTCTGCAGGTGGCTGATTGCTGCCTGCAGGGCGAGTTCATAGCCCTGTGCGCCTAAACCGCAGATCACCCCTAGCGCCAGATCGGAGAAGTAGGAGTGTTGCCGAAACGGCTCGCGCTGGTGCACATTGGACAGGTGGATTTCAATAAAAGGGATCGCTACGCCTGCCAGCGCATCACGCAAGGCGATGCTGCTGTGGGTAAAAGCTGCTGGGTTGATCAGGATAAAGTTAACCTGCTCATCGCGGGCGCGATGGATGCGATCGATCAATTCGTGTTCGGCATTGCTCTGAAAGGCGCTGAGGCGCTGACCTTGCTCTATAGCCTGTTGTTGCAGGCGAAGGGTTATGTCGGAGAGCGTTAGCCTGCCATAAATCTCCGGTTCACGGGTGCCCAGCAGATTCAGGTTGGGGCCGTTAATTACCAGAATATTTGCCATTTAGAGAGCCTCTTAGCGCCTCAGAAAGGGCGAAAAGTCGTAGTGTGCCGCAATCGCAGCAAGCTGTCTAGGAATATGTGTTTTTCTGTAGTTCAGGGTATTTAGCACCATTTCTGTCGTTTTTTTACAGGTTTTCTACTGTCTGATGATAGTCTGTAGGGCCGTGTTATGATGCCGGGCTGGATATTTATGAGTAATCTAAAAATGAGACACTCTGGAACTTGGTTGGCGATACTTCTATTGTCTGGGTGCACAGGGGGCATGATTCAGAACACGGCTAGCAAAAGCGCGCCTGTTTATAGTGCTTCTGAGCCTGCTTCTGTTAATAGCGAAACTGTCTCTGAGACTGGCTTAACCTCTGTCGCCCCGGCAAAGCAGGTGATTGGCCAGGCTGAGCGGACACGTATCTCACTCATCCTGGAACTTCTCGACCGTGCAGATACTGCGATCAAGGCAAAACGCTATGCCCAACCTGCCGATGACAATGCGATGATCTATTACCGTCGCGTGTTGGCGCTGCAGCCCGGTTTCGAAGAGGCGGAGCAGGGGCTGGAGAAGATGGTTGACCGTTATCTGGCATGGAGTAACACCGCATTGCGCCAAGGACGCTTAGAGGCGGCGCAAGACTATCTGTCACTGGCGCGTCTGGTTGAACCAAGCTCCAGCAAGGTTGCTCAGGCGGCGTTGTCCCTTAAATCCAAGAAGGTTGAAGGGGTTAAAGAAGGCGTTAACCAGGTTGAGGATCTTCGCTACACGCCCTTGGATAAAGATCAGCTCAGAGTCAGGAGCCAGGGGCTGACCAAGCTGCTGGCACGCGTGGCGGACACCATTCGTACAGAAAATGCACGCGTGACTATTGAAGCGCCGACAGATAGCCAGGGACGCTGGATCTATCAGCAGCTGAATCAGCGCCATGAAGAGTATCGGGTCAGAGCCAATTTTCGCCGGGTGGCGCAGCCGGGTGTTCGGTTGCTCTATTGAGCTTCTGAGTTTCAAATACGGCAATAAATGCGCACTAAAATGAACGCATACAATTAATCAATCGCGCACAGCGGCGTCCTGGCAAGGACGGATGGAGATCAGAACGATGCGTAGAGTGGTATTTAATCAGAAGGGCGGTGTCGGTAAATCCAGCATTACCGCTAATTTGGCGGCGATCAGTGCCAGTAAAGGGATCAAAACGCTGTTGGTGGACCTGGATCCGCAGTGTAACTCCAGCCATTACCTGCTTGGCGAGGGGGTTAATAGTGTCGAAAGCGACATCATGGATTTTTTTAATCAGGCCCTCGAATTCAGGATCAAAGGCGCCGAATTTTCTGACTATATCACCGCGACCCCGCATCCCAATCTGCATCTGGTGGCGTCTAACCCTAACTTAGGCGATCTTCACGCAAAACTTGAGGCCAAACATAAGATCTATAAATTGAGTGAGGCTCTGGATGGGCTGAGCGATTACGCGGCTATCTATATAGATACACCGCCAGCGTTTAATTTTTATACCCTCTCGGCGTTGGTCGCTGCACAGCGTTGCTTGATTCCGTTTGATTGCGATGAGTTTTCACGCCAGGCGCTGTATGCATTGCTTGATAATGTGCGCGAGGTTCAAGATGACCACAATCCAGAGTTGGCCGTCGAGGGGATCGTGGTTAATCAATACCAGCCGCGCGCGAACATGTCTCGCCAGATCGTTGACAGCTTGCGGGAAGATCAGTTGCCGGTGCTGGGTTGCTACATCTCCTCGTCGATAAAAATGAAAGAGTCGCACAACGAAAGCCTGCCACTGGTCCACTATGCCCCTAAGCATAAGCTGACCCTGGAGTTTCAGGCGCTGTTTGCTGAGTTGAGTGGGTAAGCCTAGAGCAGTTTGGAGATGGCTATGCTGAGTCCAGATTATGATTGCAGTATTGTTAACCTGATTAGCGCAGTAGCGGGGAGTCAGGCTCCGGCAGCAGATCTTTATCCCCCTTTGGCGCTGCTCGATAACGCTCGCTGCCAGCAGCGTCCGGTGGCGCTGTTGGTTATCGACGGTCTGGGCTACCAGTTTCTGCAACAGTTTCCCGACAGTGCCTTAGCGCGTCATACCGTCCAGCGGCTGACCTCGATATTTCCAACGACTACCGCGACGGCGGTAACCGCATTGGCGTTAGGTGTTCCTGCGCAGCAGCACGGCATTACCGGCTGGTTTACCTATCTGCGTGAACTAGGATCAGTGGTGATGCCGCTGCCCTTTATGCCGCGAGGGGGTGGCAGTTGTTACAAGGATCTTGGGGTGTCTGCGGCGATGATGCTTGATGCCCGGCCCCTGTTGCCACGCTTGAACAGAGGGGTACAGGTAAGCAGCCCCAGCTATATTTCAGATTCCGATTTTAGCGCTGCTCTGTATGGCCCGGTGCCTAGGGCTCCGCACCAGAATCTCGCTCATTTTTTTGATCAGCTTGGCCGAGGCCTTAAGCAGCCAGATCAGCCTCTGGTGTGGGGGTATTGGACCGAACTCGATGCGGTAGCGCATCAATACGGTTGCCAGAGCCCCGAAGCCGTGGCTCACTTTCATCAGATTGACCAGCAATTTGAGCACTGGCTGACGCAGCTTGCCGGTAGCGATGCGCTGGTGCTGGTTACTGCGGATCATGGCTTGATCGATGTCGCGGATGAGCAGCAGTTGCAGATGGAGCAGCATCCCGAGCTGCAAGCCTTGTTGCGGTTGCCGCTCTGTGGCGAGCCGCGGGCGGCGTTCTGCTATCTGCGTCCCGGCTCCCAGAGCGATTTTGAACAGTATATGGCCGAGCATTTTAGCGGTTTGTTCGAGGTGGTGCCCAGCGAGCAACTACTGAGTCAGCAGCTATTTGGTCGGGGAGCTCCCTCGTCGCGGCTCGCGGATCGAATCGGGGATCTGACCGTGCTGGCCAAACAGCAGGCGGTTATCAAGGATCGCTTGGTACAGGAGCGGCCGTTTTCTCAACGCGGGGTTCATGGCGGGCTGAGTGCTGAAGAGCTTTATGTGCCCTTGGTGATGGTGGAGCCCTGACCGATCAGCGGGTCTGCCGGTTGTAATAAAAAGCCGTTATTGACGCTGTGGCTCGCAATAACGGCTTTTTCAAGCAGTAAAAATTATTAAGATTGAGCCTCGTACGCCTTGACCCCTGCTTCGATCGCGCTACGCGCTGCAGCGGCATCAGACCAGCCCTCTACCTTGACCCACTTGTTGGGTTCCAGAGTCTTGTAGTTTTCGAAGAAGTGCTTGATCTGGTCGCGTAGCAGCTGGGGGATATCCTCAACATCCTGCACATCCAGATACTCTTTGGTTAGCTTCTCGTGAGGTACGGCAACCAGTTTGGCGTCTTCGCCTGCTTCATCGGTCATGTTAAGAACGCCGACTGGGCGGCAGCGGATTACTGAGCCAATAGCGATCGGGTGCGGGGTGATCACGAGTACGTCTACTGCATCACCGTCATCAGCCAGGGTGTTGTTGATATAGCCGTAGTTAGCAGGGTAAAACATTGGCGCGGTCATAAAGCGATCTACCATGAGGCAGTCGGAATCTTTATCGATCTCGTATTTTACCGGCACGCTGGCGTTGGCAGGGATTTCGATAATGACGTAGATGTCGTTGGGCAGGTCTTTGCCCGCAGGTACTTTTGCAAAGCTCATGGGGTCGCCTTCTTTCGAGTTAAAGGATTATAAAAATAGGATAAACAGAGTGGTTCATTATAGGTGATCAGCGCCGAGCGTTGTCAATAATACCTTGGTTTCCTGTCGGATACTGAGGGGCCGAGAAGACAGCGGACACCTGAGTTTGATAACGAAATGTAAGAGGGGGTGTTTGTGTGGCGACTATCGATTGAATCCGCTGTCGCGGGTTAGCGGTATAGCTAGAATGTTCTGCTGTTGATAGGCGCTCCTCGGCAAGGGTGTTGCCGAGGAGCAGGTCTGCTAGGCCGTCGCTTTGTTGGCGGCTTTAGCCGCCTGGTGGTAGCGTAGCACGGTATCTACTTCGTTCTTGGAGCCGAGAACGACAGAGACGCGTTCGTGAATCTGCTTGGGTTGGATATTCATGATATCGATTTGGGTGTTGGTGCTGCGACCGCCTGCCTGCTCGATCAGCATGCTCATCGGACTGCCTTCGTACATCAGGCGCAGTTTGCCAGGCTTGTGCGGCTCACGGGAATCCCAGGGATACATAAAAATACCGCCGCGGGTCAGGATACGGTGAACTTCGGCAACCATAGAGGCGATCCAGCGCATGTTATAGCGTTTTCCTAATGGTCCCTCTTCGCCAGCCAGCAGGTCGTCGACATAGCTCTGGATCGGTTGCTCCCAAAAGCGCTGATTGGACATGTTGATTGCAAACTCCTGGGTCGACTCAGGAATCATCACCTGCTCGCGGGTCAGATAGAACTCGCCGTTATGGCTTAGGGTAAACATGTTGACCCCGTCACCGGTGGTCAAGGCCAGAATGCACGAAGGGCCGTAGAGCACATAACCGGCAGCAACCTGCTTGTAACCGGGCTGTAGATAAGCGTGCTCTTCGGCGGCATCGAAGCCGTCTTGGGCTTCCAAAATAGAGAAAATGGTACCCACGGTGACGTTGATGTCGATGTTTGAGGAACCGTCGAGTGGGTCGAAAGTTACCAGATAGCGGCCTTCAGGGTTGCAAGCGACGGGGAAATCTTCCTCTTCCGAGGCCATTCCGCGTACCAGTTCCGACTCGCTCAGAGTCAGCTTGATCAGGTCGTTGGAGATTACATCGAGTTTTTTCTGGGTTTCGCCCTGGATATTTTCGGTCTGGGTTGCGCCCAGAATGCCTGCTAGTTCGCCATCGTTAAGCTTGGCATTGATCTCCTTACAGGAGGACATCAATATGTTGATCAGTTCGATCAAATCGGCGGGGGCATCGCTGTGTTTGAGAAACTGGGTAAGCCGTTGCATGGGTAAATCCTGTCTTGTATGTCGCGCTAATAGCAGAGCTGCTTTGAGGAAGGGAATGATACGTGAAGACGTCTGTCAATGCATGAAAAAGCATCCCCAAAGCGGCAGATTCGTTGACCTGCGTTGGCAATCGGCTAAATAGCTCGGTTTGAGTTGAGCTGCTATGATGCGGCAACTTTTTTTTATCGCAGACGAGGTCTGGATGCACCTGCATATATTGGGTATTTGCGGCACCTTTATGGGCTCGCTGGCGCTGTTGGCTAAGGCCAGAGGTTTTCGGGTCAGTGGTTGCGATGCCAATGTCTATCCACCGATGAGCACCCAGTTAGCCGAGCAGGGGATCGAGCTGCAGCAGGGTTATCTGGTCGAGCATCTGCAGCCGCGCCCCGATCTGGTGATTGTTGGCAATGCGATCTCTCGTGGCAACCCCTGTATCGAGTATCTGCTCAATGAAGGGATCCGCTATACTTCGGGGCCGCAGTGGTTGGCCGATGAAGTTCTGCAGGACAGATGGGTGCTGGCCGTTGCAGGCACGCACGGCAAGACGACAACCAGCAGTATGCTCGCCTGGGTATTGGAGCATGCCGGTATGGCCCCCGGCTTTTTGATCGGCGGGGTGCCGAGTAATTTCGGCATCTCCGCCCGTCTGGGGGATACGCCGTTTTTTGTGATCGAAGCGGATGAGTACGACACCGCATTTTTTGATAAACGTTCCAAATTTGTGCATTACCGTCCGCGCACCGCGATCCTCAACAATCTTGAGTTTGATCATGCCGATATTTTTGATGATCTGGCCGCGATCGAGCGCCAGTTTCACCATCTGGTACGAACCCTGCCCGCTAATGGCCAGATCATTGCGCCCGCGGCTGATACCAATCTGATCCGGGTGTTAGCGCAGGGCTGCTGGACCCCGGTGGTGCGTTTTGGCTTAGCGTCCCAGAGTGGCGATTGGCAGGCGCGGTTGCTTCGCGCCGACGGCTCCGCGTTTGAGGTCTGGTTGGACGGCACCCAGGTGGCGACAGTGCGCTGGAACCAGACCGGGCAACATTCGGTGCTTAACGGCCTGGCGGTCATGGCTGCAGCGCGTCATGTGGGGGTGGTGCCGCAGCTCAGCGCCGAAGCGCTGGGCCTGTTCGCCGGGGTTAAACGGCGTATGGAGCGGATTGGGCAAGCGGCCGGCATTACCCTGTACGATGATTTTGCCCACCATCCCACCGCGATCGAAACCACCTTGCAGGGGATGCGTGCCCGTGCCGGAGACAAGCCGGTGGTGGCGGTGATCGAACCGCGTTCCAATACCATGCGTCTAGGCAGTCATCAGCAGGCACTGGCGCCCGCTACAGCAGCAGCGACCGAGGTATTCTGGTATCAGCCGCAAGGCTTGAACTGGGATCTGGACGCCGTGGTGGCGGCCAGTCCAGTCCCCGCGCGGGTTTTTAACAGCATCGAGGCGATTATTGCTGCGGTGAAAGCCTATCAGGGTAGTGATGCCGAAGTGGTGATCATGAGCAATGGCGGCTTTGAAGGGATTCATCAGCGAATGCTGACAGCGCTGCAGGCGCTGGAGTTATGACAGCGGGTACGATTTCAGTACCCGAGCAGGTCGTAATAATGCAGTGTCGACCCGGTTGCGGTGCCTGCTGTATCGCCCCCTCGATCTCTTCCGCTATTCCCGGCATGCCGGGTGGCAAGGCTGCGGGCCAGCGCTGTGTGCAGCTTGATGAGCGCAATCGTTGCCGCATTTTTGGGCGCCCGGAACGCCCTCGGGTGTGTGACCTCTTTGCTGCCGATGTCGAGCTCTGCGGCGATACCGATCAGCAAGCGCTGGCGTTGATCGCCCTGCTTGAGCGTAGTACTGCTGATTCCTGCGTCGATTAGCGCTAGAATGCGCTTTTTTGTGTGTCCAACAGCCTTTTTGCCACCTTTTTTTAACCGCTGGTCTGCCCATGTCCAAGATTCTTGCTCTTGATACCTCCACCCAGGCCTGTTCGGTTGCCCTCTGGATCGACGGTGAAGTCCGTGAAGATTTTCGCGATATCCCACGTCAGCATACCCAGTTGCTATTGCCGATGGTGCAGCAGATTCTGGCCGCTGCCGAACTCTCGCTGGGGCAGCTGGATGGTATCGCCTTCGGTCGGGGCCCTGGCTCCTTTACCGGGTTGCGGATCTGTACCGGTGTAACTCAGGGGTTGGCACTGGGTGCGAATCTTCCTGTCGCTCCCGTTTCAACGCTGGCTGCATTGGCGCAACAGGCGCGAGATGAGTTTCGGGCCGATGGGGTATTGACGGCGTTGGATGCACGGATGGATGAGATCTACTGGGGTTGTTACCATTTTGACGGCAGCTCTGCGCTACCTCTGTTGCAAGGAAAAGAGCGGGTCTGTGCGCCCGAACGGGTTACCCTGGCGGCCATCTCACCAGGTAAATGGATAGGCTATGGCACCGGCTGGAATTTTCTTGATCGCCTGCCTGAGGCGGTGCGCGCAGCGGTTGTTCATATTGAACCAGAACGTGAGCCGCGCGCCGCAGCCATTGCCAAGCTGGGTGCGGCAGTGATTGCGGCCGGGCAGGGGGTCACCCCGGAGCAGGCACTCCCGGTCTATCTGCGCAATAACGTGGCCCTCAAAAAGGCTGAACAGCGCAAGAGGATTGGTTAAGTGCCTCTAAGCTATATTCTGCTGTTGGCGCTGGTGCAGGGGCTGACAGAGTTTCTGCCGATCTCCAGCTCTGCGCATCTTATCTTGCCGTCGCAGCTGTTGGGCTGGGCGGATCAAGGCTTGGCGTTTGATGTGGCGGTACATGTAGGCACCCTGAGTGCGGTTCTGTTTTACTTTCGCCGCGATTTTATTCTGCTGACCCTGGGCTGGTTGCGCTCGGTAGTCCCGCTTGCGGGTGGACGATGTAAATCGAGTATGCACAGCAGAATGGCCTGGGCGATTATTATTGCCACCCTGCCTGCCTGCGTGGCGGGACTCTTGCTGAATGATTTCATCGAGCAGAACCTCCGCTCGATCCTGGTGATCGCCGGGACTACGCTGATTTTTGGCGGGCTGTTGTGGTTTGCCGACAGGGGCAGAACCGAGACGCGGCATAGCCGCCATATAGGGGTTAGAGATGCGTTGATCATCGGCTGCTCGCAAGCCGTAGCCCTGGTGCCGGGAACCTCAAGATCGGGCATTACCATCAGTGTAGGGTTGATGTTGGGGCTGACACGAAAAGCGGCAGCGCGATTTTCGTTTTTACTATCAGCGCCACTCATTCTGGCCGCAGGTTTGTTTAAGGGGCTGGAGCTGGTGCAGCAGGGTACGGATGTGCCCTGGACTGATCTGATGCTGGGCGCGGCGATCTCCGGTGTCAGTGCTTACTTTTGTATCTATCTGTTTCTTGGAATGATCAACCGGATTGGCATGATGCCGTTTGTTATCTATCGGATGCTGCTGGGGGTACTGCTGCTGGGGGTCTATTTCGGGGGATGATTTCGAGTTCAAGATCGGGTCGGCGGTTTTCATGCGCGCCGGTCTCGGCTAGAATCGACTGAGTTGTTTTCACTGCTTTATTCCAACATATTTTTAAACATAGGCTGGAACCTCTGATCATGCGGATCGGTGCATCATTTAACTTACCTCAGTTGCCGCAACGACCCTCTTCGCAGACCGTTGTAACGCCTTCGGCCGCTCAGGATAAAGACTCCGCACGGTCATCTTCTACATCTTCTGCTATATCCTCCACGGTAAAGACCGATTTTGATACCGATTTTATCCAGGCCCGTGCTAGCCAGAGCGCTGATTCAGGACGTTTCTACTCGGCTAATCGGGAGCTGCCCCTGCGAGGCCAAGAAGCGATGCAGACCTATCTGACCAACGCCGGATTTCAGTTTAGCGGTGCTAAGGCAGAGTTGGTTGGCGTTGATATTTACGCCTGATCGTTGATGGACTCTGCTACGGCAAACGGGCTCTCGATCTGGCCGCAATCCCCCGATTATGTTGACCGAGCTCTCGAGCTGGCCGAGCGCCTGCAGTTGCCGATGCAGCCTGTAGGCTGCAACCCTAAGCTCCTGGGTGCCGAGCAGACGCTGCTCTGTGTGGGCGGATCTGGATTGTCGCTGCAGCAGACCGGTAAAAAAGCCCCAGGACCGGTGCAGGTCGATTTTTTAGGCGGTGCGGTGGCCCATCGGCGTCTATTTGGTGGCGGCTCCGGGCAGCAGATCGCCAAGGCTATCGGGGTTAAATCGGGTCTTCGCCCTCGGGTTGCCGATCTGACTGCAGGGTTGGGACGTGACAGCTTTGTTTTGGCCTCGCTGGGTTGCCGGGTGCAGATGGTGGAGCGAACTCCGGTAATAGGGTTGCTGCTCGAAGATGGCATGGCTCGAGCTCAATATGACTCCGACGTGGGGCCGATAATTGCTGCGATGACACTGCACCAGGGCGATGCGCTTGCATGGTTGTCTGGCATCAATATCCCTCCCGAGGTGATCTATCTCGACCCGATGTTTCCACACAGCGCCAAATCCGCTCAGGTGAAAAAAGAGATGCTGCTGTTTCGGGATCTGGTCGGGGATGATGCCGATGCACCCGCCTTGCTCGATGCGGCTTTGGCAACAGCAGAGTACCGGGTGGTGGTGAAACGGCCGCGCAAGGCGCCAACGCTGAGTGCGCACAAGCCGAACTTCAGCCTGGAGGGCAAATCGGGTCGGTTCGACGTCTATTCAATAAAAGCATTACGTTAAAACAACCCTGTTTTAGTAGTGCGGGGGGGGTGGTTCGTCCGCCTGATTTTCACTGGGATCAGGCGCCAGCTGCTTTATCTGTTCATTATTTATCTTCACCATCCGGGTTAACCGTTCAAGCTCTAACTGTTGATGCGATAAGGCGTCATTAAGTGCCTGAATAGTGTCGTCTTGAAAGGCGACCCGGGTTTGCAAATCGATCAGCTGCTCTTCGATGGAACTCACTCAGTACTCCAGTTATTGATTAAGCTGTTGAATATTGTCTTTATAATCGGTATATAAGGGGGCCCTTTCGCGCTTGTAGTGATCCTTACAAGTCTTGAGGTTCGGCTCGGTACCGGTAAATTTCTAGCGTACTGAACTGTATATGTAGCTATACCAGAGCGTAACCCCTCAGCATAAGTCGTGGGGTGTGAATGTATAATAATTATTCAAATATTGAGAAGTTTATAATGAAATCAAAGACAATGTTACTGAGTGTGATTTACAGCGCGGTTGCGGCAGCGGTTGCAGGGGCTGTTATCCAGCCAGAAAATTTTGCGTTAGCGGTTGGGGCTGTGTTCGTCCTTTGTTTGATTAGTAGCCTGTTAAGTGTGGCATCAGCCTCTGCGTCTGCCCCAGCCAGTTCCTCTAACGTTCCTAATGGGGTTGAGATTGTGTCTGCCAACGATGTTAATGATGATCGTGAAGGCGGCGTAGTGAAGTGGTTTAATGTTACCAAGGGCTTCGGTTTTATCACCCGGGATCAGGGCGATGATGTCTTTGTTCACTTTCGTTCAATTCGGGGCAGCGGCCATCGTTCACTGAACGAGGGGCAGCGGGTAAAGTTTGAAGTAGTTGAAAGTGATAAGGGCCTACAGGCAGAGGATGTTTCTGTCGTCGCCTAGTTTTTGTATCCGCGCGGCAGGTCCTCTGTCGCGCTTCTCTGCTCCTCTACTAATTTTTTTCCACGCTGAGAATAACGAGTAGCTCTGTTGCCAGGCCTCAATCTGATCTCGCCATTTATATGGCATACCCCGTCGGCTGATTCACCCACATGCACTCGAATGGCTTGCCGCGGTTGCCAAAACAGATAAGCAGTGTAGGGCGGTTTAGTTGGCTAAGACGATCCAAGGTATCTGTAGGAAAATCGGTGAGTGCGTGGATGCTTAGATGGAGATTGAACGTGTTTTTATGTCGAGTGCAGACAGCCTGAATGACGACACTTTCCTGGGTATAACCTAGCTCCATACTGTGCAGCGCGACGACTCTGTCGCCCCCCGCGGGATTTGGCACGTGGATTATCATCCCCTTCTCCAGTTTTCGCCAGTATCGTCGCAACCGTTCTGAAGGGTCTTGGGTGTCTATGTTTCGGATAGGCTGGGTAGCAGGGGGAGTCATCCTGTGCCGATGTAGCGCCAGGATGTCGTCAAAGACTTCTTCACCCGCTTGGGCCGAGATGGGAAATCCTGTGCTAGCCATTTTCTCTCTGGCTTCCGCAATGGCAGTCATGAACTGTCGTCTCGCATGCTCTTCGCGGGGGTGGTACAGCCAGCGCTTATTCGTCGTATTTTCGAGCAAGGCGTTCTCGGTCGCCTCCTTGAAATTGCTCTTGCCCTGATTGAAGGCAGACTCCAGGGAACTGATGTTGATCGCCAGTGTGGGCGTGGTGCGACCCTCGGTTATCGGTGAAGACGCTGCATCGAAGTAAAGGCGAAGCCGCAGGGAATGGCCTTTGATATTCAGGATGGCGGTATCGTAGTGCGGCGATATTTGCTTGTCTGGGAAGGACACCTGCTCGAAGGTGATACTACGCTCGGGTGTCACTGTGTACGTTTCTTGAAGTCGCGTATCCTTGTCGGACAGGGGTAATTGATAGGCCGGTAGGCGGATTTTATTGTGTTCAGAAAGCACCTTTCTAGCCATCCAGAACAGACACCTAACAAAGCTTACCTGGCACGGGGTATCATCATCTACAATCCGTTGTTGATGGGCAAAAAACCTAAGATCATCGCGTTGCCTAACCTGCATGGGAACATCGCAAAACAGACATTTGCAGCCGCAGGCGTTCCCTCGTGGGACTTCATCGGCAGTTACATGCTTGCCGCTCTTTGTCTCTAGGGCAATCGGAACAAGTAGAGCCATAGCGTAAAGGGTATACCGGTCGTGTATCGGTTGAAGTGGGCATCTCAGGGCAACAATACAACTTGATCATTTTACACTCCGAGTAGGCTGGTAACTAGCGTTGGTTAACGAGGTCAATAGTATCGAGTGCGGCGCGCTAAAACCGAAAGTAAAAATTCCCGGTGTGCCCCAACCAACAGCCGTATTCGATTCGTTAACAGTGCTACTGTCACTTAAGAGGCCGGTGCTATGGAACAGTCGCAAGTTAGACTCACTGTTTTCTACGATGGCTCATGCCCCCGCTGCATCAAGGACCGTCAGCGTTATGAGGCCATGGTCGGCGAGGCGGGCTCCGATATCTGTTGGCTGGATATCACGGGGCGTGAAGATGAATTACAACGGTTAGGCATCGATCCTTATCGGGCGTTGACCGAACTCCATGTTCAAGACCAGCATCACCGTGTCTACTCGGAGTTAGATGCCTACATTCTGCTGATGAATCGTGTTGCCGCTCTTAAGCTGGTGGCGTGGTTTATCGGCCTGCCAGGGATTCGACCCTTGCTTTCCAAACTGTACCGCTGGTCGGTGCAACGCCGGCTAAAACGACAAGGCCGTTTAGACTAAATCGCTCAATCGCCCCCTATCTTTAGCAAGCCTGTGCCCCCGTCCTCGGCTTAGCGTCTAATATTAACTGCAATCAGTGATCGAAAACTGCGAACGGGAGATATACAGCTATGTATTATCCGGGTATCGCCATCACCCTGGCGCTGTTCTGGCTACTGCTGTCCGGCCACTTTGAGCCGCTGTTGTTAGGCTTGGGCGGGATATCGGTGGTGTGGGTGGTCTGGTTAGCGTGGCGGATGGATCGGGTCGATCAAGAACCGGGGTTTATTCCCGCAGCGCCGAAGTTGATCGGCTATGGCTTGTGGTTGCTGTGGCGTATGGTCAAATCCAATCTCGATGTGGCGCGGCGTATCTGGACCCCTTCGTTGCCGATTCATCCCAACTGGCGTCGACTCGAGACCCGGTTGGCCACGCCGCTACAGAAAACCCTGTTCGCCAACTCTATCACCCTGACTCCGGGCACCCTGACCACCGACGTCAACGCCGATCATCTGATCGTCCATTGCTTGTCTGAAGGTATCTGCTGCGAGTTGCGCCAGGGCGAGATGGAGCGGCGGATCGAGCGGTTGGGAATCTGAGCCATGTTACTGGCTGCCACCCTAGCGATTCTGTTGACCATGGTGCTGACGTTGATCCGTGCGGTGTTGGGGCCAACCGCTTACGACCGGATGCTGGCGACCAACTTGTTCGGCACCAAGATCGTGCTGCTGATTGCGGTAGCCGGGTATGCGCTAGGCTGGTCCAGCTTTGTCGACGTGGCGCTGCTTTACGCGATGATCAACTTCGTTAGCACCATCGCCATCATGCGCTTCTTTGAACAACCAATCGAACAGCCAACGTCACCGCCTATCGCGACGCGGGAGCCTGCAGAATGAGCGATGCGATAACCCTCATCAGTGGCTTGTGTTTTGCCGTTGGTGGATTTTTATGTATTACCGGCGGAGTAGGGTTGCTGCGTTTTCCCGACTTCTTCAGCCGGGTTCATGCCGCTGGGGTCACCGAGACCTTGGCAGCACCGCTGTTGCTCAGTGCTGTCATGCTGGAGCTGGGGTGGTCGCAAGACAGCTTCAAACTGTTGCTGGTGATGGCCTTTGTCCTTGCGACCAATCCCACGGCTGCCCATGCGATGGCTAAAGCGGCGTTGGACGGCGGGTTGCGGCCTGAGGTTGAGCAAGACGATACGTTTGATCAGGAGGACCGCTCATCGAAGCCTTGATCGATGTCGTGCTATTGGGGTTTCTGCTGCTGACTGCGATAGCGGCGATCCGCTTGCGCGACCTATTTGCGGTGGTGATGTTGTTCGGTATCTACAGCTTTCTGGCGGCGGGCCTGTTTATGGTGCTCGATGCTGTTGATGTCGCTTTTACCGAGGCGGCTGTCGGCGCAGGTATTACCACGGTACTGATGCTAGCGACGCTGCGCCTGACCGGCCGCTTCGAACGTTCGCCGCGACCTCTGCGGTGGTTGCCGCTGGTGGTGGTGGTGATGACCGGAGCCGCGCTGATCTACGGCACGCTCGATGCGCCGCTGCTTGGCGAGCTTCAGGCGCCTGCGCAGCAGCATATTGCACCACGCTATATCGAACGCGCCATGGCCGAGGTGGGAACCCCGAATATGGTAACCGCGGTACTGGCCAGCTACCGGGGTTACGATACTCTGGGCGAGACCCTGGTGATCTTTACCGCCGGACTGGCGGTGTTGCTGTTGCTGGGTATTACCGAGGTGCCAGCGATCCAGCCGGGACGGCGGGTGATCGGCGATCAGCTGGTGCTGCATGTGATCGTCAAGGCGTTGCTCCCCTTTATCCTGCTGTTCGGTGCCTACGTTCAGTTTCATGGCGATTACGGTGCCGGTGGGGGGTTTCAAGCAGGCGTTATCGTGGCGACCGGCTTAGTGCTCTACGATCTGGTGTTTGGCGACGGCAATGCCCAGTTGGTGGTACCGCCGGCCTGGTTGCCGCGCATGGCCGCGTTTGGGGTGCTGATGTACGGCGCTGTGGGGCTGTTGAGTCTGCTCCAAGGCAAAGCCCTACTCGACTACAGTGCGCTGGCGCAGACACCGCTCAGTGGTCAGCACCTGGGAATTTTGCTGGTGGAACTGGGGGTGGGAATCACCGTCTTTGCGGTGGTGTTGGCTATCTTCTACGCCTTCTCCGGTCGTAGGCGTCAATCGTGAGCTTCCTAGCATGAACTTCCTATCATGAGCCTGGTGCCAGGGCTGTTAAATTACTGGGTGGCGGTGTTGCTGATGATGGCCGGTTTCTATGTCGTGATCGCCCAGCCCAACCTGGTCAAAAAGCTGGTGGGGCTGGCGCTGTTCCAGGCCTCGGTGTTTATTTTCTATATCTCTATCGGCAAGGTGAGTGGCGCTCATGCGCCGATCTTTATTGCAGGCGAGACGCTGTACTCTAACCCGTTGCCGCATGTGCTGATACTGACCGCCATCGTGGTGGGGGTGGCTACCACCGCGGTGGGACTGGCGTTGGTGGTGAGGATTCAGGAGGCTTACGGCAGCGTCGAGGAGGATGAGATTGAAGCCCAAGACCGGGAGCAGAGTGATGAGGACGACTGGGAAGAAGGCCCTTGAGCCTGCTTGAGCATCTGCCCGTTTTAGCCGTGGTGCTGCCGCTGTTGGCCGCGCCGCTCTGTGTCCTGGTGGGGCGCGAGCGAGCCGCTTGGATGATAGCATTGACCGCCGCCGTGGCGAGTGCGGTTGCTGCAGTGCTACTGCTGATGCGGGTATCGAGCGTCGGCAGCCTCAGCTACGCCCTCGGCGGTTGGGCGCCGCCCTGGGGCATTGAATACCGGGTCGACCTGCTTGGCGGCTACGTACTGTTGTTGGTGACGGTGATCGCTGCGTTAGTGCTCTGTTTCGCCCCGCGCAGTATCGAGCGGGAGATAACCGCCGCCCGGCGAGTGAATTTTTATGCCGCCATGCTGCTAGTGCAGGCGGGGTTGGCCGGTATTACGGTCACCGGCGATGTGTTCAACCTGTTTGTCTTTCTGGAGATCGCTTCCTTGGCGTCCTATGCGTTGGTAAGCATGGGGTCCGACCGACGGGCCCTGAGCGCAGCGTTTAATTACCTGGTGATGGGCACCATCGGGGCCACCTTTATTCTGATCGGTATCGGCTTCCTGTATATGATGACCGGCACCCTGAATATGCAGGATCTGGCAGCACGGCTGCCTGCAGTCACTGACACGCGCACCGTGCGCGCCGGATTCGCCTTCCTCACCGTCGGTATCGGCCTCAAGCTGGCGTTGTTTCCGCTCCATTTTTGGCTGCCCAACGCCTACACCTACGCGCCTTCGGTGGTCAGTGCGCTGCTGGCCGCCACCGCCACAAAGGTCGCGCTCTACATCATGCTGCGCCTGATCTTTGGCGTTTTTGGCGTGGCGTTTGCTCTTGAGCAGATGCCGGTGGGGCTGCTGTTGATCGCGCTGGGGGTGCTGGGAGTGCTGTCCGGCTCGTTGGTGGCGCTGTTCCAGGATAACGTCAAGCGGCTGTTGGCCTACTCCAGTATCGCCCAGGTCGGTTATATGACGCTGGCGATGGGGCTCGCTTCCGCCACCGGGATCAGCGCTGCGATGTTGCACCTGTTTAACCACGCCTTGATGAAGGCGGCGCTGTTTCTGGCGCTGGGGGCGGTGAGCTATCGCCTTGGGGCAACGGGAATCAAGCAGTTTGCTGGGCTGGGCAGGCGTATGCCCTGGACCATGGCCGCTATCGTCATCGCCGGGTTGAGCCTGGTCGGGGTGCCGCTGACCGCCGGCTTTATCAGCAAATGGTATCTGGTGCTGGCCGCTCTCGAACAGGGGCTGTGGCCATTGGTGTTGGTTATGCTGCTCGGTTCCCTGCTGGCGCTGGTCTATGTGGGGCGCATCATCGAGGTGGCCTATTTCGCTACCTGGGATGAAGGCCAGGACAATGTGCAGGAGGTACCGCTATCGATGTTGCTGCCACTGTGGCTGCTGGTGGGTGCGAATCTCTACTTCGGCATCGATACCGACCTGACAGTGGGGGTGGCGCGCCAGGCGACCGCCGTGTTGCTGGGCGGTGCGCCATGAGCGTGGAGCTATTGCTGCAGGGGATTCTGCCGCTGCCGCTGTTCGGTGCGCTGGGCATAGTGCTGTGCCAGCGCCATCCCAACTGGCGCGAGGCGGTGACTTTGGTTACGTCGCTGCTGTTGTTTGTCCTGGTGGTGCTGCTATCCGTCGAGCTGACCTGGGACCAGCCGCCTCTGTTGGTGCTGGCGGAGCCGCTGCCGGGGCTGGCATTGGCACTCTCGCCGGAGCCGCTCGGCATTCTGTTCGCACTGGTGGCCAGCTTCCTGTGGCCGGTCACCACTCTGTACGCCATCGGTTATATGCGCGCCCGCGGGGAAACCCACCAGACACGGTTCTACGCCGCCTTCGCCGTTTCCATCGGGGCGACACTGGGCATCGCGCTGGCGGCAAATATGTTCACCCTATTCCTGTTTTACGAACTGCTGACACTGGCAACCTATCCGTTGGTGACCCATTCCGGTACCACAGCGGCCAAGCGGGCGGGGCGGCTCTATCTGGGGCTGTTGATGGGCTGTTCCATCGCTTTTATGCTGCCGGCCATGGTCTGGACCTGGCACCTGACCGGTACCCTGGATTTCACCCGCGGCGGCATCTTTCCGGCGCAAACCGAGGCCTGGGTGCTGGGTACACTGCTGTTGCTCTACGTCTTCGGCACCGGCAAGGCGGCGCTGATGCCGTTTCACCGCTGGTTGCCGGCGGCGATGGTGGCACCGACCCCGGTATCGGCGCTGTTGCACGCCGTGGCCGTGGTTAAGGCGGGCGTATTCACAGTGCTGAAATTGGTGCTCTATGTTTTTGGGCTGGAGCGGATCGGGACCCTGGCCGCTGCCGATTGGATCGCCTACCTGGCCGGTTTTACGGTCATCAGCGCGTCACTGGTAGCGCTGACCCAGGACAACCTCAAGGCCCGCTTGGCCTACTCTACTATCAGTCAGCTCGGTTATATCCTGTTGGGGGCGATGCTGGGGGCGACGGCCGGGGTGATTGGCGGCAGCTTGCATATTGTTATGCACGCCTTCGCCAAGATCACTCTGTTCTTCTGTGCCGGTGCCATCCTGGTGGTGACCCACAAAACCCACGTTAGCCAACTCAACGGTCTGGGGCGACGGATGCCGTTGACCATGTTGGCGTTTTTGATCGGCGCGCTGTCGATTATCGGCCTGCCGCCGATGGGGGGAACCTGGAGCAAATGGCTGCTGATTCAGGGGACGTTGGATAGCGGTGCCTGGGCGTTGACGCTGGTACTGTTGCTCAGCTCGCTGCTCAATATCGCCTATCTGTTGGTTGTGCCGGTACGGGGTTTTTTTGGCCGTTCCGAGACTGCAGATCACGAAGAAGGGATCAACGAAGCTCCACTGAGCTGTCTGCTGGCCATCGGTGTTACCGGAGTCGGCTGCATAGTGTTGTTTTTTCAGACCGAGCCCCTATTGAGGCTGACCGAGGCACTGCTGCAATGAGTAACCATCGCGACAAGACGGCGCTGTTTGATAACCCGCGCAACGTGCGTCGCGTCGTGCAGGGGCTGACGGCGCTCTGCGTGCTGCTGTTTGGCCTGGATGCGGTGCTGCCGCGCCACGTCGAGCACCCCTGGGAAGGCGTGTTTGGTTTCTACGCCCTGTACGGTTTTGGCGCCTGTGTGCTGCTGGTGTTGCTGGCGAGGGAGCTACGCAAACTGGTGATGCGTGACTCGCATTATTATCCGTATGATGAATCGCATCACAACGGGACGGAGCCGACCTCAGACAAGTCTACGACTAAGAATGCGGATAAGAGGGACACTGATGATTGAGCTGTCGCCTGCCTGGCCGCTGTTTATCGGGGCGCTGTTGGCGGCGTTGACCAGCGGTCGGCTACGCGCCTTGGTGATGCTGGTGGCCCCTGTGCTGGGGGCGTTGTGGCTGTACCAGCTGCAACCCGGCCTGATCGGTGAAACCGAGCTGCTGGGCTATCAGCTGAAGCCGGTGCGGATCGATCGACTGTCGCTTCTGTTCGGTTACGTGTTTCACCTGGCGGCGTTGATCGGGGTGATATATGCGCTGCATCTACGCGACCGGCTCCAGCATGTGGCAGCGTTGGCGTATGCAGGCAGTGCGGTGGGGGCGGTGTTTGCTGGCGATCTGCTGACCCTCTTCATTTACTGGGAGCTGCTGGCGCTGACCTCGGCATTATTGGTGTTCGCCCGCCGTAGTGGCCGGGCTCTTGCCGCGGGCGTTCGCTATCTGCTGCTGCAGGTGGGCTCAGGCGTGCTGCTGCTGGCCGGTGCCATCCTCTACAGCGCCGACGGTAACGGCCTGGCCTTCAATCATATCGGCTTGGATGCCCCCGGCGGCTGGCTGATCTTTGTGGCCTTCGGCATCAAGAGCGCCTTTCCGCTGCTGCATGGTTGGCTGACCGACGCTTATCCCGAAGCCACCCCCACCGGCACTGTATTTCTCAGCGTCTTTACCACCAAGGTGGCCATCTATGCCCTGGCGCGAGGCTTTGCCGGTACCGAGCTGCTGATCTATATCGGCGCGCTGATGGCCTGCTTCCCGATCTTCTACGCGGTGATCGAGAACGATCTGCGTCGAGTACTGGCCTACAGCCTGATCAATCAGTTGGGCTTTATGGTGGTGGGGATCGGCATCGGCACCGAGCTGGCGCTCAATGGTGCGGTCGGCCATGCCTTCGCCCACATTATCTACAAGGCGCTGCTGATGATGAGCATGGGGGCGGTGCTGCAGGTCACCGGCGAGATTCGCGGTTCGGAGCTTGGCGGTCTGTACAAGAAGATGCCCAAGACCACTCTGCTGTGCTTGGTCGGCGCGGTATCGATCTCCGCCTTTCCACTGTTTAGCGGCTTTGTCAGTAAATCGATGGTGATGAGCGCTGCTCTGCAGCAGGGGGACGAGGTGATATGGCTGGCACTGTTGTTTGCCTCGGCGGGGGTGTTCCACCATGCAGGGATCAAGATCCCGTTCTTTGCTTTTTTTGGCCGGGATTCTAAATTTGTCGCCAGCGCCCATGAGCCGCCGGCCAACATGTTGCTAGCAATGGCCATCGCCGCCGCATTCTGCATCGGCATCGGCTTGTTTCCCGGCGACTTCTATGCGCTGCTACCTTATGCGCTGGATTATACCGCCTACGATGTCAGCCACGTGCTGGCGCAATTGCAACTGCTGGCCTTCTCAGCGCTGGCCTTTACCTGGTTGAAGCTGTCCGGTATCTACCCGCCCGAGCTACGCTCGGTGAATCTGGATGCCGATTGGCTCTATCGGCGCGGCCTTCCTGTAGCCGCGTCCAGGGCCCGAACGCTTGCCTCGCCCTGGGATCATCGATTGCGCGGAGAATCGTTGGCGTTGGCATCTCGTGCGTTGAGGATATTGTCCCGGCATCATGGTCGTCAGGGGGTCATGGCGCGAAGCTGGCCGGTGGGAAGAATGGTACTCTGGGTCACCGTGCTGCTGTGGTTGTTGTTGCTGGCTTTCTATCCCTGAAACGAGGACCGGTTAACTGATCGTTGTCGTCAGGCTACGAACCAGTTCGATCAGCGGAGCCGGTAGCGTGCCCAGTAATAGAGTCAGCAGCGCCAAGCTGATTAGCGTCAGCGTGCTACCACTGCGCCAGCGAAGGCTGGTGTTCGTGTCGATGGAACTAGCGTCGACGTTGGCGGCTTCGTTCGAGTCGCTAAAGGTCATCATCAGCACCAATCGCAGGTAGTAAAACAGGCCGATAGCGCTGGCGATCACCACCGTCAGCAGCAGCATCCATAACTCTTGCGCCACCGCAGTGGAGAAGATGTAGAACTTGCCGATAAAGCCCACCGTCAATGGAATACCGGCCAACGACAGCAGCGCCAGCGTCAGGGTCAGGGCCAGCAGCGGTCGGCGCCAGAACAGTCCTCGATAGTAGTCTAGATCACTGCACTCACTGGCTTCTCTCTCGGCGCTAAGTTGCATGACCACCGCGAACACTGCCAAGGTGGAAACCAGATAGGCCACCAGGTAATAGCTGACCGCTTCGATCGCTAAAGCGGGGTTGGCCGATTGAGTCAGAGCCAGTAGAGCGACCAGCAAGTAGCCGAAATGAGCGATCGAGGAGTAGGCCATCAGCCGCTTGATGTCTTGCTGCAGCAGCGCCAACAGGTTGCCCACCAGCATCGAGGCGACGGCGATCAGGGTCAGGGTCCATACCAGCTGCGGTACCGCATAGCCGTTGCTGACCAGGTACCAGCGCAGCAACAGTGCAGTGACGGCGGCCTTGGATACTGTCGCCAGTAGTGCGGTGACCGGTGTCGGGCCGCCTTGGTAGACATCGGGGGTCCACAGGTGGAAGGGTACCAGCGACAGTTTGAAACCTATCCCTGCCAGCGCCAACATAATACCGGTAAGCAACAGCGGTTTTTGCAGCTGCAGGGTATCGATCAGGGTGTGATGCAGCGCTTGACCGAGAGAGATGAAAGCGAGACTGCCGAGGTCAGCATAGATCAGCGCGATCCCGAATAGCAGTGTTGCCGATGCCACCCCTGACAGCAGCAGGTATTTGATCGCGGCTTCCAGCGGGTAGTCGTAGCGGGCGGTGAACGGGTAACCGATCATCGCTACCAGCGACAGCGACATGAGTTCCAGCCCCAGCACCAAGCTGGCAAAGTGTTGGCTGCAGACCAGCACCAGTGCCCCCAGAGTGCTGAGCGTGAAGAGCAGGTAGAATTCGTCCAACAGCAGCCGATGGCGACGCCAGTAATCGTGGCACAGCGGCAATAGCAGGATCGCGCAGGCCAGAATCAGCCCCATAAACAGCAGCGCGTAGTGATCGAGCAGCAGCAGTGGCGTAACGTGCTGCGGCAGGCTAGCGGATATCATAAAGAGGCTGCCAAATGCGACGACTAGGCCGCCGAGGCAGAGTCGGTAGCTGAGATCGGCGTCGCGGCGGAAGCTGATCTGCAGCAGTTGCAGCACCACCAGTGCACTGACGATCAACAGCGGCATCAGGCTGAATAGACCGTCGGCGTTGATCGGTGCCGCCGCCGAGCTGTTACCGGCGAGCTGGGATGAGGTGGTCATCGCGAGAGTCATGGCAGCACCCCAGCCAGTTGGCTAGTGGAGGTTTGGGCCAGCACTTGCAGTTGCTCCATCACTGGTTGCAGTATATCCAGGGTCGGTTGCGGGTAGAGTCCCAGCAACAGCAGGGCCAGCATCATCAGGGTCATGGTTGCCAGTTCGCGGCGGTCAAAATCAGCCAGGCTGTGGGTGGTTTGTGGTTGGCCGTGAAACACCCGCTGGATCATGATCAGCGCGTAGACGGCCGCGCTCACCAGTCCCAGCGTGGCCAGCACGGTGGCGGGAACATTGGCCTGAAAACTTCCGATCAGCAGCATAAACTCGGCGATAAAATTACCCAATCCGGGAATCCCCAGCGAGGCCATGGCGAAAAACAGGGCGATAGCGGCCATCCTCGGGGCCTGTGACCAGAGTCCGCCCATCTGCCGCATGTCGCGACTGTGAATCCTGTGCTGTACCGCGCCGGCCAGCATAAACAGCGCGGCCGCACTGAAGCCGTGGGTCAGCATCTGCAGCACCGCGCCTTGCAGCGCCACAGCATTCCAAGCGTAGACCCCAAGCAGGATAAACCCCATATGGCTGATGCTGCTGTAGGCCACCAGCCGCTTCAGGTCGGTCTGGGCGAAGGCCAGTAGTGCCCCGTAGAAGATACCGATCACGCCGATCGTCATCCCCACGGGGGCAAAGCTGTTGAGGCTGTCGGGAAACAGCGGGATCAGGAAACGGATCAGGCCGTAGGCACCGGTCTTGAGCAGTACCCCGGCCAGAATCACCGAGCCCGCGGTGGGGGCCTGGGTGTGGGCGTCGGGTAACCAGGTATGGAAAGGAAAAGCGGGCAGCTTGACTATGAAGGCGATAAACATCCCCAGCATCAACCAAAAGCTGTAGGGCGAGCCGCTGCCGCTGCCGAGCAGGTCGAAGTAGTCGAAACTGTAGCTGCCACTGTGCTGTTGATGGATCGTTGCCAGTCCAACGATGGTGATCAACATTAGCAGGCTGCTGACCTGGGTGAAAATAACAAATTTCAACGCCGCATAGTGGCGCTCTTCGTGGCCCCAGATGCCGATCAGGAAATAGACCGGGATCAGCATCACCTCCCAGAATACGAAGAACAGAAACAGGTCGAGAGCGGTAAATACGCCAACCACTCCGGCCAGACAGGCGAGCAAGTTGAAGTAGAAAAATCCCTGCCGCTGACGAATTTCGGTCCAGGAGGACGCGATAGCGATCAGCCCCAGCAGTAGCGTTAACAGCACCAGTAGCAGGCTCATGCCATCCATCGCCAGCAGCCAGCTGATGCCAAATCGAGGAATCCAGGCGTGGCGCTCGAGCAGTAACCAGCTATCGCCCTGAACCGCGATCAAGACCCCGTTGGCGGTGTTGAACAGCAGCGGCAGTAGTAACAGCAGGGCGATGCCCAGAGTCGCCAGGGCCACAAGTCTTGGTGCTTCGGTTGATTGCCGTTCTGCCAGCCAGGCGATGGCTGCGCCGAGTAACAGGATGACGATCAGCAGGGTTAGCATGGCGCGCTCCGGTGACCAGCAAGATACCGCGAGTTATCGGTCATATCAGTACCCCCAGGCCGATCAACAGCACGATGCCGCCGGCCATGATGCTGGCATACCAGCGGATCTGGCCACTTTGCACCTCGACTAGCAGCTGGTGGCTGAAGCGGCTGCAGGCGGCGACCCCTTGGCTGAGTTGATCGGCGATGTCATTACGGTTAACCCGGGCCAGCCACAAAATAGGTTGGCGCAGACAGCAATCGTACAGTCGGTCGAAGCCCCAGCCATCGCGCCAGAATTGTCGTAGCGCCGATGTGCCGGGTAGTTGTTTCAGCCGGGTCAGCAGCTCCGGGTTGAGCCGGTAGAGGCTGTAGCAAGCCAGCACCCCCAAAATGGGGATCAGGGTGTTGATCGCTTCAATTAATAGCGGCGGGTGACTCTCGACTGCGGGCAGCAGGATATCCAGCGGTAGCTCCAATGCGCCGCCAAACAGCGCTAGCAGCGCCAGTAGCGACAGCGCGAGCGGCATCTGCAGCGCCACCAAGCCAGGACGTTGCACCGGCTGGGGTTCGGTTCGCAGCTCGCCGAAGAACACCACGAAGATCAACCGGAAACTGTAAAGCGCGGTGATCAGTGCTCCCAGCACGCCGCCGAACCAGAGTAGCGGCGCTTGTTCCCAGGCCTGGGCCAGGATCGGTTCCTTGCTGAAATAACCCGAGGTAAACGGCAGCGCCGCCAGGCAGGCGCTACCGATCAGGAAACAGCCGAACACCAACGGCATCCGCCGACCCAGCCCCCCCATATCGCCGATCTCCTGTTTGTGGTGCAGCGCCAGGATCACCGAACCGGCCGAGAGGAACAGCAGCGCCTTGAAGAAGGCGTGGGTGACCAGGTGGAAGATCGCCGCCGACCAGGCGCCGACCCCCAGCGCCAGAAACATATAACCGATCTGACTGATGGTGGAGTAAGCCAGGATGCGCTTGATATCGGTCTGTACCAACGCGCTGCAGCCCGATAGCAGCAGCGTCAGCAGCCCGACCACCGCGACCGTCGTCATCGCCAGCGGTGACAGCAGGAACAGCTCGTGGCAGCGGGCGATCAGGTAGACCCCGGCGGTGACCATGGTGGCCGCGTGGATCAGCGCGCTAACTGGGGTGGGGCCGGCCATCGCATCGGGGAGCCAGGTTTGCAGCGGTAGCTGGGCGGATTTGCCTACCGCACCACCCAACAGTAGCAGCGCGGCGATGGTGGCGGTGCTGGAGCCTTCGGGCCAGCGTTCGCTGGCGCCGCTCATCAGGGTGGCGATATCCAGGCTACCGAGTTCGCGGTAGAGCAGGAACAGACCGATCGCCAGCGCGGTATCGCCGATCCGGGTGATCACGAACGCCTTACGCGCCGCCATACCGTTGGCCGGATCCTGATACCAGAAACCGATCAGCAGATAACTGCACAGCCCAACACCCTCCCAACCCAGATACAGCAACACCAGATTGTCGGCCAGGACCAGGATCAGCATCGCCGCCAGGAACAGGTTCATACAGGCGAAGAAGCGAGCGTAGTCGGGGTCGTCGTACATATAGCCGGCCGCGTACAGGTGGATCAGAAAGCCGATGCCGGTGACCACCATCAGCATCACCAGCGACAAACCGTCGAGGTACAGGGCAAAGTCGGCACTGAGTGTCCCCACCGAGAACCAGTGCCAGAGGAGTTGGCGATAGCTGTCATCGGCGTTGAAACCCGCGGCAATGCTCAAAGCGATCAATGCCGCCAACCCTACCGACCCCACCCCGCTGATGGCGATCGAGGTTTTACTGAGCCGTCCGGCACCCAGCATTAGTACCAGGCTACTGAGCAGCGGGAGGGTGGGAATCAGCCAGAGCAGGTTGAGCATCTTAACCTCAGATTCGGAATAAGAGTCGGTTGAGTTGTTTGAGGTTGCCACCGCGGTGTTGCCGGTAGGGCAACTTTCAGCATCCAGAGCAGGTTGAGCATCTTAACCTCGCAGTCGGTTGAGTTGATCGAGATCGAGGCTGCCGCAGCGGCGTTGCAACTGAATCAGCAGCCCCAGTCCCAGCGCGACTTCGGCACCGGCCAAGCTGAGCACCAAGATAAACATGATCTGACCGTCGGCTTGCTGCCAGGCGGCACCGGCGACCACAAATGCCAGTGCGGCGGCGTTGAGCATGATCTCCAGGCTCAGCAGCATAAACAGCAGATTGCGTCGCACCAGCACCCCGATCAGGCCGATACAAAACAACATCCCCGCCAACAGCAGGGCGTGATCGAGCAGTGCGGCGTTCATCGCTGGACCTCCTCGGTGGTGGCCGCTTGGGCCGATGCAGAGCGTTCCGTCGTCTTGGTTTGCGGCGGCGGAGCCGCGACAGTGCCGCGTTGCAGGTAGGGCCGGCTAAGATGGTAGGCCCCGACGAGCGCCGCTAGCAGCAGCATCGAAGCCAGCTCTACCGCCAGCATGTAGGGGCCAAACAGGGCCGTTCCCAACGCTTTGGGGCCGACGTAGCTTGGTGCTGCCAGGCCGCTGTTATTTAGCACCAGCAGCAGCTCTGCCAGCAATGTAGCGACGAGCAGACTGGGACCCAGCCATATTGTCGGTCCCAGCCAACGTTGTTCCTGTTGCTGGGTAGCGGCACCGAGGTTTAGCATCATGATCACGAAGATAAACATCACCATCACCGCACCGGCATAGACCAGTACTTCGAGTGCGGCGGCGAACGGTGCCCCGAGCAGGAAGAAGATCAGCGCGCTGGCCAGCTGGGCGACGACCAGATAAAGCAGTGCATGGACCGGATGGTGGCGGGTAATCACCATCAGCGCGCTGACTAGGGCGATGGCAGCGGCCAGGTAGAACAATGCGACACTCATGGCAGCAGACTCCTGCGGTAGACGGGCGCTTGCTCGGTCTCGCCTTGACCCTTGGCTTTGACCCCGACAGCTTTGCCCGCCCGGCGGTAGACGTTGTGGTCGTGATTTGCTTGGGGGTGAGTGCCAGTGCCGCTGAGCAACAGGTGTTCTTTTTCATAGACCAGATGTTGACGCGCGTATTCGCCGAGCTCGACACTCATGGCAGCAAACTCCTGCGGTCGACGGGCGGTTGCTCGGTCTCGCCTTGACCCTTGGCTTTAACCCCGACATCTTTGC
>TARA_R110002167_G_scaffold4255_2_pt1 | contig 38633 bp, 40 predicted proteins | sample TARA_R110002167 | Tara Oceans TARA_R110002167 (sample SAMEA4398238) | marine metagenome | biome: Polar Biome; feature: [MES] marine water layer (ENVO:01000295) within the mesopelagic zone...; material: water (ENVO:00002006), including particulate matter (ENVO:01000060) such as......
TCCCCCTACGAGCCCAAGCAAGTGCGCTTCGTTGATGGCAATAAAGTCATCTCCTACGGCACCTCCAGCTACGGTTATGACGTCAGATGCGCCCGCGAGTTCAAGATCTTCACCAATGTGCATACCTCCAGTGTCGTCGATCCCAAGAATTTCAGTGAGACTAGTTTCGTAAGCATCGAGGAAGACTACTGCATCATTCCCCCTAACTCCTTCGCCCTTGCTCGCACGGTCGAATACTTCCGTATACCTAGCGACGTCCTCGTCGTCTGCCTCGGCAAGTCGACCTATGCCCGCTGCGGCCTAATCGTGAATGTCACCCCCCTTGAGCCCGAGTGGGAAGGTCATGTGACTCTCGAATTCTCCAACACTACTCCACTACCAGCCAAGATTTACGCCAACGAAGGCGTTGCGCAGATGCTGTTCTATCAATCCGATGAACAATGCGAAGTCACCTATAAACAGCGTGGCGGCAAGTATATGGGTCAGACTGGCGTTACTCCTCCCAAAGCCTAAGCCCGAGCTCTACTCTAGGGACCGGAAAATTGACGCCGGCCCTAGTCAAACCCCTGTCTTGAAACCGCTCGGAAAGGTCAAAATATTGACCATTCCGAGTAGTCCTATTCTTAAGTGATTGAAATTACGTAGTTTCGAAGTCTGGCACAGAGATTGCTGTTCCGAGTATAGAGAGCCGTATTAACGGCCCGAATTTCTGACTCAATGGAACGATCATGGCGGCAGTGGCGAACACTTACAGAAGCGAACAAGGCGAGTCCGTGCGGACGATTCGGCCCTTGACCGATCAAGCGTTAGAGCTCGATAGTCCCGAAGCGCTCAATCTCGCGTTCCGCGCGTTCAACGATCTTTCCAATGAATTAAGCACAGCCTACGAGCTCCTGCAGGACCGCGTCGCCGAGCTTACCCATGAGGTAGAGCAGGCTAATCGCCAGCGTCTTCGCGAGATCTCTGAGAAAGAGCGCATCGCAAGCCGTCTCGAGAATCTACTGCAACTGCTACCAGGCGGCGTCATCGTTCTCAATAGCCAAGGGCGAGTGACAGACTGCAATGCCGCGGCCATTGAGTTGCTAGGCGAACCCCTCGAAGGGCAATTCTGGCGCGACATCATCGCGCAGCGTTTTGCCCCGCGCTTAGACGATGGACATGAGATATCCCTTAAGAATGGCAAGCGTATTAGCTTGGCAACCCGATCACTCAATGATGAGCCAGGCCAGATCATCCTGCTGACCGACCAGACCGAGACGCGACGCCTACAGCAGCACCTCAGTCGCCATCAGCGCCTGTCCGCCATGGGCAAGATGGTCTCCTCACTAGCTCACCAGATTCGTACTCCCTTGTCTGCGGCCATGCTCTACGCAGGACAACTGGAGAATCCCCAAGTAGGCCACGAACAATCACTGCGCTATGCCAGCAAGATCATGTCGCGCCTGCACAACATGGAACGACAAGTAAAAGACATGCTGATCTTCGCAAGAGGCGATGCGATTCTCGACGAGACCATCAGCACCGAGGCCTTATTCGACGAACTGCAGATAGCAGCGGAAGTGCTTATGCGCAACGGCTTCGATTGGCAGTGGCACAACGAGTGCCCAGAGGCATTGCTGCTTTGTAATCGCGAGTCCCTCATTGGTGCCATGTTGAATCTTATCGAGAATGCGCTGCAGGCAGCAGGCCCTGGCGCGTGTCTACAGATCTGTGCACAGCGAGCAGACGACAACATGCTCAAGCTGTTTGTGCAAGACAATGGTCCCGGCATTCCTGCGGACCTACAGGAACAAATTACCGAAGCGTTCTTCACTACCCGTGCACAGGGTACGGGCCTTGGCCTTTCTGTTGCGCAGGTCGTTGCGAAGGCGCACAAGGGGCGCTTCTTTATGGAATCGGAATGCGCACCAGAGATTGAGACAGGCACTTGCGCCGGTTTCGTTCTGCCATTGGCAGCACAGCAACAAGCTCCACTTACCCCCATCGATAGCGAATAGAGAAGAGGTTGTTATGAGTAAGGCCACAATCATGGTAGCGGAAGACGACTGGGATCTACGCGAGGCGTTATGCGACACGCTAGAACTGGCCGGTTTTCGTGTGATACCCGCGTGTTCTGCAGAAGAGGCCTTGGACTTACTCGCAACTAAACCGGTAGACATGTTGGTTTCCGATGTGAATATGGGCGACATCGATGGCTACGAATTACTGCAGCGCCTGCGTGTGCAACTGCCTACGCTGCCTGTTCTGTTGATTACCGCCTACGGCAGCATAAGCAAGTCGGTCGACGCGATGCGCAATGGTGCTGTGGACTACTTAGTAAAACCTTTCGATCCGCAGACACTGGTGGATGCCGTGCGTCAATATGTCGTCGCGCCAGCCAAGTTAACCGATGCAGAGCCGGTGGCCGAGGCGGAATCTAGCCAGCAAGTATTAGCCATGGCACGTAAGGTGGCCGGAGTCGACGCCACCGTGATGATCTCTGGCGAGAGCGGCACGGGTAAGGAAGTTCTAGCACGCTATATTCATCGCCAATCGCCGCGCGCGGAGAAGCCGTTCGTGGCGATCAATTGCGCGGCTATCCCCGAGAATATGCTTGAGGCTACGCTGTTTGGTCACGAGAAGGGCGCATTTACCGGTGCGTATGCCAGCAGTGAAGGCAAGTTCGAACAAGCCGATGGCGGCACTATTTTACTCGACGAAATCTCTGAGATGGACATCGGCTTACAGGCGAAAATTCTGCGCGTTCTACAAGAGCGTGAGGTCGAACGCGTGGGTGGGCGTCGTACTATCTCTCTAGATGTACGCGTAATCGCCACCACTAACCGTGACCTGCGCCAATGTGTGATTGACGGCACTTTCCGGGAAGACCTGTATTATCGCTTGAGTGTGTTCCCACTGCAGTGGCTGCCTTTGCGTCAGCGTAAGAAGGACATCCTGCCACTTGCCAATCGCCTATTGCAGCGCCATGGCAAAAAAATGGCGCGCGGTCATCTGAGCTTCGACTACCAAGCGCAGCAATTGTTAGAAACCTACTCGTGGCCGGGCAATGTGCGTGAATTGGATAACGTCATTCAGCGTGCCCTGATCATTCAAGACGGCAATGTCATTAGCGCGGCAAGTCTTGCGGTAGAAGGCGCTGCAGCCCATCCAAGCATGCCAATGAGCTCTCCATCACCCATGGTAAATGTCGAGTCCAAAGTCTCTGTCAAGGCATTGACGCCGGAACAAGGCACGGAAACTGCAAGAGTCGAAGACGAGAACGAATCGGGTGTTCTAGGCAGTGATCTGAAGCAGCGCGAGTTCGAGATAATTCTTAACACGCTGCGTGCTCAAGGCGGTCGCCGCAAGGAAACCGCGGAAGTATTAGGGGTCAGTGCACGCACTTTGCGTTACAAGATGGCCCGCATGCGAGATAGCGGCATCAACATCGATTCCATGCTGAGTGTGTACTAGGTAGGAGAGCGGAGAAAATGGCAGATATTAGTAATCGAGTCGACATCAATCGAGTTCTCATGCAGATGCGTGAGATGCGCGATCAGGTTCAGCCCTCCGATGTGCGTACCATGGGCGCGGGCATGGTTAATCCTGCTAATACCCTAGAGGGCGCACTGCGTTCGGACACGGTTAACCAAACCTCCTCTACAGATAAAGTTAGTTTCTCTGACCTGCTGAAGCAGGCCGTGGACTCGGTAAGCGAGACGCAGGCGCGCTCGGGCGAGTTACAAACAGCCTACGAGATGGGTGACACCAGTGTCGATATCACCCAAGTGATGATCCAAATGCAGAAGGCGAGTGTGTCTTTCGAGGCGATGACGCAAGTGCGCAACCGCCTGGTCAGTGCCTATCAAGACATTATGAATATGCCGCTATAAGTCGGCGCCGTTTATTCCACACTTTTAATTAGAAGATAAGAACATGGCTACAGCGACTGACGCATCCACAAGACCGGGCGACGCCAATCTACCAAGCGCGGGGCAACGTGCGATGGGAAGTGATTTCCTAGCAGGCTTTATGCGGCTAGATTTCCTGCGTCAGCTTGGTTTGATGACCGGTTTAGCCGCGAGCGTCGCCATTGGCTTCGCGGTTGTGCTGTGGTCGCGTGGCGAGAGCTATCAGCCCCTCTATGCGGATATGAATGGCTATGACATGGGCGCTCTTGTCGAGGTTTTGGAAACTCGCAATCTAGATTTCCGTATTGAACCCTCTACTGGGGTTATTCTCGTGCCCGCAGACCGTGTCTCGGAATTGCGTCTCCAGGTCGCTGCCGCAGGCATCTCTCGCGAGTCTGGTTATGGCTACGAATCCCTCGATGCGGAGCAAGGGCTCGGCACTAGTCAGTTCATGGAAGCGAATCGTTATAAGCGCAGTCAAGAAGGCGAGTTACAGCGCACGATCATGGGCTTTCGCAACGTTCAGTCAGCACGCGTACACCTTGCCACGCCGGAGCGTTCGGTATTCGTGCGCAGCTCGCGCAACCCAACCGCCTCAGTGTTCCTAACCCTACAAGCCGGTAGTGATCTCAGTGACACGCAAGTCGATGCGATCTCTAACTTAGTTGCCTCGAGTGTGCCTGAGTTGATCCCCGAGAACGTTACCATCGTCGATCAGCGTGGCAATCTCTTGTCCCGTAAAGACGACAGCAGCGACCTTGTCGTTGCCGGTCAGCAGTTCGACTACTCACGTCGTTACGAGGACACCCTCGTCGAGAGACTCAATCGCATTCTACAACCCATTGTCGGGGCCGGTCGCTTCAGTGCAGAGATAAGTGCAGACATCGACTTCACCCGGACAGAGCAAGCCGCGGAAGTATACAGCCCTGAAGGCGCGCTACGCAGTGAGCAGTCCTCGGCTGAGAATCGCAGCGCGGATAGCGCGGGCGGCAGTGGTGGTATTCCTGGCGCTCTAAGCAATCAACCTCCTGTCGACGGCACGATTGCCGATGCTAATGCGATCGTCGACCCGGGTGCTGCCGGCGCCGCAGCGGCTAGCAATGGTAATAACCGTCAGCAGTCTACGCGCAATTTCGAATTAGACCGTACGATTAGTTATACCTCTAGCGATCCAGTTGCCGTGCGCCGCCTAAGCGTTGCCGTGGTGCTGGACGATCGGCCTTCTGCCACGCCTTCGGTGGACGGCACGGAGACCTTGGAGCCTTGGGATCCGGAGGACATCGAGCGCATCACGGCTTTGGTTCAGGACGTAGTGGGCTATAGCGCAGCGCGAGGCGATAGCGTCACCGTTATCAATAATCGCTTTGCCCCTATCGTATTCGAAGAGTTCGACTCCCAGCCTTTCTGGCAGCAAGACTGGTTGCTTAGTGGCTTGAAACAGGCCTTAGGCTTCCTCCTAGTTGGCTTGCTAGTGTTTGGCGTGCTGCGCCCCGTTTTGCGCAATCTCTCCGGCCAGAGTGGCTCGGGTAAAGACCTTGCCAAAGCCGCCGCACAAGGGGAATACGCAGACTTAGATATCAATGGCGACAAGGTCACTCTCTCAGGTAGTGAGGACAAGATGTTGCCAGGCCCTACTGATGGCTACGAGCGTCAACTCAATGCCATCAAAGGACTGATTGCTCAAGACCCGGGTCGGGTTGCCCAAGTAGTTAAACAATGGATAAGTGACGATGCCTGAAGAAAACGCACTCGCGCGCCCAGCGGCGCCTAAGAATTTTTCCCCCGTAGATCGTGCGGCCATCCTCTTGATGAGCATGGGCGAGAAAGACGCTGCGGAGATTCTCAAACAGATGGGGCCCAAGGAGGTACAGAAGGTTGGTACCGCGATGTCGAGCCTGCGCCAGATCAGTCAGGAGAGCGTCGAGCACGTCCTAACACAGTTCATTTCCGCCTGCAGTGGGCAGTCGAGCCTCGGCGTGGGTAGCGACGATTACATCAAGAATATGTTGACCGAAGCCCTAGGCGAGACTCGCGCTAGGGGCCTCATGGATCGCATCCTAACCGGCGACTCTTCCTCGGGCATCAACAGCCTGAAGTGGATGGACGCGCGCGCGGTTGCCGATGCCATTCGCAATGAACATCCACAGATTCAAGCGGTCGTGTTGAGCCATCTAGAGCCGGAACAGGCGGCGAGCATTCTTGGCCAGTTCCCGGAAAAAGAACGCCTCGACGTTGTGCTACGCCTAGCTACTTTAGAAAGTGTACAGCCCGACGCCCTGAAGGAACTCAACGTGGTGTTGGAGAAGCAGTTCTCTGGCAAGGCCACTAAGCCGACTACGAACATCGCCGGCACTAAGCTGGCGGCAGACATCATGAACAGCCTCGACAAGACTATCGAGGCGGAATTGATGGAAGCCATTAAGGGCGTCGACGAAGAGCTGGGTGTCAAGATTCAGGACCTCATGTTCGTGTTCGACAATCTGCGCGAAGTGGACGATCGCGGCATTCAAGCATTGCTGCGCGAAGTGTCTTCTGAAGTCCTCATCCTAGCGCTCAAAGGCGCAGACGAGGCCCTACAAGAGAAGATCTTCGGCAACATGTCCAAGCGCGCGGCAGAGCTACTGCGCGACGATTTGGAAGCCAAGGGACCAGTACGCATCAGCGAGGTCGAGGTGGCGCAGAAGGAGATTCTAGTGATCGCGAGACGTATGTCCGATGCCGGCGAGATTCAACTTGGCGGCGGCGGCGACGATATGATCTAAGAGGGGCTGTAATTCTCTTGGCGCATAGCAAACCAATGGGCGAGACCCAGATGAAAGGGACATTGTAATGGAACGACACCCGTTTGACGGCCTAGGCCGCGTGACCAGCGCAGATCTGGAAGCGGTAAACGTGCATGCATGGCTGCCTCCATCTATCGATAAAGCCGGGCATCTAGTGCAGGTAGTCCCGCGCGATGAACGTCGACCTGAGGTAAGTAAGACACCGGAAGAACAAGTGGATGCAGGCTATGAGGAAGGCCTGACCAAGGGGCGCATAGAGGGTTTATCGGAGGGCCGGAAAGAGGGCCTAGCCCAGGGGCTTGCCGAGGGAACAGAGAAGGGCATGCAACAGGGCCTGCAGAAGGCGCAGAAGCAAGTAGACGAGAAACTCGCGGCAGTGAATGAGTTGATGACTCACTTAAGTCACGCGCTCAACGATCAAGACTATATTCTGGAACAAGCCCTAATGAACGTCGTGACAGAGGTGTCGCGCGTGGTTGTTGGACGCGAACTGCAGATCGATTCCAAGCATATTATTCAAATTGTCCGACAGGCCATTGGCGCTCTGCCCCCTAGTCGCGACAATGTGCGTATTTTCGTCAATCCTGCCGATGTAGCAGTGTTGAATGAGGCGAAGGAGCGCGGCGGCGAGAGCTGGCGAGCGCTACCGGATGAGACGATCAGCAAAGGCGGATGCCGTGTCGAGACCGACCAGAGCCTCGTAGACTTTACAGTTGAACGTCGTTTCGCAGCCATGATCGAACAATTGATGGACAAGCAACTGCAGGGGCCAGCCGAAGAGCAAGTCGAGGCAGCACCAGAGCCCGTTGTGAAGCCGCGCACGCCAAAGGTCGAAGCCATCGAAGAAACTACTGCTGAAGAGGCGGAAGATTCCAGCGACGACGAGCCTGACTTGCTAGAACAAGTTGAATACCTGCGCAAAGGTGTAATCCCGCCAGCGGCACCGCTGCTCCGATCGGGGACCTGATCTTGCGTCAAAGCCTCGCACAGAGAGTTCGTCAATACGCTCCCAAGCGTCCGGCCAATCTTTTGCCTCCGGTTGAGGGAAGGCTGACCCGTGTAGTGGGCATGACTCTCGAAGCGGTCGGCTGTAATGTCACCCTTGGTGGACGCTGCAGCGTGACCGACGGCAGCGGACGAGAGATCGAGACCGAGGTAGTGGGTTTCGATGGTCCGCGTATCTATTTAATGCCACTGACCTCTATCGAGGGGCTTGCGCCAGGGGCTCGCGTGCTGCCCTTAGCCAAGAGCGATCACATCGCAGTGGGGCCCGCCTTATTAGGACGCGTGCTCAATGGCCTAGGCCTGCCACTAGATGGAAAGGGCGAAGTGCCCCTTCACGACATCGAGGCACACGGTCCGCAGGTTCAGAAAGTCATCAATCCCCTTGAAAGACAGCCTATTCGCAAACCGCTTGATGTGGGAATCGCCACGATCAATGCCCTGCTCACGGTTGGTCGCGGGCAACGTCTTGGTCTTTTCGCCGGCAGCGGCGTGGGTAAGTCTGTGCTGTTAGGCATGATGACCCAATTTACCGACGCCGATGTCATCGTGGTTGGCCTAATCGGTGAGCGGGGCAGGGAAGTGAAAGAGTTCATAGACGAGATTCTAGGCGAGGCGGGCCTGAAACGTGCCGTGGTAGTAGCCTCTCCGGCAGACGATTCGCCCTTATTGCGCCTGCGCGCGGCAACCCTAACAACACGCATTGCCGAGGGCTTTCGAGAGCAGGGCAAAGACGTGCTTATGCTCATGGATTCCCTAACCCGATATGCGATGGCGCAACGCGAGATCGCGCTCGCCATTGGCGAGCCGCCAGCGACTAAGGGCTATCCGCCCTCCGTATTCGCGAAATTGCCGCAGCTTGTAGAGCGCGCCGGTAATGCCGATTCAGGGCAAGGCTCGATAACCGCTTTCTATACGGTATTAACCGAGGGCGACGACCAACAAGACCCAGTTGCCGACTCGGCGCGAGCCATTCTCGATGGTCACATCGTGCTCTCCCGCGCTCTTGCCGAGGAAGGACACTACCCTGCCATCGATATCGAGGCCTCTATCAGCCGCGTGATGCCTTCGGTGGTCAACCCTGATCATTTCGCCAAGATGCAGCTATTCCGACGCATCTATGCGCGCTATCAACAGAACCGCGACCTCATCAGTGTTGGCGCCTATGTACCGGGCACGGATAAAGAGATCGACTTCGCGATCGAGCGTATGCCTCATCTGCGTCAATTCATGCAGCAGGGCCTGAAAGACAAGGTGAGTTTCGACGAGGCCCTAAGTAGCCTCAGCCGAGTTGTCGTTCCCGCTGCACGTCCTGGCAATGTGAACCCGAGCAACGTGACACCCCTGCAATCGCGCACCCTTAGCCACGGCAATGGCGCTAATCCGCAAATGGGCCGAGGTAATGGATGAAGCGCTCCAAACGCCTAGATACGGTAGTAGACCTAGCGAAGCGCAAGGCAGATGAGGCGGCACAGGCTTTGGCCTTCGTGCAACGCAAGCTAGGCGATGAGCAGAATAAGCTCGAGCAGCTAGAGCAATATCTCACCGAATACCGTGCGACGATTCAGAGCGAAGGCCGCAAAGGGTTTAGCGTGCAGGAGTTTCGCCGTTATAACGACTTCAGTGAGAATGTCGCCAAGGCGATTACCCAGCAGACCCAGCAGGTTCACACCGTAAAACATCAGATCGAACAGGTACGCCGGCACTGGCAGATGCTCGATGCCCGTCACAAAGGGGTACTTAAGCTGCAAGACAAGGCCCTCGCTGAGGAGTATGTCGCCCAGGAGCGGCAAGAACAGAAAGAGCTCGACGAAATCGCAGGACGTTGGCGCCTTCGTCACCCTCGGTTCTAATCTTGGCAAACAACTTGCAATCCCTCTAAGTAATTATTGCTGTGCCTGCTTTGAGCACAGACCTTAGAGGAAATCGTATGCCCGCAATCAATGGCTTATTGCCTATAGTCGCTGCGTCTAATAGTCAGCAACAAAGCACTCAACAACGTGCCGATGATTCCCGCATTGCCGCCGTAAAAAGTGCCGCAAGTGCCGCAGATAAAGGCCTAGCGCAAGACGCCGCTGCCGAGAAACGCATGCAGCAGAAGCGCTTCATCAATGCCTATGAAGAGGGCATACAAGAGCAGGGCAGAGATCAAGAGCGCAGGTCACAGCGCGTGGCCACGATGGAACGGGAACAACAGGACGATGCGGCAGCCCTTGCCGCGAGCGGAAACGCCCTGCCGCCAGAGGGAGAGGCTTTGCCGACTTCGGGCGTGGTTAAGCCGTCCGAACCTAGCGCTACAGTGGACAACGAGCAGAACAGCAAGCCACCGATTCAGGCCCAAGGGCCGAGTGCGCCCTCTGCTGTGATTGGGCAAGACTCAGGCTCGGCACAGACGCCTACCCCCAACAGCCCTGAAACCCTTAGCTTCGAACAGCAGCAACAGGCCGCAGCCGAAGCCTTCCACGCCCAAGTGAGCGCAAGCAATGGCAAGGCTGAGGGCAAGCAACAGACGGCTCTTAGCGTAGAGAAGCAGGGGATAGCCCAGGCGCAAAGCGTAGACACCGCTATCGCTAGCGACCAAGCGCTCAGCGAGGTGGCTGAACAGGCGTCGACAAAGTCACTTGAAGGGGCTCGGCAAGACCTAGCTGCAGCGGCAAACGAGGCTGAGAAGTCATCCCAGAGCGATATTTCAATAGCCACGTCGCAAACACAGCAGGCGAGCGCGGAGCAGGCTGTCGAAGGCAAGACGGCTGAAAACCAGTCAACTGAGAAATTAGTGCAGGCCAGCCTTACGCAGACGAACCAGTCAGCGGCAAGCCTCGCCTCGGCGGTCGCAGCCAGCGAGGCGCAAGCAGACCGAGATGAGCCTGCACAGGCACAACTGGTGCGTGCATGGCGTGGCATAGACGCTCAAGAACAACAACGTAGCGCCACTACTGCAAGCACCCAGGCTGCGCGCCAAGACCCTGTTGCGGCCTCCGTGCCCATCTCTCACAGCGGTCAGATTCAGCAATTTGCCCAGTCTTTGCGTCAGGCTAGTGGTCAGCCCGAGGCTGCCGTTAGCGCCAGCACAGGAGAGCGCAGCGCAGCCAATGCCTCACTGAGTAGCGCGGAGATAAGTCCTTGGCGCGCTGAGACGGCTTCGGCGAATGCTGCGAGCACTAGTGGGCGCGGCACGCCGACGACTAATTCCTTCGCGCAGACCATGCAGGCCTCTAATTTCGGGCAGGCGCTGGGCGCGACGGTCGGACAGAATGCCTGGGGCGAGAGCATCGCCCAGCGTGTATCACTAATGGCGGGGCTGAAAGTCAGTTCCGCACAGATTCAACTGGACCCGCCCGAACTGGGAGCAATGACCGTGAAGGTCAGCGTGAATGGGGATCAGGCCAGCGTTAGTTTCCACAGTCCCCATGCTGTTGTGCGTGACGCCTTGGAACTGAGCTTCCCACGCTTACAGGAGATGATGGGGCAGCAGGGCATGCAACTCGTAGATGCTCAAGTCTCGGATAATTCCTCGGCCGGCCAAGGCTCGGGCGAGCGCACAAGCGGCCGTACTGGACAGTCCCAGGGCGAGTCAGTAGACGAAGCTGCGGGTAGTGCATCGTCCCAGATCGTTCAGGTTGCTACCGGTTTGATCGATTTCTATGCCTAATTGCAAGTGTCAGTTATTTGTCGTTTATGTCGTGAATTAGGGTCAAATTACTCTCGATCACCACTCCTGCCTTAACGCATTTTTCCCTCCTAATGCTACAGGCCTCAAGAATAGAGGCCTGTAGCGATTCAAACTTTCTCTTCTAAGAGTGCAGCTCACTGGCACAGCCTTTGCTACAATCCACTGAAATTCCAGTTTTTGACGGTGATGATATGGCAGAGAATGACGCAGGTGCTAACGAAGAGGCTCCTAAGAAAAGCAAGAAGACCCTGATTATCATAATCGCGGCTGTCGTCCTCGTTCTGGGTGGCGGCGGCGGTGCCTATTTCTTCCTTCTCAGTCCTCCGCCGGAGGAGCTAGCCGAAGGGGCCACGCCGGTAGTCGCGGCGCCGACTGGGCCGATGATTTACTTGGATATGACGCCATCGTTCATCGTGAGCTACCCCTTTCAGGGACGGCAGCGCTATCTCCAAGCCAATCTCTCAGTGATGTCGCGAGATCAGGCAGCGCTAGACGCGGTAATCGAGCACATGCCGATCATTCGTCATAACTTACTTAATCTGTTCACCGCGCAAATGCTGGAGGTCGCCGAGTCGCCTTCTTCGGGCATCGAACAGCTGCGCAATCTCGCAACTGAGGAAGTGAAGGCGGTCTTGCATCATGAGATCGGTCGCGACGGCATTGAAGAGGTTCTGTTTACCTCGTTCGTAACGCAGTAAAACGCCACATTCACAGAGTTCGCTAAGGCGAACAGGTAAGAAACATGCAAGACCTCTTATCACAAGATGAAATCAATGCGCTGCTGCACGGCGTCGACGAGGGTGAGGTCGACGTTAATGCCGAGGGAGCATCACAGAATGTGCGCCCCTACGATCTGACCAGCCAGGAACATGTGGTACGGCATAAGATGCCGACGCTGGAAATGATCAACGAGAATTTCGCTAGGGCACTGCGCAACAATATGTTCAACCTGCTGCGTCGCAACGCAGAGGTCAATATCACCGGTACCAAAATAGGCAAGTTCAGCGAATACAAGCATTCGCTTTATATGCCCACTAGCCTAAACCTATTCAAGCTACGCCCTCTGCGCGGTACAGCCATTCTAGCCATGGATGCGAATCTGGTGTTCCGCATGGTGGATAACTTCTTCGGTGGCACTGGTCGTGAGGTGAAAATCGAAACCCGCGAGTTCACGCCCACCGAGCAGCGTGTGGTGCAGATGGTGCTTACGCAGGCCTACTCGGATCTCGTGGATGCATGGAAGAGTGTCTACAAGGTAGAACTGGAACCTCAGCGTTCCGAAGTGAATCCAGATGCAGTCAATATCCTCTCGCCCGGCGAACTCATTATGATCAGCGTTTTCACCGTAACCTTCGATGGCGGCGGTGGCGGCGAGATCCAACTGGCGCTTCCTTACAAGATGATCGAACCGATTCGGGAATTGCTCGAAGTCGGAGCTCGCGTCGATGCCGACGAAGTGGATGACAGTTGGGCGGATGCCATGCGTGAAGACATCATGGATGCCCGTGTCGACTTTGGCTGCAGAATGTTTGAACAAAGTATTACGCTACGCGACGTGGTCGATCTGGAAACCGGCGATATCATACCCGTCGACATGCCAGACACTGTCGTTCTAAAAGCGAATGGAATTCCGATGTTTAACACACGAATTGGCGTTTCCAACGGCAATCTCGCACTAAAAATTGACAGCATCATTGCCAACAAGGGCAGTGCAGCGAGCAAGGGGAAGTAACATGGCGGACGAACCACAAAACGAAGGTAGACAGAATCCAGCGGGCGATAAATTCGTAGAGGGCATCGCGAAAGATGGCAGTGGCGTAGCAACCCCCGAGAAAAAGGCCGATGGAGGCAGTCCCGATTTAGACGTCATCCTCGATATCCCGGTGCAAATATCTATGGAGGTCGGCAGCGCGTCGATCACTATTCGCAATCTGCTACAGCTCAATCAAGGCTCCGTGATCGAACTCGATCGTCTGGCAGGTGAGCCTCTGGACGTGTTGGTCAATGGCACATTGATTGCTCACGGCGAGGTGGTGGTCGTTAACGACAAGTTTGGCATTCGTATGACCGATGTCATTAGCCCATCTGAGCGCATCAAGAAACTACGCTAGCTAGAACACCCAAGAATCTTATTTTTACGAGCATTTAAAGGATAGTGCGGGCCTCACTCGCGCAGGAGTTGATGTGATTACCCTTCTAACAGCAGTGGCAGCAAGCAGTGCGGGCGAGCAAGGCGCGTCTGTGATGAGCCTAGGCGCAATGCTGGAAATGCTGCTTTGGCTAGGTGTGGTGATTGGTTTCATCTTATTGTGCGCCTGGGGATTGCGTCGCTTTAATGGGGGTGTCATGGCACCCACAGGAGTCATCAAGGTGCGAAGTGTTATCTCTGTGGGTAATCGCGAACGCGTTGCGCTGCTCGAAGTTGGCGACCAGCAGTTGTTGATAGGGGTTTGTGCGAGCCAGATCAATACGCTGCATGTATTCGACACACCGGTAGTGCCCCTGACGAAGGCAGGCGATGGTGGCAACCGAGTCTCTAGTGACTTCGCTGCTAAGCTGCAAGGACTTCTCAATAAGGATCAATCCAAGTGAGACTGAGCGCCATAAGACTCGCCACACTAGTCCTCGCGATCGCAGCGCTACTGCTGTGGACACTACCGGCTACTGCGCAAGTTCCTGCGGACGGTGGCACGACTACTACCACAACATCTACCACAGATCTAAGCCCGCAGCGTGCGTTTGATATTCTGGCGTCCAATACGACGCTAGGCGTTCCGGCACTAACGGTCAGTACCGACGAGGATGGCCTTCAGAATTACTCGGTAAGCATTCAGATTCTTTTGCTGATGACGGCGCTTACGGTGCTGCCAGCATTGCTGATGATGATGACCTCGTTCACGCGCATCATGGTGGTGTTCGCCATCCTGCGTCAGGCCCTAGGCCTGCAGCAGACCCCGTCCAATCAAATACTCTTAGGCCTGGCGCTATTTCTGTCGTTCTTCATCATGACGCCGGTACTACAGCAGGTTAATACGGTTGCATTGCAGCCCTATCTCAGCGAGGAGATCTCAGCAGGGGAGGCCTTGGCGCAGGCAGAACTGCCAGTGCGTACCTTCATGATGGCGCAGACCAGAGAGTCCGATTTGTCGCTGTTTATGGAGTTGTCGGACTCGGACCCGGTTGCCACACAGCAAGAAGTGCCGTTTACGGTGTTGGTGCCTGCATTTGTCACTAGCGAGTTGAAGACGGCGTTTCAGATCGGCTTCATGTTGTTCATCCCGTTCCTCGTAATCGACTTGGTAGTGGCCAGTGTGTTGATGGCGATGGGTATGATGATGCTCTCGCCTATCATCATCTCACTGCCCTTTAAAATTATGTTGTTCGTCCTCGTGGACGGCTGGGCCATGGTGATTGGCACCTTGGCCGCAAGCTTTGGAACCTGACTATGACTCCTGAAACCGTTATCGGATTATGGCGCGAGGCGATGTTCCTCATTGTAGTGATGGTCTCTGTGATCGTTATGCCGAGCCTGTTAGTGGGGCTGGCGGTGAGTACCTTCCAAGCGGCTACGCAAATCAACGAGCAGACTCTGAGCTTTCTGCCGCGACTTCTTACCACTTTGATGTCGATCATTATTGCGGGGCCTTGGCTACTCACAAGAGTATTGGATTTCACACAGCAGTTAATCACTAGCATTCCATTCTTGATCGGCTGAGGGGCAAGCGTGTGGAACTGATCAATATGAGTGCGGAGGAGTTAGGGGGGCTACTTGGCACCTTCCTCTGGCCAATGTTCCGCATCATGGGTTTTTTCCTAGCGGCACCATTGTTCGGCACACAGCTTGTTCCAATGCGCATTCGACTAGTCCTATCGGTGGCGATCACGGTAATGGTGGCGCCAATGCTGCCGGCAGTGCCGCAAGTAGACGGGGTGTCGCTAGGGGCAATCCTGATCGTGGCGCAGCAGGTAGTGATTGGGGCGGCACTAGGTTTCTTCATGCAGCTTCTGTTTCAAGTGTTCGTGATGGCGGGTCAGTTGATCGCGATGCAGATGGGTTTGGGTTTCGCATCGATGGTGGATCCGTCCAATGGGGTTAACGTGGCAATCATGAGCACGGTCTACATGATGCTGGTGATGTTGCTATTCGTGACCTTCGATGGGCACTTGGTGATGCTCGAGATCTTGATAGATAGCTTTAGGGTAATGCCGATCGTGTCTTTCGGATTCGACACGGGGGCGATGATACGAGTAGTGAGTACATTCAGCTGGGTAATCTCGAGCGGGCTAATACTAGCGCTGCCAGCAGTAACGGCGCTACTGATCACGAATTTTGCGTTCGGTATCATGACGCGAGCTGCGCCGCAGTTTAATATTTTCGCACTGGGCTTCCCAGTCGCGTTGATGTTCGGGCTGTTCATAATATGGATAACACTCGGCACTTTCCTAGAGTCCGCGGAGAATATCTTCGCTGAATTCTTCGGAATGGCGAGAGAGTTACTTTAGGTTTTATGCGTGGTTTTGGTTTGGTGCTTCGTAGTTATGTTTAGAAACTGGCACTTCGTAGCACGCGCCTCGAAGCGGGTACCCCCGTGCCGGACACGCCGTAAACCCATCCGTGGGGGCTCGGCGCGCAGCATCCCTGCTGCTAACGGTCCTGCACAGGGGCACCCGCTTCGAGTCGCTCGATTGTGCAGACAGATAGTTCAGAAATATTTTCCTAAAGTCACGATAAACTAATGTGAATTGATCGAAGTGATGGGATTTAGGGACTAGCAGGAAAGAGAGTGTGGTGGGGTGGTGTAGGCAAGCAGGACCGTTAGCAGCAGGGATGCTGCGCGCCGAGCCTACATGGATGTATTCACGGCGTGTCCTGAGTGCCTATACCACCCCGCCACGCTCGAGCAACAGGGTGCGAACCCAGTCCCAAAGTTACTACGTTAGGGTGACAGAAGTTTTAGTAAGTTAATCAGCAATTAAATTAAAGCCATAGAGAGAAAGTAAATGGCAGACGATAAAGACTCCTCGGCGGAGAAGAGTCAGGAGCCAACCCAGAAGCGGTTGGACTCCGCACGAGAAGACGGGAACATAGCGCGTTCCAAAGAGCTCAATACTACTGCCATCTTGCTTGGCGGTACTGCGGCAGTGATTGCCTTTGGTGGCATTCTCGCTTCCGGCCTCGCTCGTATTATGGAATATAATTTTACCCTCGATCGCGCCGCTTTCTTCGATACTGCCGCCATGCTTGAACAGCTCGGCGACTCCGTCATCACTGGCTTTACCTCTCTTTTGCCCGTGTTTGCCGTACTATTGCTGCTCGCCTTTCTCGCCCCTATTGCACTCGGCGGCTGGAATTTTAGTCTTAAGTCTATAGCCCCTAAGGCGAGTCGCATGAGTCCCCTCGCCGGTATTGGGCGTATGTTTGGCCCTAACGCCATAATCGAGCTCTTTAAGGCCATTGCTAAGGTTGTTGTTGTCGCCTCCCTTGCGCTCCTCGTTTTGTATATTAATACCGGCGCCATACTCAGTATTCAGCACGAGTCTGTGTTGCCCGCAATCTCCGAGTCCGTTGGCTTGATCGGCTGGTCTGTGCTGTGGATGTCCTGCGCCATGATTCTAATTTCGTTGGTCGACATTCCGATTCAGATCTTTCAGCACGCCCAGAAGCTCAAGATGACCATGCAACAGGTTAAAGACGAGATGAAGGACACGGAAGGGCGGCCCGAGGTTAAGCAGCGGATTCGACAATTGCAGTATCAGATGTCGCAGAATCGCATGATGGGCGATGTGCCTGAGGCCGATGTGATTATTACCAACCCAGAGCATTACGCGGTGGCCCTACGTTACGATCAGAGCAAGGAAGACGCGCCCATTATGTTGGCCAAAGGCGCGGATTTTGTTGCTCAGAAGATTCGCGAGATCGCGCAAGAACACGATATTCCCATCGTCTCGTCGCCTGCGTTGGCACGAGCGATCTTCTTCAACACCAAGGTCGGCGAGGAGATCCCTGGTGGTCTCTATATCGCGGTCGCGCAAGTGCTGGCCTATCTGCATCAGCTCAAGCAGTTCGCGAAAGGCCGCGTTAAGAAGCGTCCTATCCTACGCTCCGATGTCGCGATTCCGGATGAGCTGCGCCACGATTAATGTAGGTTTTTTCATATCCCGAATAATCTTCTGATTATAGGAGCGCTTACCCTAGCGATGGAGGGGGTGTTCGCGAATGAGGTCTGTGCCTCACCAAACCTTTCGCGGGCAAGCCCGCTCCTACAGTCAGTGGTTTCTATATACGCCTCGCATTTGGTTCTTGCAGGCGATTGGCCGACTTCTTGCACTGTCCTTGTTAGGACCTACACGAAGGCACGCGCAAAGCCCTACAGGCCGCGAAACTCGTGAGCGAGGCGTCAAATTTTTGAACTGCCTCCTATGTGTTCCTGAAATAACGTCAAGGAAACCGACGTTTCAGATTCACACAGAAGACTCCGCAGCTTAGCGGAGCACGACCAGGCAGACAGAAGCAGATGAGTGAAAGCGCCAGCGTACAACGCAATGCATTTCTAGATAATGCCCGCACCCTAGCCAACGGTAATCTCGGTATCCCGGTGTTGCTGCTGGTAATGCTGGCAATGATGACCTTGCCGCTACCGCCTTTCCTTCTCGACGTCTTTTTTACCTTCAATATCACCATCGCATTGGTAGTGCTCTGCGTCGCGGTCTATGCGATGCGCCCCTTGGATTTCCAAGTATTCCCGACCATCTTGTTGATCGCCACCTTGCTGCGCCTTGCGCTGAACGTGGCTTCGACGCGTGTGGTTCTGCTAGAGGGCCACAATGGCGGCGCGGCGGCGGGTAAGGTCATCGAGTCCTTCGGCGAGGTAGTGATTGGCGGCAACTACGCGGTCGGCCTAATCGTCTTCATCATTCTAATCATCATCAACTTCGTCGTAGTGACGAAGGGTGCGGGCCGTATCGCTGAGGTTAGCGCGCGTTTCACCTTGGACGCGATGCCAGGCAAGCAGATGGCAGTAGATGCCGATCTCAACGCCGGACTCATCGATCAAGATCAGGCGCGCACACGGCGCAGCGATATTACCCAGGAAGCGGACTTCTACGGCTCGATGGACGGGGCCAGCAAATTCGTGAAAGGGGATGCTATTGCAGGCATCCTGATTCTGATTATCAACCTCGTCGGCGGTGTCGGCGTTGGTATGCTCCAGCATGGCCTCGACTTCACTATGGCCATGGAGCGCTACGCCTTGCTCACGATTGGTGACGGCTTGGTCGCGCAAATACCTGCCTTGGTACTGTCGACAGCGGCCGCCATCATGGTGACTCGTAGCAATAGCTCCGAGATGATGGGCGCGCAAGTAGCGGGGCAGATGTTCGCCACGCCACGCGCATTGGGCATCACCAGTGGCGTGCTCTTCGTCATGGGCATCGTTCCAGGCATGCCACATTTCGCGTTCCTAGCCTTGTCCGCGGTCGCCGGCGCAGGCGCCTATCTAATCTATTGGCGCCTAAAGAAGGCTGGAACGGATGCGGATGATGTCCAAGCTGCGGAAAAGAAGGTGCGAGACGAGACTGAAGCGGAGCCGCAGGATCTAGGCTGGAATGACGTTATGCCAGTGGATGTGATCGGCCTTGAGGTCGGCTACCGGCTTATTCCTATGGTAGACAAGGCTCAGGGCGGGCAACTTCTTAGCCGCATTAAAGGCATCCGCAAGAAACTCTCCCAGGAACTGGGCTTCCTTGTGCCCTCTGTGCATATCCGCGACAACCTCGACCTCTCGCCAAACGAATACCGAATCACCCTTATGGGCGTGAATGTCGGGGGCTCAGACATCATCCCCGAGCGCGATATGGCGATTAATCCAGGACAAGTGTTCGGCAAAGCGACGGGTATTGAAACGAAAGACCCTGCGTTTGGGCTAGATGCGCTATGGATAGAACCATCACAGAAGGATCAAGCGCAGACCCTAGGTTATACGGTTGTAGATAGCAGTACGGTGATCGCCACGCACCTGAATACTATTCTCCATAAGCACGCCCACGAGCTATTGGGGCACGATGAGGTTCACGAGTTGCTGGCCATGCTGGGCAAGACCTCGAAGAAACTCGCCGAAGAGCTACCCTCGATGGTCAATACCAACGTGCTACTCAAGGTCTTGCAGAACCTCCTAATCGAAGATGTGCCAATTCGCGATATGCGCACAATCGCCGAAGCCTTGGCGGCAGCGGCGACTAAGAGTCAAGATCCCGGCGCTTTGACCTCCGCGGCCCGAGTGGCGCTTGCACGGGTCATTGTCCAAAACATCTATGGAAACAGCGCGGAGCTGCCAGTTTTAACGCTAGACCCGTCTCTGGAACAAATATTGCTTAAAGCTGTACAACAGTCTGCACAACAGAACCAGCAACAAGGGGCGATGGGCGGTGGCAGTGATGACGGCATGGTGATTGAACCGGCGATGGCCGAGCGTCTGCAGAGCTCTTTGCTCAGTGCAGCACGCAATCAAGAGGCCGCAGGCAAGCCTGCCGTCCTCTTAGTACCGGCGCCACTGCGCTCAGTTCTAAGCCGCTTTGTACGCTTCACGATTAGCGGATTGAAGGTGCTCTCTTACCAAGAAGTACCGGACAACAAACAGATTACGATTGTCGCAAGCATTGGAAATTAATGAGAACCGCCACAGTAGCGCATGGGCTTTGCGCACTGAGCAGAGGATGATCAGATGAAAGTAAAACGATATCTAGCGCCTGACATGCGCCGCGCAATCGCTCAGATCCGTGAGGAGATGGGAGTTGATGCGGTTATTTTGTCCAATCGCACCGTCGAAGGCGGGGTAGAGGTCGTGGCCGCGGCCATGCCCGGAGATATCTCTTTTTCATCCTCTGGCAGCCTTCGCCCAAATGCTGCCAAGCCCAATGAATCCGCCACTAAGCAGGCCTCTAGCGTCGCCCAGCCAGACTCCGCAAAGCTTAGAGAGCAAGCGCGTGCCAGTGATAAAGCCACTACTGCCGCGCAGCAAACCCGCGACTTCGAACGCCTGCAGCGCGAGGCCGAGCACAATGCCAGCACGCCATTCCTAAAGACCCAGAAAGACCAGCAGATGCAAGTGAACAAGCCCGCCGCCGAGCAAGAAGAGGCTGCGCTGTTGCGCGCCCAAGAGGCAGTGTTGCGTGCAGAGCTTGAACAACGCGAACAGCGCGAGCGTAGCATCGCAGAGAGCCGCGAGATGAATCGCATGCGCTCAGAACTCAACGGTATTCGACGCCTGCTAGAGCAGCGCTTAAGTGGCATGGCATGGGAGCAGTTCGCCCGCCGCACGCCTGTTCAGGCCAGCATTTGGGAGCGCCTCAATGCGATGGGAGTGCCAGCCGCTTTGTGCAAGACTCTATTAGATAAACTGAAGCCGGAGATGACCACTGCGGAAGCATGGCGGTTCGCAATTGCCTCTTTGGCGAGGCAAGTGCCGGTAGCAGGGACAGATGTTGCCGCTAAAGGGGGGATTTTTGCCCTTCTAGGACCTACCGGTGTCGGCAAGACTACGACAATCGGCAAACTGGCGACCCGTTTTGTACTCGAGCACGGGCCAGAGTCGGTAGCACTGGTCACGACGGATAGCTTCCGGGTAGCGGCACACGAACAATTGCGCACCTTTGGTCGCATCTTGGGGGTTACGGTACGCGTAGTCGACGAGGGCCATAGTCTGCGTCAAATACTGGAGTCTCTGCGTCACAAGTCTCTCGTGCTGATCGATACGGCAGGGCTACATGCGAAGGACCCGAGCCTACAGTTCCAATTGCAGACACTGCGCAATTGCCCAGAGGTGCAAAACCTATTGGTAATGGCCTGCACTAGCCAGTCTTCTGTGCTCGCCAATGCCTGCCGCACCTACTCTCCAGCTGGTTTAAGTGGCTGTATTTTGAGCAAGCTCGATGAGGCGGGTGTAATGGGCGAGGCCCTTGCCCTGGTAATCGATAATGCCTTGCCAGTGGTGTATGAAACCCACGGTCAGAATATCCCCGATGACATTAAAGTTGCACAAGCCCATAATTTGGTCAGCAAGGCAGTTGCCTTGTCTGTCCATAGCGAAGAAGAGAGCGAGCGGCTTATGTACGAATTCGGCAGTGTTTACGGCGACGAGATGTCCGCCTTCGATCAAGAGACTCCCTATCAGGGTGTCGCACAAGGAGTGGCTAGATGAAGCCAGTGCAAGTAGTCGCCATCACTGGCGGCAAGGGCGGGGTCGGGAAGACCAACGTCTCAGTGAACCTCAGCCTCGCGTTGGCCGAGGAGGGTAAGCGCGTCATCTTAATGGATGCCGACCTAGGTTTGGCCAACGTCGATATTCAGCTTGGTATTAAGGCAGATAAGACTCTCGCGGATGTCATGAGCGGGGAGTGCAGCTTAAGAGATGTATTGATTACCACAGTCGGCGGCTTAAAAGTCATTCCTGCCGCCTCTGGTGTGCAGTCTTTGACGCAACTCGGACCTGCCGAGCACGCCGGCCTGATTCGCGCCTTCAGTGAACTCGACGATCAGCTCGATGTATTGATCATCGACACTGCCGCGGGGATCTCCGAAAGTGTGGTGAGTTTCGTACGCGCGGCGCAAGAGGTCTTAGTAGTGGTGTGCGACGAGCCGTCTTCCATCACCGATGCCTATGCTCTGGTTAAGCTTCTGAATCGCGACTATGGCATGCAGCGCTTCAGGGTCTTGGCGAATATGACGCGGACTCCGGAAGAAGGCCGTAATTTGTACACGAAGTTTGTTCGCGTTGCCGAGCGTTTTCTCGACGTAACTCTGCAATACGCGGGCGATATTCCTTGGGACGACGCAGTGCGCAAGTCTGCACAGCGCCAGAAGGCAACCTTGGAGGCTTATCCCTCAAGCAAGGCTGCTATTGCATATAGGAAGCTAGCGCACGAGGTTTCGGATTGGCCGATCAATCGCCAAGCCAGCGGACGCCTCGAATTCTTTATTGAGCGTTTGCTGATGAGCGAAACAGCGGGTTAAACACATGGTCACATCCACAAGCGGTGCGTTGATGTATAGCGAAGTGCAGACAGACAGCATGAATGACATCGTGTTGCAGTACGCGCCGCTCGTGAAGCGTATCGCGCATCATTTGCTATTGCGGATGCCCTCCAGCGTGCAGCTCGATGATCTTATTCAATCTGGCATGATCGGTCTTTTAGAGGCCGCGAAAAAATATGACCTGACTAAAGGCGCCAGTTTCGAAACCTACGCTGGCATTCGCATTCGCGGTGCCATGCTCGACGAGATTCGTAAAGGGGATTGGGCGCCACGCTCGGTGCACAGGAAGTCCCGCAAAGTCGCCGAGGCCATCAAGACTATCGAGATGCGTACTGGCACAGACGCCAAAGACTTAGATGTTGCCGCGGAACTCGACATGCCTCTAGAGGAATATCACGCCATTTTGCAGGATGCCTCGGGCAGTCGCCTATTTAGTTTCGACGATATGTTGGAAGGCGACGACTCTGCTATGGAACGAGTAGCAGGGGAGATGCCGAACCCACTGGACGGTTTGCAGAGCGACGATTTCAAGGCGCAATTGGCCGAAGCGATCTCGGGGCTGCCCGAGCGTGAACAATTAGTCCTGTCACTGTATTACGACGAAGAATTGAATCTGAAAGAGATCGGTCAGGTGATTGGCGTGAGTGAGTCACGCGTGAGCCAAATACATACCCAAGCCGCCCTGCGCCTGCGCGCACGATTAGCGGACTGGAATTGATACACGGCCCTGAGCCGATACTGAACACTTAAGGAGCGACCATGTTGTTGACACCAGCCCTAATTATCAGCGTGACCTTTATCGTGATGCTATGTGGCTGCATGCTCGCCTTGAGCGTGCATGTTCTGCGTAAGGTAGAGCGGCTACAAGCTCAGTTGGATAAAGATATGAAGGCGCTACGCGGTGAGATCACGGCGGTAGGTCGTGGCGCGATCGGGCTTGGCAAGCGTGTGAAGCTAGTACAGGATCGCCTGCAGACTACCGAGCGTCGCCAAGAAGACTTGGAATACAAGGATGTCGGTGATGTCGCCATCTCCCATGCCAATAAGCTCGTGCAAATGGGCGCTGCAACCGAGGAGCTGGTCGCGACCTGCGGTCTTTCCAAAGCGGAGGCTACTCTGCTGACCCTCATGCATTCCCGCTCGAAGACCGCTGGACGCAACGCCGCCTAGAACTATTCAGCCCACAAAGAATTAAAAACGCTGACTGTAGGAGCCTGTCCTGCAGGCGATTTGTCTAAATCTTCCACAAATCCGCGTCAATCTTACCCAATCGCCTGCAGGGCACCCCCTTACGAGGGCATGAGCTCCTACAGCTTTCTCGTTCCATTCCTCAACGAAAGCATTCAGCGCAATACTCGGTTATACTTCGGCCAGCTTTCTAGCACCTCATTCACTTGGCCATCGCGAAAACGCGCACATCTTCAAAGCTCCTATGACTGCCAGCACTTCCGCCAGTTCCCACCCCTCGTCAGCACCCTCAGCTCAAGTATTGCTGGAGGCCCGTGCCTTGTTCTGCGAGCGTGACGATCGAGTGCTATTCAATGACTTAGCGTTCAGCCTTCATGAGGGCGAACTACTGCAAGTGCAGGGCAGCAATGGCAGTGGCAAGACCACTCTGCTGCGCATCCTATGTGGACTCAATAGCAGTTACGAAGGCGAGTTGTTCTGGGAAGGCGTGCCTATCGATGAGGATCGCGAGACCTTTCTGGCCTCCTTGCTCTATCTAGGGCATCGCGTTGGGGTCAATAAGATCCTAACGGCGCGGGAGAACCTGCGCTGGAGCGCGGCACTACATTCGCCCAAAACGGATCAGGATATCGACGCATCCTTAGAGGCAGTGGGTCTGATGGGCTATGCAGACATCACCTGCCGCAATATGTCGGCAGGGCAGCAACAGCGCGTCTCACTTGCAAGGTTGCTGCTTAGCCCGGCACGATTGTGGGTGCTCGATGAGCCCTTTACCACGCTAGATGTGAGTGGTGTGAAGATCTTGGAGAATCTATTGGCTGCACATGTTGCCCAAGGCGGCGCGGTGCTCGTGACAACACACCATCAGTTAGATGTGCCCTGTAACATGCGCCGTCTGAACTTGGATAAATGAGGATGTCGCGACAAGCGGCGCTGCAGCAATGAGCGATACAGCAAACAATACAAGTCATTCGCCGCCCCTAGGCAGAGCGCCTATTGCTCAGGTGAGCACGTTCTCGGCCTTTAAGGCCACGCTCAAGCGCGATCTGCTCATCGCCTTGAAGCGTCGTAATGATTTGCTCAACCCCCTGATGTTCTTCTTGATCGTGGTGTCCCTGTTTCCTTTGGGCGTATCTTCGGACCCGCAGGAGCTTACTCGTATTGCCGCCGGCGCAGTGTGGGTCTCGGCCTTACTCGCTTCCATGCTCTCACTCGATAATCTATTTCGCGCCGATTACGAGGATGGCTCTCTCGAGCAGCTTCTCCTCTCGCCACAGCCCCTGTATTTCATGGTTTTAGCGAAGAATATAAGCCATTGGCTGATCAGCGGGCTGCCAGTGGTCCTGCTGTCACCACTTTTGGCCTATATGCTGTATCTGCCTGCCGATGCTTATTGGACGCTGGTCCTGACATTATTGCTGGGAACACCGGTCTTGAGTCTATTCGGAGCGATTGGAGTGGCCCTCACCGTCGGTTTAGGGAGTCGCGGACTAATACTTGCCGTTATCGTTTTACCCCTCACTGTGCCGGTGCTTATAATTGGTGCAAAGGCTGTGGCAGACGCGAGTCTTGGCGTGCCGATAGGAATGCACTACGCCCTGCTGGGGGCCTTGCTAGCCCTGTCCTTGAGCCTTGCACCTCTGGCCTCTGCGGCGGCATTAAAAATCAGTGTGAATTAGAGCGTTTAACGCTTATAGATATTACAAATCGTAACACGAGGCGCTTAATGCCCCGTGCTATATTCGGGCCCGCAAAGACGGATAAGTGCCGGGTGACAACGTATCGCCTGCACCATTGAGAGAGTACACATGTGGCAATGGTTTTTTAGACTTGGTTCGCCCAAGTGGTTCTATGAGATGTCGGGCAAGTGGTTGCCTTGGCTGCTCGTATTGATGACGGTACTCATGAGTGTCGGCATCTTCTGGGCGCTATTGTTCGTGCCTCAGGATTACCAGCAGGGCGATACGATCCGCATTATGTATGTGCACGTGCCTGTGGCGAGCATCTCTCTAGCCTGTTTTCCACTTATGGCGGTCGCCGGCGTCATCACGCTCGTGTGGAAGATGAAGCTAGCGGACATGGTAGCCAAGTGTGCGGCACCAATCGGCGCGTGGTTTACTGCGGTGGCCTTGGCGACGGGCGCTATCTGGGGGCAACCCATCTGGGGCACCTGGTGGGCCTGGGATGCACGCCTGACCTCGATGCTAATTCAGTTCTTCCTATTAATCGGCGTTATAGCGCTGCGCTCGGCCATCGAAAGCCCCGATGCTGCGGCTAAGGCCTGCGCCTTGCTCGCTATCGTTGGCGCCATCAACGTGCCCATTATCAAGTACTCGGTAGAGTGGTGGAACACGCTGCATCAGCCTGCCAGCGACTTCTCCATGGATGAGAACAGCGCATTTGGACCCGAGATTTGGGTGCCCCTGGTCATTATGATCTTCGCGGTGTACCTATTCTTCGTGATTAGCGTAATCCTGTCGACGCGCAACGAGATTCTGCAACGCGAGCGACGTTCGCAGTGGGTCATGGATATCGTCGCGAAAGAGAAGGTTTAAAGGGGTAAGATGTTCGAACAAATTCAGTTTGATAGCGTCGCCGAATTCTTCCAGATGGGAAAATATACCTTCCATGTCTGGTCTGTATATGGGCTATTTAGCATTTTCATTTTAGTGAACCTGTTTTTGCCGCGGGTTCAGCGTCGACAATTCATCCGCGAACAACGCAATAAGGCCTTGCGTGACGCACAGTTGGCGAAAAATACGGCAGGGCAGCAGGAGCGCGAGAGCGCTAAGGGGGAATCGTCATGAAACCGCATCGTCGAAAGAAGTTAACGATCATCGCGTTTATTGCCACGGGTTTGGGTGTCGCGATCGGTCTGTCTCTGTATGCTTTGAGTAATGCCATCGACTTGTTTTTTACCCCGTCACAGATCGCGGCAGGTGAAGTGAATAACGGCCAACGCATTCGCATTGGGGGCATGGTGAAAGAGGGCTCGGTAGAGAAGAGCCAAGACTCCCTGCATGTCGAGTTTATCGCTACCGATTATAGCCACGACTTGAGGGTCCGCTACGACGGCATCCTTCCCGACCTGTTTCGTGAAGGGCAGGGCGTAGTCGCCGAAGGCATGGTGGCCAATGGCGTTTTTGAGGCGAGCCGCGTGCTAGCCAAGCACGATGAGAACTATATGTCCGTTGAAGTGAAGGCAGCTCTAGATGCTGCGGAGCGTGAGCGCAGTCTGCCCGTAATGGCGACAGAAGGAGGTCCAAGTGGTACCTGAACTAGGTCATTTTTCACTCATACTCGCATTCTGCTTGTCTGTAGTACTTGGCACCATCCCTCTGATCGGTGCCACTACCGGTAACCGGCTGTGGATCAGTCTTGCGCGTCCCTTGGCTGCTGGCTTTTTTGTGTTCCTGAGCTTGTGCCTGGTGGTGCTCGCTTATAGTTTCGTGACCGATGATTTCTCTGTCATGTTCGTCGCGCAACATTCCAATAGCATGCTCCCCCTGCAATATAAGATTACTGCGGTATGGGGAGGCCATGAGGGCTCGTTCCTATTCTGGACCTGGATGCTCTCCGGCTGGATGTTAGCCGTGTGTATCTTCAGCAAGGCAATGCCTGACGATTTCGTGGCGCGAGTGCTTAGTATCATGGGCCTGATTGGGGCCGGCTACACGATGTTCATGATCGCGACCTCGAATCCTTTCGATCGCGTATTGCCTATGTCACCCGCCGACGGCGCCGACTTGAACTCAGCGCTGCAGGACTTTGGTTTTATTATCCACCCACCCTCGCTCTATATGGGCTATGTGGGCTTCTCCGTGGTATTCGCCTTCGCCATTGCGGCCCTCATTAGTGGGCGTCTCGATTCGGCATGGGCGCGCTGGTCGCGTCCTTGGGCGAATGCGGCATGGGCGATTCTTACTATTGGCATCGCTTTGGGCTCGTGGTGGGCTTACTACGAATTAGGCTGGGGCGGCTGGTGGGCCTGGGATCCTGTCGAGAACCCGCCCATGATTAACTGGCTGATCGGCACCGCTTTGATTCACTCATTGGCGGTTACTGAGAAGCGCGGAGTCTTTAAGAGCTGGACGGTGCTGTTGTCCATCATGGCATTCGCAGCAAGCCTACTCGGCACCTTCATTACGCGCTCTGGTCTATTGACCTCGGTGCATGCCTTCGCCAGCGACCCGACCCGTGGTGTCTATATCCTAGGCTTCCTAGGGTTCGTGATAGGGGGCTCGCTGTTACTGTTTGCGTTCCGTGCGCCATTGATGAAGAGCGAGTTTGGCTTTGCGGCGGTATCCCGCGAAGTGTTCCTGCTCATCAATAATATTATTCTCGTGGTTGCCAGTGCGGCGATTCTACTGGGAACGCTCTATCCGATGGTATATCAGGCGGTTTCCGGTGGTGAGTTGATCTCCGTTGGCCCGCCTTATTTCAATATTATCTTCGTGCCCTTGATGTCGGTACTGGTGATCTTCCTCGGGCTCGGTTCCGTGAGTCGCTGGAAGAAGACCTCCTTAGGCTACCTCAAGAAGCAATTGCTGATAGTGGCAGTTGCGGCGCTAGTGCTGGGCCTTGTTCTGCCCTTGGCGTTGACCTTGGAGTTCTCCTTCGGTGCCACATTCGCCACTGCGCTCGGTCTCTGGGTCGTACTTGGAATCGTGCAAGATATTCGCTTGAAGTCGGCCAATAAGCCGAGTCTTTTGGCGGGCATGAAGTCTTTGGCAGTGAGTTATTACGGCATGCAGATCGCGCACTTCGGTTTCGCGGTTATCTTGTTGGGGGCAGGTCTCACGAGTATCTACAGCATAGAGAAGAGCGTGCTGCTGAGCCCGGGCCAGACGGTAGAGTTGGGTCAGTATGAGTTCCTGTTCGAAGGGACAGAGCATCTTTCCGGTCCTAATTTCGAGGCTGAGCGCGCCACATTCCAAGTGTTGCGCGATGGCGCATTCGTGCGTGAACTGCATCCTGAAAAACGCGTGTATACGGCGAGCCGTACACCCTCGACAGAGATGGCGATCGATGCAGGCTTCACACGGGATCTGTTTATTACGCTCGGCGAGGAACGCGACTCCGGTGCATGGTCTATGTCTTTGTACATCAAGCCATTCGTGCGCTGGGTTTGGTTAGGCGCGATTCTCATGGCGATGGGCGCGATTGTCGCAGTGACAGATAAACGTTATCGCCGCCTGAAGACCAAGACCTTAGAGAAAGAGGTTGCGAGTGTTAAAGCTATGCAGCCGGTTTCTTCTTAATTGAAAGTGAAGGATTGTATATGCCTAGATTAAAGCTATTTATTCCGGTAATCGTATTCTTTGCACTCGCGGTGATGCTGTGGCGCGGTCTGTACCTAGATCCGCGCACACTGCCATCCGTGCTGATCGATAAGCCTCTGCCAGAGTTCTCTCTACAGACAGTAGAGTTGGGCGACACCGTGGTAGGCAAAGCGGATCTGCCCGACGAACCGTTTCTGTTGAATATTTGGGGCAGTTATTGCCTACCTTGTCTTCAAGAGAATCCTATTCTTATGGCAGCGGCCGAGGAGAATCTCGTGCCGATCGTGGGCGTGAACTACAAGGACAAATTGAACCTGGCGCAGTTATGGCTAGAGGACAATGGTAGTCCATTCGAATTCAGTATTTTGGATGAGAGCGGTCGCCTTGGTATCGATCTCGGCGTTTATGGGGCACCGGAAACCTTTGTAATCGACGGCAATGGGGTGATCCGCTACAAGCACATCGGCGTGATTGACTACGAGACTTGGGAAGAAGAGATCAAGCCTGCTATCGCGGCAGTGAAGGCGGAATCGACCAAGTGATGATCAAAGCATTATTCGGCGCGCGCGCCGCAGCGTTGTCCCTCTTAATCCTGTTCGGTTTAACTTTAGGCTTGCAGGGCGTTTCGATGAGCGCTCACGCCGCCGTCGATACTTTCGAGTTTGCGACCGAAGAGCAGCAGCAACGCTTTCGCAGGATGTCCGACGAGTTCCGCTGTCCTATGTGTCAGAACACCAGCCTAACCGGTTCCAATGGTGGTGTGGCTGAGGATTTGCGCCGCGAAATTTTTCTCATGATTTCCGATGGCAAGACAGACCAAGAGATCGAACAGTTCATGTTTGATCGCTATGGCGATTTCGTGTTCTATAAGCCTCGGCTGCAGTTAACCACAATACTGCTATGGTTCGGCCCGTTGTTATTCTTCCTTATTGGGGGGTGGCTGATTCTCGGAATTGTGCGCCGTGCCAAGCCGCAAGAGAAAGAACCGGTCGTTTTAAATAAAGATGAGCAAGAGCGCCTGCGCGATCTGCTCGACACAGTGAAGGATCGCGACTGAGCTAAAGCTCGGTCTGTCCCGCACGTCACTATCATTTTGAGTATCCCGGTTCAGGCGTAACGCGCACCGACCGGCGAGTTCAGGGGGTCTTTTGTTCTGGTACTTCGCTGCAGCGCTGCTGATTTTAGCGGCATTATTTATTCTAATCCCACTTTGGAAATTTAGTCAGAGTGGTGACTCATCCCGCGCTCGCCGAGAGCGCACCAACCTATTGATCTTCAAAGAGCGTATCGCGGAGCTCGAGGCCGACTTGGCCGCAGGCAACCTAGAGCAGGAAAATTTCGACGCACTCCAGCATGAGTTGGAGCGCAGCCTATTGAGCGATGTTGACTCTCAGTCCGCGGCCAGTGCGGAAGTGGAGCAACAAGACGGCAGTTGGCGCAGCGCATCACGACTTGTGCCTCTGGTTCTGCTGCTAATCATAGTGCCATTGAGTATTTTCCTGTATCGCACATGGGGCTACCAAGATGAGTTGGCGCTGGCCCAGTTGTACGAGCGGACTCGGGATAGCGTGGACGATCCTCAGGAGGCGCGAGACCTCGTGTTCAGCCTTGGCGAGATTATCGAGAGTGATCGCGAGAATGGTTGGGCCTGGTATTTCATGGCCCAGAATCTGGTTAACCTAGCGCAGTTTCCACAGGCGGCTATGGCGCTGGAGCGAGCTGGCGAGTATATCGAAGAGCCGCAAGACCGTGTGGTTGTGCTGAGCCAATACGCATTCCTCGAATATATGATGGCGGAGCAGCAACTGACCGAGAAAGTGCAAGAGATTATCGACCAGACCCAGAGGATAGATCCGAACCAGGTATTGATTCTGCAGATACTGGGTATGGACGCCGAGCAACGCGCGGACTATCAGTCGGCTATTACCTATTGGCGCAGAATGTTGCAGCTGACGCCTCCTGGTCAAGAGGCGCAGTTACTGCAAGGCATGATAGCGAATGCGCAGCAGCAAATGACGGCGACAGATGGCCAAGACGCTGTCGATGGTCCTCGTATCGACGTAGAAGTCTCGATCGCCCCGGGCTTGGACTTAGATCCGAATACACGGGTATTCGTCTCGGCACTCGAGTTAAATGGTCGTGGACAACCACTGGCCGCCGAGGTGCTAACGGTTGGCGATCTTCCTACAACCGTCTCGCTCGACAATAGTGATGCGGTTGGGCCCTTTAATATCTCTTCGGCAGAAATGATCTATATTGTGGCTACTGCCTCCTCTAGCGGGAGTGCAAATGTGCAAGCAGGTGATTACCAGAATCGGACAGAAGGCTTTGCCCATTCAAATCAGAATGCGATCATCCGCTTAGAGATCAGTGACGTAGTGCCTTAAGCGGCGCGCAATTGAATATACTCGATCGGAAGAAGGACGGAACAGGACGACGAGATCGATAGAAACAACAGTGCTTCACAGACGAAAACTCAACGTTCCTGCGTAGCTATGTAGGTGTGCGGGAGCGAATCAGAACAAAATAACAGCAAGAAAGGGGGCTGATATGTTTGGAATCATGATGGATAAGCAGTTGAATATTGCGGATATCCTCGAGTACGCGGCGCTTTACAACACCGATGCGGAGATCGTTACTAATACAGTCGAGGGCGGTTACCACCGCTATGGCTACAACGACGCCTTGCTGCGCAGCAAACAATTAGCTAATGCGCTTCGCACGCTAGGAGTAGAGCAGGGCGACCGTGTGGCGACCCTCGCTTGGAATACCTACCGTCATTTCGAGCTTTACTATGCCATCTCCGGCATGGGCGCTGTCACCCACACCATTAATCCTCGGCTATTCGCCGAACAGATTATCTACATCATCAATCACGCCGAGAATGAGTTCGTGTTCGTCGACCTGACCTTCGTGCCCTTGTTAGAGGCTGTGCAGTCGCAGATAGGCGGAGTGAAGGGCTTCATAGTGATGACCGATGCGGCGCATATGCCAGAGTCATCTCTACCCAATCTCATGTGTTATGAGGACTTGCTGAGCGAGCAGAGTAGTGAGTTCGAATGGCCGCAGTTTGACGAGAATCTAGCCGCGGGCCTGTGCTACACCTCAGGTACCACGGGCAACCCAAAAGGGGTGATGTACTCCCACCGCTCGACTGTATTGCACGCTATGTCCTCTTGCCGTGCATCGGCCTTGAATCTGGGCCCCATGTCGCGGGTATTGCCAGTGGTGCCCATGTTCCATGTGTGCGCCTGGGGCATTCCTTACGCAGCGCCGATTGCGGGCTCTAGCATCCTGTTTCCGGGGGCCGGCATGGACGGAGCATCTCTGTATGGTCTGATCGATGGCGAGAAAGCTACCGCGCTGCTCGGTGTGCCTACTGTGTGGTTGGTTCTTCTCAATTACATCGAGTCGGTGAAAGGCAATCTGGATACTGTGGAGAGTGTCGTCATCGGGGGTTCCGCAGCGCCGCGCTCCATGATGGAGAAGTTCACCGAAGTCTATGACGTATTCCCGATTCACGCCTGGGGTATGACCGAGATGAGCCCGATGGGCAGCCTGTGTGCAATGACGCCGTATTTGAAGAAAGCAGACAAAGAGTCGCGTATGCGCATCCAGTCTAAACAGGGCCGCGCGGTGTTCGGCGTAGAGATGCGCATTGTCGATGACAATGACGAGCCGCTACCGCACGATGGCAAGACCTTCGGCAAACTCATGGTCAAAGGCTCGTGGGTGGCCAGTGGTTACTATAAGAACGACGATCGCAGCGCATTCAGAGGAGGGTGGTTCGACACTGGCGATGTGTCCACCATCGACTCGATGGGCTATATGCAGATCGTGGATCGAAGCAAAGACGTCATTAAGTCTGGCGGGGAATGGATTAGCTCTATCGAGCTAGAGAATTTCGCGGTCGGGCACGAAGGGGTAGTCGAGGCCTGTGTGGTGGGTATTGCTCACCCGAAATGGGACGAGCGGCCACTGTTGCTGATCGTACGTAAGGAAGGGTCTTCGTGCACTAAAGAGGATATAATCGCCTATCTTACTGACAAAGTGGCAAAGTGGTGGCTCCCAGACGATGTTGTGTTTGTCGAGTCCCTTCCCCATACTGCCACGGGTAAACTGCTTAAAACCGAAGTACGCGCTAAATACGAGAATCACTACCAAACGCAATAACGCTCAACGTGAGCCGGGTCGCTAATGACACACACAGATACTTTTCCAAATGCCCTCATCGACGATTTCGGTCGACGCGTGGACTATATACGGCTGTCGGTCACTGATCGTTGTGACTTCCGCTGTGTATATTGCATGACGGAGGACATGACCTTCCTGCCGCGCGATCAGGTGCTGTCTTTGGAAGAGATCTATCTGGTGGCCCAAGCCTTCACTGAACTTGGTGTCAATAAGATCCGCCTTACCGGCGGTGAGCCATTGGTGCGCAATAATGTGATGTCGCTAATCGAGCGCCTAGGGAAGTTGAAGGGCTTGAAGGAATTGCTCTTAACGACCAATGGCTCGCAATTGGACAAATTTGCGGCGCCATTGCATGCCGCTGGTGTTAATCGCATCAACATCAGCATCGATAGCCTCGATGCCGAACGTTTTCACCGCATCTCGCGCGTTGGCAAGCTGGACAAAGTGCTTGCGGGCATCGATGCCGCGCGGGCGCAGGGCTTCGAGCGGCTGCGTCTCAACGCCGTTATCATGAAGGGCTATAACGACGATGAGGTCTTGGCGCTGACTGAGTATGCGCTGGATCGCGAAGTGGACATCGCCTTCATCGAAGAGATGCCTCTAGGTAACGCTTCGGATCACGACAGAGAGAGCACGGTCTGCAGCAATGACTGGGTGCGCGAGGTAATTGCTGCTAAGTATGAGCTTATCTCTAGTGCCGAGACTACCGCAGGCCCTTCGCGCTATTACCAGGTAGCGGGCAAGCGTAGCCGCATCGGCTTCATCTCGCCGGTCAGTCATAATTTCTGTGCCGATTGTAATCGCGTGCGAGTAACCGTAGAGGGGCGCCTTCTGCTGTGCCTAGGTAACGAGCACTCGGTAGACCTAAGGGCCGTAATGCGTGACAGTGACGGCGATATCGTTGCCCTGAAGAAGGCGATAGTTGCGTCGATGGCATTGAAGCCCGAGCGTCATTATTTCTACGATAAAGAACACGAACAGCCAGTTCGTCTGATGAATATGACTGGCGGCTGATCTCCGCTACAATTCCCATTATTTGCTAGCTAGCACCAAGCGACTCTAAGGCTTGGTGCGGCTCATCCCCTTGCGTACTCAAAGAGAAAATAATGTCTAATACACACGCCGATAAACACGCCACATTCACCCCTTTGCGCATCGCTGTCGTGACCGTCTCCGATACTCGCACCGAGGAGACTGATAAGTCCGGCACTTACCTCGTAGATGCCGTTACTGCAGCGGGCCACACCTTACTAGAGAAGCGCATCGTCAAGGACGATACCTATAAGTTACGCGCGGTGGTCGCTACTCATATTGCGGACGATGCCGTGCAGGCAGTGTTACTCACTGGTGGTACCGGTTTTACGTTCCGAGACAATACCGTCACTGCCGTAACGCCATTATTGGATATGCATATTGAGGGTTTCGGGGAGTTGTTCCGTGCCTTGTCCCACGCGGAGATCGGCTGTTCAACGATTCAATCCCGTGCGTTTGCGGGTTTGTCGAATGGCACTATCGTGTTCTGCATGCCTGGTTCTCCGGGTGCCTGTAAGACGGCATGGGAGGGCATAGTGGCGCAGCAATTGGATAGCCGGCACAAGCCATGTAATTTTGTGGACAAGCTAAAGAAAGTCTAAGTATTTGAAAAAGAAGGGATTGATCTAAGCGGGGGTGGGGCGGATCGGTCTAAAACAAAAACCCGTCGTAAAAGTAAGACTAGGTAGTCACACTTGTACGGCGGGTTTAGTTATTACGGGATAGCTGTTCTGGTTTAATAGCATATGCGTTTCCCTGGTCGGTTAATGGGGGTAAACCCCGTAGAACGACCTGAATTACGCAGTCGCAATCATCGTCAATACGGGTACCGCAACGGCTGCTGCAACTACTGCGACTGAAACTAGGACTGCACGTGCATTGATGAATACTTCGCTCATTTATAAGCTCCTTGTAAGGTTTTGGGTTAGTGTTACTGCTCTCTATCTCAGCAACGGGGCGTATGGTAACACATTTGTGGGTATAGGTAACAAATATTTCTAGTGTGTTTTAACGTAACAAGTGTGCTGTTCGTCGCACATTTAATAGATGGCATCAAAAGGGCGATTTCATGGATATTGAGCAAGGCGAACAAGACTCGGCAACTATTCTGAGTGGGCAAGTAGTGGCGGTTCCCGAGACTAGGCAGCTGGATATTCTGGTGGAACTTCTGACTAATCGCGGCGCTACAGTGCGCCGCGTGCCCCTAGTCTCTATTCTCGATGCGCCCGACGCGCAGCCGATAGAGGCATGGCTGCGCAACTTTATTGCTAGCCCGCCAGACTATTTGATCGTTCTGACCGGAGAGGGCTTGCGACGCCTGTTAGGCTTCGCGCAGCGTGCCGATTGTGAGGCAGCGTTTATCGATGCTTTGACTAAAGTTTGCAAGATCTGCCGCGGTCCTAAGCCCGGCCGTGCGCTCAAAGAGATTGGGCTTAAGCCGGATATGTTAGGCAAGGCTCCGACCACGCCAGGCATCATCGAGGCGCTGGAAGAGCTAGCCTTAGGCGGTAAGCGCGTTGCGGTGCAACTCTATGGCGAGGAGCCGAACCTGCTCTTGATGAACTATTTGCAGGGCCGTGCGGCCATCGGGATAGCGGTTGCTCCCTATATCTATGCGCCACGGGCCGATGAGGACAAGGTGCTTGAGCTAATAGAGGCACTGGTGCGCGGTGAGATCACGATGATGACCTTTACTAGTCAACCGCAGTACGCGCGCCTTCTAGATGTCGCGAAGCGACACGATAAAGTAGCCCAGTTGCACGAAGGCTTGGCGCGAGTCCATGTGGCCGCCATAGGTCCGGTTGTTGGTGCGCAGCTGCGCGAAGCTGGTGTCGAGATTGCGGTTATGCCGGAATCGCTGTTTTTCATGAAACCCATGGTGACCGAGTTGGTAAAACTCGTGCGCCGCAGTAATCCCTAGGATAATCCTAGGAGTGTTAAGCGTTACCGAGGAAGGATAAGACTTATGCGAATCATGACCTTAAATTGTAATGGCATCCGCGCCGCCGCGAAGAAGGGCTTTTTCGATTGGCTCAAGACCTACGATGTGGACGTGGTGTGCCTGCAAGAGACTAAGGCGCAGATCGATCAATTGGGTGACGAGATATTTTCTCCCGCAGGTTTCCATTGCTATTATTTCGACGCAGTGAAAAAAGGTTATTCGGGCACTGCCCTGTATAGTCGGGTAAAGCCGGACCGCGTGACTAAAGGTTTGGGGTTTCCATTGGCTGACGAGGAAGGCCGCTATATTCAGGCGGACTTCGGCAATCTAAGTGTGGCCTCGCTCTATCTGCCCTCGGGCTCCAGTGGGGAAGAGAGGCAACAGCGCAAGTTCGCGTTCATGGAAGAGTTCATGGCGCATATGAAGGGGCTGAGCGAAGATGGGCGCGACTATATAGTCTGCGGCGATTGGAATATCTGCCATAAAGAGATCGACTTAAAGAATTGGAAGCCGAACCAGAAGAACTCGGGCTTCTTACCAGAGGAGCGTGGTTGGCTCGACACGCTCTACGACGAGGTGGGTTTCGTCGATGGTTTTCGTCTCGTGAATAAAGAGGCTGAGCAATACAGTTGGTGGTCGGCACGCGGACAGGCGCGCGCTAAGAATGTCGGTTGGCGTCTGGACTATCATGTGATCACGCCCGCCTTAGCTGAAAAAGTTGAAGCGGCAGAAATCTATACGGAGCAGCCGTTCTCGGATCATGCGCCGGTAATATTGCAATACGGGATGAAATTATGAAGGTTTTGAAGCGGTTTGTATGGCGTGTGGCGCTACTAGTAATGACGACCTCGTTCGCTATACAGGGGGCGAGTGCGCAGGAGTTGAAGGCGTCGATTGTCACTGATAAAGGGGTGATCGAGATTGAGCTGAGCGAGCGAGCCGCCCCAACGTCTGTGGCAAACTTCGTGAACTTGGCAGAGCGTGGTTTCTACGATGGGCTAAACTTTCACCGAGTGGAGCGTAACTTCGTCATTCAGGGCGGCGATCCACGTGGCAATGGTTCCGGCGGTCCGGGCTATCAATTCACTGGCGAGATGCTACTCAAACACACGCGCCCAGGCACCTTGTCTATGGCCAATAGTGGCTTGGGTACCGATGGCAGTCAGTTCTTCCTGACCCTAGTGCCAACCCCTCACTTGGACGGCAAGCATTCGGTGTTTGGTCGAATCAGCAGTGGGCTAGAAACGGTGTATAAAATCACGAAAGGGGATGTGATTCGCAGCATCACGATCACGGGTGACACTAGCGCGCTCAAGGCACGCAAGAAGGCAGATTTAGATAAGTGGAATGCCATCCTCGATGAGGGTTTCCCCGATCTGCGTCCTGTTGTGCCTTAGCGGAGCATTTAGGGTAGCACCTTCTTAAAGGGCTTTACGGTGACTTTGCTGTAGACGCCCGCGGCTACGTAGGGGTCGGCATCGGCCCAAGTGCGCGCCGCCTCTAGTGATTCAAACTCCGCAATAATTAAGCTGCCAGTGAAGCCAGCCTCGCCCGGGTCCTCCGAATCTATAGCGGGGTGGGGCCCGGCCACAACGATGCGGTTTGCGGCGAGCATATCTTGCAGCCTCGCAAGATGGGCGGGTCTGGCCTGCATGCGCAATGGTAGGCTATTGGGTACGTCCTCGGAGATAATGGCGTAGAGCATGGGGTTTGTCCTCTCGTAAGCTTTACTAATAACAGGTCGTAATCATAATCGATTTGTCTTTAGCAGTCTGTTATTGTTCGCCCGCGAGCCACCCTGAAGACTTTGGCAAGCGTCTGTAACTTGTTAGGAATTATTGAAATATCATGGCGCAAACACTCGAGATACACGCAGTTAATCCAGAGCCACGACTCATCAAGCAGGCGGCTAAGGTGTTGCTTGATGGCGGGGTCATCGTCTACCCAACAGATTCGACTTATGCCCTTGGTTGTCATATCGGGGATAAGGGGGCTTTGGAGCGTATCCGGCGCATACGTCAGCTAGACGACAAGCATAATTTCACGCTGGTGTGCTCAGATTTATCGGCCATTGCGACCTATGCGAAAGTGCCCAATAGCGCATACCGATTGCTAAAAGCCTACACGCCAGGCCCGTACACATTCATCCTGTCTGCAACGCCAGAAGTGCCGCGCCGTCTGATGCACCCAAAGCGCAAGACCATTGGACTACGAGTTCCGGACAGTGTGGTGGCACAAGCTCTAATCGCAGAGCTGGGCGAGCCAATCATGAGCACGAGCTTGATTCTTCCAGGCGACGATCTGCCGCTATCAGAAATCTACGACATCGAAGATCGCGTAGGTAACCTAGTGGACCTAATCATAGAGAGCGGCTCCTGCGGCATAGAAGCCACCACCGTAATTGACCTAATGGACGGAAGCGCCCAAGTAGTCCGCGTAGGCAAAGGCGACCCAAGCCCGTTCGAGTAAGTTCTAATATTCTTCTTATCTCAATCACTCCGATATGCGAGCCACGAGGGGGGAGAGGGATTGCTGGAACCGCCAAAAAGCGTACATCCATGTACAGGCTTGACGTGCGCGTCCGACCGCCATGGATGGCGGGAGTGCCGAAAATGCAG
>TARA_R110002167_G_scaffold365132_1_pt1 | contig 38459 bp, 15 predicted proteins | sample TARA_R110002167 | Tara Oceans TARA_R110002167 (sample SAMEA4398238) | marine metagenome | biome: Polar Biome; feature: [MES] marine water layer (ENVO:01000295) within the mesopelagic zone...; material: water (ENVO:00002006), including particulate matter (ENVO:01000060) such...
ATATTTGATCAAATTCGATAGCTCTTCTGTTGTTACGTAGACTTGTGTCATGTTAATCTTCCTGCTCAAGGTTGGTTTCTAGGAGGTTTAAATAACCTGCAGGAGGTCAATATAATCCAATGTGAGCTCTCTATCAAGTCTTAATTGGCTTTAGGAGGGTAATATGGTCTATAGAAGATGATAAAATGCAATTTGTCTCGCATTATGGGTGAGCAAAAATTGAAGATTTCAGATGTTTCACGAGATACTGGAATTAACAGAGGGACTATTACACGTCTGTATCAGGAGACCGCTATCAGGGTGGATTTTGATGTGTTAGAAAAGTTATGTGTATATTTGAAATGCGACATCGGTGAATTATTAAAAGTGTCAGAATAAAAATTAGTCTCCTCATAAAGTAGAGCATTTCTACGTAAAATAAATTGGGACAAAACCTAATTTTACCCCAATGTTATAAGCCGGAACTCAGGTAATACGAGTACCACTCATGGTTAACTGGGGATAGACGAACAACTGCCTATTGGTGGTATTATTAAGTCGCCAAGCAAAGAGAGTTTCACCATGATTTTCAGACAGTTTAACGAGGTACAACGATAGCATTGTCACTGAGTCCGTCAGATGAACAGACTTTTGCTTAATATTAACCGTTCAAATGTCGCAATTTCCGGATCAAAATTTGCTGCAATTATTGTTCACAGTAAATCGTTTCTGTAGGGCAATCCAGATAGCACCTCTGAAATCATAAGGTTTAACTTTTTTCAGTATTTGCTCACGCTTTTTTATGAAATAGACTTAATAATTACTAATGTGACTTTGACTCTAGGGTCAAAGGTGCATCGTAATTTTTATTTATTACCTAAACTGTTTGGTTATCCTGATTCCACTATTGCGAATGGCATGAATGATACTGACTCGCGCAACCACGCGATGAAAGCATTAATTTACCTAGGCGCAACTCCATCCCTAGGCATTTAACAAGCGTTTTAAATACCTTACTACCTTTCCCATAATTTATAATTTCTATAATGGGCGTGTTCCTTATTAGATACAGTGAAATCGCTATTTTATACCGCAGACATTACCTAAACCGGATGAAAACGCTATGGAAAAGCCGTTTCGCCCTGCTTGAGTGCAATCAATTGAATTTTGTTGCAAAATGGATACTTATGCGTTGCGCATCGCATTTATCAGGAGTAAAGTAGAAAAAAAAGCGAAATATTCTGCACCTTGATATGAATGTCAGCACAATATGAAGTCGCGCACAGGGAAGAGACGTTAGCAATGGAATTCACCTCAATTAAAAGTCGCCATTGCTCATGGTTTCGCTTATCCAATCGAGAGCATGCGTAAAATGACGGTGCAGCACTTCATCAATAAATCCAGTCTTATTAACTCTGAGCAAACACATGATCTTATTGAGCTTCATAAGGTCTGTATTCTATTTTTAATTGCATCACATATTAATCCTTGGCAGGTCGCTCACCAGAACGAACGGTTAGACTCGTTCGACGATCAAGTGCATCCAACATACATAGATAAACCCTTTAACAAGGGTTTTATCGTGTTCAGTGATAAAGGCAATATCAAAGTTACCATTCCATTAGACGACCACCAAGCATCAGGTTATAACCCAAATATGGGAAAAGTTGTGGCGCAACACCAAGGGTTATTCGTTGCGTCGTTATAAATAAAGCCTAGATGGCACTGAAATTCGATCGATACCTACGGGTATAATTTAAAATATTGATAAGGACTTATATGATTGCCAATGGAATCGAACGCGTTTTAGTTATAACTGAAGCGTCATTTTTATCTGAAATCGTATGTGGGGCTATTTTAGTCGTTTTTGTTCTAGCGATTATTTTTTCCCTGAAGTCAAAGCAGTCAAACTTTGTAGCATACACGCCTGCACTCTTAACTACGTTGGGTATTTTTGGAACTTTTGCAGGTATCGTAATTGGTTTAATGTTGTTTGATGCAGAGCATATTGATGAAAGCATAACTGGATTACTTGGGGGGTTAAAAACAGCATTCGTAACGAGTTTATTCGGCATACTCGCCTCAATATTATTCAAAAGTTTACAGTCTTTGGGTGTCATCACACCGAAAAAGAATATAGAAACTGCAGCCTCAGCAACTCCTGAAGATATCCTTGGGGCAATCACTAACCAGTCTAAAGCATTAGACACACTGGTAATGGCTATTGGTGGTGAAGGGGATGGTTCTTTAGTCAGCCAAGTTAAACTATTACGAGGTGATGTAAATGATAATCAAAAACTCCTATTAAAAAATAGTAACGCCGCACAAGAGCACTTAGAAAAAATTGTAATTCATCTCACTGCACAACAAGAAAACTTCAGTCTGTTTGCCGACAAACTTTGGATAAAGATGCAAGATTTTGCTGATATGTTATCCAAATCTGCGACTGAAACTGTTATTGAAGCACTTAAACAAGTTATTACTGATTTCAATAATAATTTAACTGAGCAATTTGGAGAAAATTTCAAACAACTCAACGATGCCGTCAAAGAGTTAGTTGTTTGGCAGGATAATTACAAAGTACAAATATCTGACATGGTCGAACAATATAAACTGGGTGTTGAGTCAATCTCGGCAACAGAAACGTCAGTTGCAGCCATTAGTACTGAATCTCAAGCAATCCCAAAAACCATGAATGACTTAAAAGAGGTAATGACAGTTAATCAACATCAACTATCCGAACTTGAAAGTCATTTAGAAGCCTTTAAAGATATGAGGGATAAAGCGGTTGAGGCAGTGCCAGAAATTAGAAAGCAAATCCAAGAAACGGTAGATACAATTTCAGATTCAGTATCCATTGCTAATAAGCATTACGAAACACTGATCACAGAGTCTGATAAATACATTCAATCCCATATCCAAAAATCTAATGAATTGTTGGATAAGTTCGTAAGCAATACCAATGAAGGTGTTGAAAAAATTGGTGAAAAACTAGCGGAGAGCGCATCAAAAGTTGAAAAAGTCATAATTGAAGGAGCTACCGGATTTAGTGATAGTGTCCATAGTGTCAATACAAGTTTAACCAGCACTTCTAATCATGTAAGCGAGCAATCTGAAGTTATTTCCACTCAGCTTAAGCAGGCTTCAGCAGAAATGAGTGAAAATGTCAGAGACATGGTGAATGGTCTTATCGAGGAGTCCAAAGCAATAGCAACTACTTTAGTGGATGCCAATAAAGATCTGGCTAAGGAAACAGGCTCTGTAAGAGACGTGGTTGTACAAAATATCGAAACTATGCAAAAACGTCTAGAGTCGTCGCTAGATGACGTATTCACAGCACAAACACAGCATATGACTAAAGTATTTGGAAATATTGACTCTGGACTAAGAGACCAAGTAAGTAAAACTGGAGACGCCGTCGATAAACAGTTGGGAATGATAGATCAGTCTATGCAGCAAGAACTCAATCGTTCAATGAAAATGTTAGGTGACAACCTTGGAGCTATTACCAAACAATTCACTAACGATTACCAACAGCTCGTAAATCAAATGCAAACTGTTATTCGTACGGCGGCATAGAACATGGCTAATTTAGAATCTGTTTTCGGGACATCCAAAAGCAGTGAAGACGGAGAGCATTGGTTAACAGTCTCCGATCTCATGGCTGGTTTAATGATGGTGTTTTTATTTATTGCCATCGCCTTTATGCGACATGTGTCTGTTGAACGAGACAAAATAAAAGACGTTGCTGTAGCTTATCAAGAAAACCAAGTTGCGATATTTGATAGTTTGAATGAAGAGTTTGGGGTTGACCTCGTTGATTGGCGCGCATCTATTGATAAAGAAACGCTGTCATTTCAGTTTAACTCCCCCGAAGTATTATTTGATACGGGTGAAAGCTCACTTAAACCAGAGTTTGAAAGTATTTTAGTCAGTTTTATTCCGCGTTATTTAGATGTGTTGGAAAAATTCAAAACCAATATTAATGAAGTCAGAATTGAAGGCCACACTTCGTCGGAATGGGGCGCCGATACCCACCCCGATGACGCATACTTTTTTAATATGACTTTGTCACAAAACCGTACACGCAGTGTATTAAATTTCGCTTATTTAAAAACGTTTTTGCCTTCAGTTCAACAGGACTGGGTTAAGTCTTCTTTTGCTGCGGTTGGTTTAGCTTCGTCAAGATTAAAGCTTAATGCTGACGGTAGCGAAAATCCAGAGAAGAGTCGTCGCGTTTCCTTCCGGGTTATTACTAATGCTGATATTCAAATAAGAAAAATTATCGACGGATTGTAAAAGGACTGCCATGAAGTTGAGTGTAGATTTTTCAGTATTGACCGATGCCGTTAGTCAAATGGGTTCATCTCCAATTGATTTTAACCCTTCAATTGAGCTTGATTCGTTAAATGAAATTGATTCGATGCTTGGTGAAGGATTCGAAGTTAATTTTGATGAAATTGAATTTGAAACGGGTCTTGCAAGTTATCAGGGAAGACAAGTATTACTGTTCATCAAAGATCATGGAGGACGAGTACTTTCTGCTCTAGAAGATGGATCTAAAGGCAATAAATTTCATATATCGGACTGCTCAACTTTAGACGAAATGAGAAAAAAAGGGCGATTTGAACGATACGTAGTTACTAATGATTTAAGCGGCAGCTTCCAAATTTCGGGTTCTGATTGGAAAACTGCCGAGCTTCATGAGGGGACAACACAGTTAAACGTATGTAGAAACTGCCTTACTAACTTAAACTATCAAAGTTATCAAACAAAACCTAAAGGTCCAATATTTAAAGGCTTCAAGATAGAGGCGTTTTTTGATACTTACAGTTCATTTTTTAAATTCATGCCATCAGGTGTTTCTGATACATTAAAAGCGGGATATACCAACGACTGGAAACAAGTATCACGACAAATTAGAGAGCAGTGCCAACACAACTGCCAAAAATGTCGACTCGATCTTTCTCAGAATAAAAACTTGTTACATGTTCATCATGTAAATGGCGTCAAAAGTGACAATCGTACTAATAATTTAAAAGCCTTGTGCGCAGATTGTCATCGCAAAGAACCTCATCACGAACATATGTTCGTAAAGCATGCCGAAACAAAACAAATCAATCATCTTCGTCAAGTTCAAGGACTACTGAAAAAGTCTTGTTGGCAAGATATTTATGATTTGGCTGATCCAGCAATGCATGGTGTTATCGCTTTATTAGAAAATAAAAATCTACCGATGCCAGATGTAGGTGAAGAAATTCAAAATGATAAACAAGAAGTGGTTACCGATATTGAACTTGCTTGGCCTCTGAAAAAAGTCGGAGTGGCAGTTGATAAAGACTCAGCCATAGCCGCAACCAAACAAGGTTGGAAGGTATATAGCATGCGCCATGCACTTAGCCAAATTAATGAACTGACACAACGATTAAGATAAATAATTTGAATAACTAGTGACATATTTTATCTAGTCATTAGTCTGCATAAAATTCAAATGAATTTTTGAAGGAACGGTAAGAAATGAGTCTGATAAAAAATGATGAATAAAAACTACTCCCCAGGTATGCGAATTGTCGTCCGAGACGCTGAATGGGTCATACGCCGCTCAGATCTTACAGCAGATGGTGGGCATCTTATCGAGTGCGAAGGCATTTCTGAATTGGTGCGTGGTAAAGAAGGGCGCTTTTTAACGGCTATCGAAAATGATCGCAAATACAGTCAGGCTGAAATACAAATACTCGATCCTGCTGAAACTAAACTTATTGAAGACACCTCACCCAACTTTAAAGACAGTTTGTTATATATCGAAAGTTTGTTGCGCTCAAAAGTACCTACAGATGAAAATGTTTATTTTGGTCACAAGGCAGCCATGGACACCTTGCCTTTTCAGCTCGATCCAACACTGATTGCACTAAAACAACCACGCCAGCGTATATTAATTGCTGACTCAGTAGGTTTGGGTAAAACCCTAGAAGCAGGCATCTTAATGTCTGAGCTAATCCGCCGCGGTAAAGGTAAGCGCATTTTGGTGCTGGCTGTTAAATCCATGCTAACTCAGTTCCAAAAGGAAATGTGGAGCCGGTTTTCTATTCCTTTAACCCGTCTTGATTCTGCTGGTTTGCAACGAGTACGAAATCGTATTCCTACTAACCACAATCCATTCCATTTTTACGACAAAGCCATTATCTCAATTGATACGCTCAAACAAGACGTAGAATACCGTCATTATATTGAGCAGGCTTATTGGGACATTATCGTTATTGATGAGGCGCATAACGTTGCAAGGCGCGGTTCTAACTCTCAGCGTAGTCGTTTAGCTCAGTTATTATCGCAGCGCTCTGACAGTCTCATTATGCTCTCGGCAACACCACACGATGGTAAACCTGAAAGTTTCGCAAGCTTAATGAATATGCTTGATGCAACCGCCATCAGTAATGAAAAAGAATATCAGCACGAAGACTTTAGCGACAAAGGCTTAGTAGTACGCCGTTTTAAAAAGGACGTTAAAGACCAAATCGCCAGTGAGTTTCCTGAGCGAAATATTGCCACCATTAAAACGCCAGCAAGCCCACAAGAAGAAGATGTGTATAGAGAATTAGCCGAGGCTAAATTCATATCGCTAGATAAAGGCAAACAAGCCAGTCAGCTTTTTCGGGTCACCCTTGAGAAAGCTTTGTTCTCAAGCCCCGCAGCTTGTTTATCTACCGTAACAAATCGTCTTAACCGATTGGTAAAACAGCAAGACTCTGATTTTGATGACGACATCGCAATCCTCTCGTCACTAGCCGAAGGACTTAAACGGATAGACAAAAATAGCTTTAGTAAATATCAGCGCTTGTTACAGCTTATTCAGGACAAAAAGCCGAATTTTGCATGGAAGCCAAATAAAACAGCTGATCGTATTGTTATTTTTACCGAGAGTATTCCCACTCTTAATTTTTTAACAGAACACCTAAGCGCAGATCTTGGGCTTAAGGAAGGACAACTCGGCATATTACACGGTCAATTGTCAGACGTTGAAATCATGCAAACCGTAGAGGACTTTGGTAAAGAACAATCAAAACTTAGAATTTTGCTTTGTTCCGATGTAGCATCCGAGGGGATCAACTTGCATTACCTTAGTCACAAGATGATCCACTTCGACATTCCTTGGTCATTAATGGTATTTCAGCAACGTAATGGCCGAATAGATCGCTATGGTCAAAGCAAACAGCCACAAATTCGTTATTTGCTAACTGAGTCAGGCCAAGACAAAATTCGCGGTGACAGCCGTATTCTTGAAGTGCTCATAGAAAAAGATCAACAAGCTCAACTTAACATTGGTGACCCTTCAGAATTTACTGCCAGTTTTGATCAAGAAAGCGAAGAACAACAAGTGGCTGAGATAATCGGTAGTAACCAAACAAGCGGCGCGGACATTCTTGCAGCCTTGTTTGATACCAATCAGGCATCCACCTCTCAAGATGTGCTTAACCCTTTAAGTGCATTTTTGGGTGATATACCCAAGGTCAGTACCGACGTCACGCAAACTAAAACACTCTCATCATTGTTTGAGTCAGATATCGCCTTTGCCCAGCAAGCACTAGAATACATAAAACGTACTGGGCAGCGACTTGAATACAACAAAGTTAATGAACATACCCTAACACTGACCGTAAACCGCGAGCTACAACAGCGGCTAAAACAACTCACACCCGAAATTTATCCTAAAGATGACCAGTTTATTCTCACCAGTGATATTAAAGCCATTAGCACTGAAATAGCAGCCTCACGGGGCGAACAACATGCTTGGCCGCGTAAACATTATTTGTGGCAACTTCATCCGGTCATGCAATGGTTAAACGACAAGGTGTTGTCAGCCTTTGGTCGCCATCAGGCGCCGGTAATACGTATGCCCAATCATTTATCGACAGGCCAGAATAAATACCTGCTCAGCGCTACTTTTCCCAATAGAAAGAGCCACCCCTTAATCAATGACTGGATTGTGGTCGGTTTCAACGACGGTCATTTTGAGCAACTGGATGAATTTGACGATTTTTTACAACAAATTGATTTAGGCGCAATTACGCTTTCTAATCCAGGAACAGTCAACAACACCCAAGTGCAGCAACAGTTGTTAATACAGGCCATCGATAAAGCCAAACAACATTTTGACCAGGTGCGCAATGCTCACGAAAAAGCCCTTAATAGTAAATTGCAGCAGCAGGTGGACGAACTAGAAAAATTGCGTACTAAACGTATTCAGCAAATGTCACTCCAGTTGGAAGATACCGGTGGTATTAAACAAATCATCGAAGACAAAAAACACAAAGAGCAACAACGCATCGAAAAATTGTTCGACGATTATATCCAATGGATAGAAGACACCATGACCACAGAGAAAGAGCCCTATATTCAGGTCATTGCAGTATTTACGGGGGCACAGGAGTAGATCATGGCTGGATTAATTGGCATATATAATGAAAACGACTTCTACTCTCACCATTATCTGACTGAGGTCTTCAGTAACGATATTCGTAGTGTTATGGAAGGCTGGCAGCAAAGTGAAACCGAAGCACGAGAATATGAAAAACAACAACGCGCACTAGATCGCGAACCCGAGCAAGGTTTTAGGGCGCCGCAAACGTTATTAGCTTCCTACGCAGGTTTGTTTTTTAAACAGCTTAACGAACACAGCCGCGAAAAAGACATCACGCTAAGGCTTAATCAGCAGCGTAATCGCTGGAAAAAAATAATGTCAGTGCTAGGTTATCAATTGGCGCCAAGCCATATTGAATTAGATTCTGGCTTGCAGTTGCCCGTATTAGCCAATTATACAGACTCTGCTAAACAGCCATTTTTATGGGTAGTAGAAGCCCACGATAAGTTTGACGAAGACAATCAAGACCCATTGGCGCTGCCTTTACTCGCCGAGCAACTACCTAAAGCAGTACTGCAAGATGATGAATTAAAACGTAAACACCGAGCCGCTTTAATCAAAAAGGACAAAGGCGCAGGTGCGCTTAGCTGGCAAGACTTAATCTCAAAACAACTGCTCACCCAAGAAAACCCGCCTCGCTGGATCATACTCTTGGGTAATCGTCAGGCATTGTTGATTGATCGCACCAAGTGGGCACAAAACCGTTTAATACGTTTTGATTTTGCCGAAATACTCGGTCGTAAAGAAATCGACACCCTCAAAGCGACCGCGGCCTTGTTACATAAAAACTCGGTAATGCCAGAGTCAGGTCAGCCATTATTAGACAACCTAGACGAAAACAGCCACAAACACGCCTTTGGCGTATCAGAAGACTTAAAGTACGCCCTGCGCGAGGCCATTGAGTTATTGGGCAACGAAGCCACCCAATATTTAATTAAAGCCGGTAAAGCCAACTACACCGGTGACGGTGCGATTAAACCCGAACAGCTCAGTCTTGAGTGTTTGCGTTACATGTACCGTATGTTATTTCTGTTTTATATTGAAGCGCGACCAGAGCTCGACTATGCGCCGCTAAAATCTATGACCTACCTCAAGGGTTATAGCCTCGAAACCCTGCGCGATCTCGAGATGGTGCCGCTGTATAGCGAAGCGGATAAAAATGGCCATTACCTGCATGACAGCTTAAACCTGCTATTTCGCCTGATCCATAATGGCTATAAACCTAAACAGGCCATGGACACAGCAAGTTTAGATACCTTTGTGATCACCCAGCTCGACAGTCACTTGTTTGATCCAAAACGCACACCCACACTCAACAAAGTGGTGTTTAACAATCAAACTCTACAACACATCATTCAGTTGATGAGTTTGTCGCGCACTAAATCAGGTAAACGTTCAAGGCGCGGGCGCATTTCTTATGCTCAATTGGGCATTAACCAATTAGGTGCTGTTTACGAGGCCTTGCTGTCGTATCGCGGTTTTTTTGCCCATCAAGACCTTTATGAAGTTAAGAAAAAAGGTGAAACACCCACCGAGTTAGAAACAGGTTATTTCGTTACCGCCGATCAGTTTGAGCAATACAGCGAAGACGAGCGTGTTACCTATACTGTATACGAAGGGGGAGAAAAGAAAACTCGTTATAAAAAGTTTAATAAAGGCAGTTTTATCTACCGTATGTCGGGTCGTGACCGCGAAAAGTCCGCCTCTTATTATACTCCTGAGGTACTTACCCAATCACTGGTTAAATATGCGCTAAAAGAACTGTTTAAAGAAAAGATCGAGCCGCTTAACAGCGCGGCTGAAAAAGCTGATGCCATTATCAAACTCACCGTCTGTGAGCCCGCCATGGGTAGTGCCGCGTTTTTAAACGAGGCCATCAACCAGTTGGCCACTCAGTATTTAGTGTTTAAGCAACAAGCCTTAGACCAGCGTATAAGCCAAGACCAATACACCCAAGAGCTGCAACGGGTAAAAATGTACATTGCCGATAACAATGTATTTGGTGTCGATCTTAATCCGGTAGCGGTAGAGCTAGCCGAAGTGTCACTATGGCTTAATGCCATATCAAGCGAAGCTTTTGTGCCCTGGTTTGGTTATCAGTTATTTAACGGTAACTCATTAATTGGCGCCCGCCGCCAAGTATTTGCAGCCCATCAATTAGACTATAAAAGCCAAAAGTCGCCTTGTTGGTTAAATCAGGCGCCAACACGTATTTTACCCGGTGAAAAACGTACAGAGGATCAGGTCTACCACTTTTTACTCGGTGACAACGGCATGGCCAACTACACTGACAAGGTAGTGAATGGCTTAAAAACCGCTGAAATCACCGCGATCAATAATTGGCGCAAAGAATTCAATAAACCCTGGTCTGATGAACATAAGTCGCAGCTACAACGCATCAGCCGAAAAATAGATGACTTGTGGCAAGAGCATACCCAAAGTCGTAGCGAACAACGTAAAGTTACTACCGACTTACAACCGGTGTGGCCTTATAATACCAGCGCTATGGCCGTGAGTAACATGGCCTCTAAAGATCAAATCTTGCAAAAAGCTATGGAAGATGGCGCGAGCTCCTATCAGCGCCTAAAAATGGTCATGGATTACTGGTGTGCCTTATGGTTTTGGCCTATCGACAGTTATGATGACTTGCCAGAACGAGATGATTATCTGTTTGAAATTGAAACTCTGCTAGACGGCTATATCCAGCCCGAAGCAATGGAGCAAGAACTTGTACTTGAGCCTGAGCCAAAATTTGAATTGGAAGCAGATAATCAAACCACTATTGGCCAATCGTTTGATCTGTTTGGTGAAGAACTTGAGCAAGTTGCAGAGGTCAGTAGCCAATATACCAGTATTCTAACTACCAAAGGCACACTCAACAAAAAGGTGATATTCAAACATTTACCGCGTTTGAAGATTGCCGACACACTAGCCCAGCAATACAAATACTTTCATTGGGAATTGGAATTTGCTGACATTTTTGTGCAAACGCAGGGCTTTGATTTGATTTTAGGTAATCCGCCATGGCTAAAAGTGGAATGGCAAGAAGGTGGGATACTAGGTGACCATAACCCGAAATTTATCATTGATAAGCTATCTGCTTCCAAACTTAATGAATTAAGAGCCGAAACCCTAGAAAACTACCCTGCACTAGAACAAAGTTATTTAGCTGAATATGGCGAGGCAGAAGGAACTCAAAACTTTCTGACTGCACATTGCAATTATCCTTTACTCAAAGGACAAAAGGCTAATTTGTATAAATGTTTCCTGCCACAATCCTGGATGATAACGAATGATGCTGGTGTGACAGGTTTCTTACATCCAGAGGGTATTTATGATGATCCAAAAGGAGGAGTACTTAGGAAAGAGGTTTATCCAAGGTTAAAAGCGCATTTCCAGTTCCAGAATGAGAAAGCACTGTTTCCTATTGGCAATAGAAATAAGTTTAGCCTTAATCTGTTCGGTAAATTTAGTGAGTCAGTATATTTTGCAAATATCGCAAATTTGTTCGTTCCAAAAACAATTGATTTGTGTTTTCAACATGATGGTAATGGTGTTGTAGATGGAATAAAGAACGATTCTGATAGTTGGAATATTTTAGGTCATAAAAACCGAATTATTTATGTTGACAGTAACGTGTTGTCGCTATTTTCAAGGTTATATGATGACGAAGGAGTAAATGGCCTAGAAGCTAGATTATCAGCTGTTCATTCCATGGAGTTATTATCAGTGTTAGCAAAATTTGCAGACCAGAAAACCAAGATTGGGCATATTGATAAGCGTTACTTTTCAACGCAACACTGGAATGAGGTTAATTCACAGAAAGATAATACTATAAGGCGGGAAACTCAGTTCTTGTCGACAACTAATCAGTGGGTAATGTCAGGACCACACTTTAATGTAGGCAACCCATTTTTCCAAACGCCGCGACGAGTTAGTGAAACTCACAAAGCTTATGACAATATTGACTTACAGGTTATTCCAGACGATTACTTGCCGCGTACTAATTTCATCCCTGCTTGCGATGCACCGGAGTATTTCAGTCGAACACCTACAGTGCATTGGCTAAGGGCGGGTAAATCCATTGGCAGAAAGGTAACCGACTTTTATAGGCTCACTGCTAGGACGATGATTGGATCTTCTTCTGAAAGGACTTTAACAAGCTGCATAATTCCAAAAAATGTAGCCCATCTTGATTTGGGTTTTTCTATTATATTTGAAAACGAATCATTATTGCCATTTATGAGTGGAATGTTTAACTCTGTTGTTTACGATTTTTTTGTGAAAAGTTCCGGAAAAAGCCATTTTAGAAATGAAATAGCTAAACAGTTGCCACTGCCAAGCACAGATTTTTTTGAGCAGCAATTAATAGTTCGAAGTTTATCACTAAATTGTATTACCGCTATTTACAAACAACTTTGGGAAGAGTCATATTTATCATCATTTAATTTTGATAACTGGGCTAAAGTCGATTCGAGATTAACTAATTCATTTTTCCGCAATTTAACTCCAATTTGGCAGCGTGATTGCGCGTTGAGAAGTTATTTCGCCAGGAGGCAGGCACTGGTCGAAATTGATGTATTAGCTGCAATGATACTTGGGATGACATTAAATGAACTTCAAACCATTTACCGTGTGCAATTTCCTGTAATGAGACAATATGAAGTCGACACTTGGTACGACCAAACAGGGAATATTGTATTTACAGTAAGTAAGGGACTAGTTGGTGTCGGTTTTGACCGCAATTTCAATAAAAAAAATGCCTTTGTTACTAGTATTAAAGATGGTGTTTTTATCGACCGCGCAAGTGGTGTCGGCAGCGAACAGCAGCCCCATACCGAGGCTAATATTCAACTCGGCTGGGAAGACATCAAAAACCTCAAATCTGGCACAGTCACCAAAACCTTCATGGACGACACCATGCCAAATGGCCCCCATGAACGCACCATCGAATACATCGCCCCCTTCGATAAATGCAACCGCGAAGACGACTACAACACCGTCTGGGCCGAATTCGAGCGCCGTTTTAGTGAAGGGGAAATGTAATGAATTCGCATATCACAGTGCGCTTAGCCTGGCATGATGACGGCTGGAACGGCCGGGTTTGTAAAGAGCCCGCAAAAAATATTCACTGTGTGGGTTGTCATTCATACCCTGGGGATCTGATCAGAGAAAAAAGGGACTTAGCGTGGGAGCAATCAGTTGCAGGGCAAAAGTTTAAAGACTTAGATCGCATACCTGCTTGTGTGTATAGCGCCAATGCGTTCGCTGATGAAGAGTGTACCGCAGAGGATACCCCGCCTGATTTTTACAAAGGTGGTGCAGAGCCAGTTACATGGGAAATGCCGCCTGCAACTTCGTGTACTTGGCCATACGAAGCAATGTTTCTTAAAGATGGTGTAAAACATGAGAAAGATACGTATTTAAAGGACGGCGGAAAACGAGCAAAAGGCACCTTTAACTATGAGAACCGGTTTAATTTTGCGTCTGAACACTTTAATCAAGTAATCAAAGCATCGAGTCTGGTTTTTTATTACGCGAATTACTCTAATCCTTTCTCTACTGAAGAACAGAAAAAGTACGTTTTGGTGGGTGTTTCTCGGGTAAAAAAAATTGGGGAACCTATTTTTTATAATAATTGTAGCGATGAAATTAAACAGAAATATCACAATGGTTTTGTGTGGCAGCGGCCTATAGAAAGTATGTGGCCAGAGCAGGGGGTTCGCTTACCTTATCATTTGTATAAAGATGATATTGAAACCAGTGAAAAGTTTGTTGTTATTCCTGAACAATCACAAGTGTGTAAATACGGTTCAAAGATTGTTTCTGATGATGAAGCACTCGGTTTATTAGAACAATTATTAAATTCACTGCGCGTACTTAAATTCGATATTCAAGATACCAGTGAAAATTGGCAAGCAAGAATTAACTGGCTTGAAACGCTTATTTCTGAATTATGGATAAGCCGTGGTTGTTACCCTGGCATGACAAGTGTGTTGGAGTATTTAAAGTTACACGATGTTATTGACCGATATAAAAACTTTGTTAACCAAGATGAAGAAAAAGCAGCCTATGAATCAGTATGTGCGTTTTTAAAAGAAGAAACTGATGAGTTGTGTGGGGAGGCATACGACAATTGGGATGCTAGAGCATTAAGGCGAGGGGCATTGCTAACTGCCGAAGGTGAATCATTAGATTTTTTACTCTCTAAATTAGCGCGTCTGGCCATTACAAAAGAACAGATTGAAAATATCCTTAGTGAAAAACGTCAGAAATGGGGAATTACAGCTTCATTGTCTGAACTAACATCTAACCCTTACATGTTAGCTGAGCAATACCAAGGTAAAGATGAAAGCGACACCATTGGTTGGAGTTTAGTTGATAGAGGTGTTATTCCCTCACCAGACTTGGCAATAAAACCATTATTCGATTTACATGCAGAGCAAAGAATTAGGACCTTATTGTTAGAAACAATACGTAGAAGTAAGCCTCACGTTTTTGTAAAAGCAGAGCATGTACTTGAGCAAACAAATAATCGACTAGATTATTTACCTGAGTGGAAACGTGTAGAGGTTAAAAGCAGTTATCTAAATGTTGATAAAGCATTTTATCAACAAGCTATCACTTATCGAGATGAGGATAATGTTCGTTATTTATATGACCGCTTATTAGCAGAAGATGAAGCACTGCTAAGAGAAACGTTTACTAACTTATTAACCCGAAGTGAGGTAAAACTTAAGACGCCAAGAACCAAACGGAATTGGGTTGATCAGCTAACCGATGAGTCGAGTGATTTATTTAAGAATGATGTATCCCTTGCAGACTATAAAGAAGCTATAAACTCTCAAGCGGATGTTTGCATTGATATATTTACTAAACCCATTGCGATATTGGCCGGTGGAGCAGGCACAGGTAAAAGTACAGTAGCTACGGCGTATATTAATGGTGTTAAACAAGTTGACGGGCAAGGCGCTTCAATTTGTGTGTTAGCACCAACAGGCAAAGCTGCTGATAGATTACGAACAGATCTTCAACATAAAGATATTACTAGCGGTGTAAACGTAAGCACTATCCATTCTATTTTAGCTGAGAATAGATGGTTAAACCCTAACATGACCACTAAACGTGTTGGTGGCGAAAGTATTGAACGCTATAGCACAATTGTTATTGATGAATGTTCAATGATTGATACGACCTTGTTTGCTTCATTCGTAAGAGCAATAAACTGGGATTGCGTGACTAGAATACTTTTAGTTGGTGATCCGGCTCAATTGCCTCCTATTGGTTATGGCAAAGTATATGCGGATTTTGTTAGTTTTCTTACCGTTAATTACCCGCAAAACATAGCCCATTTAACGGTTAATTTAAGACAAATGAATAATAGCGTTATGGATTTAGGCACCGGAATTATTGATGTTGCCTCATTATTTATAAATTCATCAACGAAAACTAAAAAACTCTCTTCTGAAGAAGTTAAAGAAGCCAAGTTAGACCGAGATGAATTATTAATAAAACTGCAAGATGGTGGTGATGTTGATAAAGACTTACGCGTTGAATATTGGAATGAGAGCCAACCTATATCAGAGAAATTGATCGAATTAGTTTCACAAGACTTTGGTAATGACAACGAATCAGGTCGAGCTACTTGGCAGCGGGTATTAAAAGATGATGTTGTAGCGTTTCAAATATTATCCCCCGTGCGTGGTGAAGAGTTTGGCACTGAAGCGATAAACCTAGCCTGCCAGTCGTTTAAGTCAGGTGATTGGGCTCAACGCGGTACCGTTGATGGTTTTCATTTATTTGATAAAGTTATCCAGGTCAGAAACAGAACCAAGTCAGACCCGATTCGAGCTTGGGATTTTAATCAGAAAGCACAAGTTGATTTACAGATATTTAATGGTGAAATCGGTACCTTACATCCAAGAGCAAATCAATTTAAATACCTAACTTGGAAAGCATTTACGTTTAAAGACTTTTGTGGAAAGTTAGTAGGAAAAGACAAATTAAGTATCAATTACTTTGGCCGATCCAAAGACTCGCCAGAAAGTAACTTAGAGCTTGCCTACGCGATATCCGTTCACAAATCCCAAGGAAGCGAATTTAAACGGGTTTATTTTGTTATTCCAAAAGGTGCGACGAATCGCAGGTTGATGGAACTACTCTACACAGGGATAACTCGCGCTAGTGGTCATTGCACTTTACTAATTGAGGGGGACGTTTCTTCTTTGATTGATCACGCCCGTCCAGAAAAGTCTGCATTAGAGATAATAAACAGCTCGTTATTTGATTTTAATGCCGTACCCGATGAATTACTCGAAGTGACTGGTTGGTATGAATCCGGGAAAATCCATAAATCTCTAATTAATGAAATGCTTCGCAGTAAATCTGAAGTAATCGTGGCTGACTTATTGTTTAAATACGATTTACAGCCCTATTATGAAAAACCCTTAAAAGGTAAGGATGGAAGCCAATATTTACCCGACTTTACTATTAATCACAAAGGGCAAACATATTATTGGGAGCATTTAGGCATGCTTGAAAAACCAGAATACTTAGCTAAATGGAAAAACAAAGAGCAGTGGTACCACGATAATGGTTTTGCAGATGAGCTAATTGTTTCTAAAGATATAAACGGTGCCATTGACTCTTCTGAGATAGATGCGTTGATCAAGGAAAAAATCCTAGGTTTAGATTTATCAGAGATGAAAAAATCATGGGATGAAATTATTCAAGTGTCAGATAACCCTGATGTAATCGAATTCGCCCGTTTATCCCTTGAGAAAGATTTAGTTCTTCCCATTTGGTGTTATGAGGTTACTAAAAATGACGCCATTGTTGGAGAGTTGGAATTTGCATGGCTGGATAACAAAGTCGCTATTTACATAGACGATGAGCTAAGCCAGGCCAATATTGAGTTGCTTGAGGCGGACGGTTGGAATTTGTTTGATTTTCATACTTTTCCATTACCGAAGTTAGTAAAAGTTGTGCTGGCTATGGTTGATTAATAATGATTATTAGCTATGTATTGCAGATTGTCTGAGTCGGTACTTTGAAAGTAATAATAATGGGTAAGGATAGATCAGTGGAAGAAATATTTAGCACGAATAAGGAGCATAATTTGGGTCAGATCAATAATGCTGTGCTCTATATTCAATTTGATAGGGAACAGGCACTGCTTTATTTTGGAGTAATGATATGAGCGAAAGTCCTTTCAAGGTAAGCGAGCAGACCGCTCCGTATTCAATAAGTAAATCGCCGACATTTGAATCTTCCCCTGTCGTTGACGTGAGTGAATTAAGAAGCCACCCGGAACTAATCAACTTACCAATACCTTCTGATCAACAAATTGCCATTATCAAGGCCGCTCTATCAGGCAATAACATCAAAGTGCAAGCTTTTGCAGGAACGGGTAAAACCACCACCATTCAACAAATTTCGGCTGTCGTAAAGCGAGATGCACTTTATCTTGCATTTAACAGAGCAATATTGGAAGAAATTAGAAGTAAGTTGCCTAGCCATGTAAAAGCAAAAACCGCTCATGGTATTGCCTGGGGGGCGATGGTAGGACCATCTGAACTGATGAGAGAAAAACTTGCTGGCTCCAAAGAACTTTGGTTTAACCAAAACATTGCTAAGTTTACTGGAGGCAAGATTTCTAAAACACTTCTAGCGATGGTTAAAAAGTGCGTGAAAAACTTTATGAAATCGGTTGATGATGAGATAACTGAAATACATATCAGCGTAGCTCATCAACTGAAAATACAAAAGCTTACTGAGTCTAACTTGGACAAGCTTTTAGGGTTTTTAGCTGACTTAGCGCAAAAGCACAGAGACGGCAGCCAATCAGATCACCATAAAGATATCAAGGCGATTTATGGTATCGCTAGACAAGACTCTGCAAATAAAAAACTGACGATACCGGTAATGCTTGCAAAAGTACTAACGGAGAATGAGTGCCAGGAACTCATCAAACAGGCTATTAAAAACGCCGCTAACTATTCGGCAATAGACCCGATTTCCTACGAAGATTTTCCTGCCAAGTTATACAAAAAAATCGTCAATCACCCTGCCACTAATTCTCAACAGGGTAATACAACTGCACAATTAACATCTGGTATTTTATCGGCGGCTAAAAATCTGTGGGATAACATGACAAACCCCGAAAGTGAATGCGCGATTGATCATGATGGTTACCTTAAACTTTGGCAATTGTCTGGACCCCAAATTAATGCTGAAGTTATATATGTGGACGAAGCGCAAGACTTGGATCCAGTAATGCTTGATGTACTAAATAAGCAAAATGCACAAATGATTTGGTTGGGGGATAGTTATCAGCAAATTTATGCATGGCGTGGTGCGGTCAATGCACTTCATCACATAAATAACTGTGCGGAACTCGAATTAACTGAAACATACCGCTGCGCTAAATCGTTGGTTCACTATGCAAATGCCGCTTTGAAAAAGTTGAAAGAACCCCGTGAAATTGTAAGTAATAAAATCTACGAAACAAATTCTATAAGTAAAACGGCTATCATAGCGCGTACTAATGCGACCTTATTTGATAGTGCCTTTAACATGTCTGATCGCAACGAAAAGTTCGTTTGGACTGATAGGGCATTTGACCCTAAAAAGCTCATCAACCACTGTGAAGACATCATTAAAGTAGACGATGGTATAGAACCCTTTATGGAAATATACAAAGAGTTTGGCAGTGTCAAAGAGATAGAGATATCGTTAGAAGAAGAGGCCAATGACCTAATCGGTCGACCATTGTCATTGTGCAAACGATTTAATTTTAAACTGGATAAAATTCAATCAGCGCTATTCAAAATGCAACGTTCGATTGATTCAAACGCTAATACAGTATTAACCACAGCACATAAGAGTAAAGGACAGGAATGGGATAAAGTTATTTTGTGTGAAGATTTTTATGAGGCTATTGAACGGGAAAGGCGCTCTGATAAAAATACAACACATGAATGGAATTTGCTTTATGTGGCGGTAACTAGGGCGAAAAAAGAATTATCCATGGTTGACTCAATTTTAACTCTTTTGGGGATGGGAACTGCCAACATTATACCTGCCGCGCAAAATACAGCAGCAACATCACTTTGATTGCCAAACGAGCAGATGTAGTGAGGAGTACTATTGATGACTGAACGAATATTAAATGCAGGAGAGCGCGTTCGTTTGTTAACTGACCCCGGTAGAATCGGTGTATTAACCGGCAAAGTTAGACAGCGGCGGGATAAAAACGTTTATTACATACAATTTCCAGAAATGGCATCGTGGGTTCCACAGGATGCTATAGAGGTTGTAAAAGAGGGTGCTGATGATGTTTATAGTTTATTGGCTAATCGACAATTCGGAAGACTGACTGATTTTCGCCGTAACCTGACATACATTCAATTGTCCGGTCGATTGGCTAATTTGGTGTATTCCATGGATACAACTAATACCGAGTTCTATGCTTACCAGTATAAGCCAGTATTAACGTTTCTAGAGGCACCATCAAAAGGTATTTTGATTGCCGATGAGGTTGGTTTAGGTAAAACCATAGAGGCAGGCTTAATTTGGACTGAGTTGCGCGCAAGATTTGATGCTCGCCGTCTTATGGTTATTTGTCCAGCCATGCTAAAAGAAAAATGGAAGGATGAATTAGCCAATCGTTTCGGAATTGAAGCAACTCTGATGAATGCAAGTGAGTTATGTACGGAGCTAAAAAGAACAAGGCATCAATATCCACCTGGGCGGGCAATTGTCTGTAGCTATGATGGATTAAGGCCGCCAAAAACGAACATCGATGAAGAAGATAGCAAGGCGAAAACAAGCCCGAGGGCAAAACTTGCCAAAATGCTGGAGGATCACTCAGGTGACGAGCCATTGTTCGATTTAATTATCTTTGATGAAGCACATAAGTTAAGGAATGCACAAAGTGCCACCTCTAAACTTGGACGTCTATTACGTGAAGTTAGTGAAAATCTGGTTTTGCTATCAGCCACACCAATCAACTTACACAGTCAGGATTTGTTTCAGCTCCTAAATGTTGTTGATGAGGATACGTTTAGTAATGAGTATATATTTCCATCGATTTTGACAGCCAATGCGCCGTTAATTAAGGCTCAAAAAGTTGCTCTTGATCGTAATTCATCCTGGGCGGATATATCGGTACTGTTGGTGCAAGCCCAAAAACATCATTTGTTGGTGGATAGTCATCAATTGTCCAACATATTGAGTACCTCAAAACGCGATATAGATTTATCAGATGATTCGGAGCGAATTGCTTTAGCAAACAAAATTGAGCGTTGTAACCTATTATCAAAAGTAATTACCCGCACTCGTAAAGCTGATGTACAGGAATTACGGGTAATTCGAGAACCCTTTGCCCCGCATGTGGAAATGACGGAAATTGAATCAGACTTGTATAACCGCGTTACCGAGATTGTGCGTGGATATGCTATTGATAAAGATATCAGTGACGGTTTCTTACTAGCAAGTCCACAAAGACAACTATCAAGTAGTATGTATGCTGCTGTCAAATCTTGGAACGACCGCACAAGCGCGGACAGTTTTCAAGCCTATGAAGATTTTGGCGTTGAGGTAAAGAAAAATGTAAGTGCAGGGCCGCTAATGCAAGCTATTGCGGCTGGTATATGGGGTACGGTAGAACTTTCGAAATTAAGAGAAAATGATAGTAAATTCAATATAATGCGAGAAACTCTCGTTGAGTTTTTTAAGGATAATCCTCAGGAAAAAATAATCATATTTTCATATTTCAGGGGAACATTGGCCTACCTTGCAGAACGCTTGAATGAAATTGGTTTAAATAATCAAATACTAATGGGCGGAATGAGGGAAACAAAGCAAGATATTATTAATCGTTTTCAATCAAATACTGATATTAGAATTTTACTTGCTTCTGAAGTTGCGAGTGAAGGTGTTGATTTGCAGTTTTGTAGGGTACTAATTAATTACGATTTACCATGGAATCCAATGAAAATCGAACAACGAATTGGCCGTATCGATCGCCATGGTCAAAAAGCGGAAAAGATTTCAATTCTAAATTTTTGTTATCACAACACGATTGACCAAAGGATTTATGAAAGGCTTTATGAAAGGTTAAATATTTTCCAAACTTCTCTCGGTGATATGGAAGCAATTTTAGGTGAGAAAATAAGTGAACTGACCAAAAATCTATTATGTGAACGATTAACTCCAGATCAAGAAAATACGCGAATTGAACAAACTTCACTGGCGATAGAGCAATTAAGACAGACAGAGCGTCAACTTGAATCGCAAGCATCAAATTTGATTGCACATAGCGGCCATATACTGCAAGAAGTCAAAGCGGCTCACGATTTTAGTAAGCGAATTACTGAGCAGGATTTAATTATATTCGTTAAAGATTTTTTTGAAAGACACTGTCAGGGATTCGATTTTTTCCAGCCTGATAGTGCCGAGGACGTATTTGAAATAAGGTTGCCGCCTCAATTATCTGCGGAATTAAACAGGTTTATATCGCATAAAAAATTGCTAGGTTTGACGATGTTGGACAGCGGCAATAGTATTAAATGTTTATTTTTGAATAAGGTTGTGGGTGGCATAAGGGCTGCCCAAGAGGTAATTAACCAAAAACATCCTCTTATTCAATTTATTAGTCACAAGTTAAAAGAAATTGACGAAGCATTTTATCCCCTCGTTAGTCTAATTATAGAAGGCAAATTTTTACCAAGTATCCAATGCGGAACATATGCGGCCGTTCTGCGAAGGACCAGTTTTTCCGGGATTAGGGTCGAAGAAAGACTGATTGGTAGAGTCGTAAATTTAGAGAATGATATTGTATATGGTACTGAGAAATCTATGGATATCATCAACACTGCCAGGTTGAAATCCGTTGATTGGCCAGAGGCTCAGCATGAGATTGCAGCAGAGGTAGTTAGTAATAAATTTGATCATTGTGAAGAGAGACTTGAGATAGATTACGATATCGAAGCTACGCAAAAAAAAGCAGAGAACAATGATAGGGTGCTACTACAGATTGCGTCAGCAAAAAGGCATTTTCAAAGACAATTGGAAAGTAGGGAAAGTGCTTTGCAGAAGCTTATCAATAGCGGAAATAGCAATTTAATTAAAGCAACTGAAGCTCAAATTAGAAAAGTTAGGGAGCGTTTTGAGCAGCGCGAAGCAGAATTGAAAATCCACCAAGATTTTTCCCATAGAATGGATGATGTTTGTCATTTGGTTCTGAAAGTAATATAAAAAGGACGCAGTCATGTGGAAGGATGCATTAAAGCAAATAAAAATTGATCTAGGGATGGATAATCAATCCACTAAAAAAAACAATCCTGAAAAAATGAGTGTAGCTGTGCTTAAAGAAAAGCATATCAAACCTAAAATCCCTAAAAAAGAAGTTAAAAAATATCTTCCGAATTCAATTCGTAAAAATCAAAACAAGGTGGGCAAAAAATCAAATAAGAAAAAAACTGAAAATTTAGATTCTTATCATCTAATCAGTCACATTAGAGAAAGTAATAGAACTGATATTGTAAAACCTAGAAATGAACTGGCAGAGTTTAAAATTGCTGAAATAAAATCTCCTGATAGACAGTTTTTGAAAGATTTTATTAAAAATGAATCATCGGTGAAATTCGCTATGAAAGCCATTACTCCTGTTAAAAATAGAAGTGATGTTTTTAAAGAACTGGTCATCGGATTAGACTTTGGTACTGCATTTACAAAAGTGGTAGTCGGTGAGACAACTTACGCTTATGCTATTCCATTTAATGGTTTTGATTACCTTTTGCCATCCGAGTTACACGTTAACGAATTAGGAACATGTTTTTTGCAGGGAGAGCCGCAAACCACCTTAGTAAAAGACCTCAAGTTGCCCCTAGTCTTAGCAAATGCCAGTGATTTGGATCGCATTGCGATTGTTGCTTTCCTTGCTCTGGTATTTCATGCAAGCCGGAAATGGGTTGAAGATAACATATTCAAAGATTATACAATTGATTGGTTAGTAAATGCCGGACTTCCAACTTCCAACTATCACGATAAAGTTTTAAAAGCCTTATACACGAAACTGATAAACGCAGCCTGGTCATTAAGTTTCATTGAAGTAATAACTATTAATGCCGCTAATGCCATTTTACATGACGATAGTGCTTTCAAACAACACCTCCCTATTCAACAGCAGTTATCAGTTGATTCGCTAAATCTTTTCCCTGAATTTGCAGCGCAAATTGTAGGTTATGTGCAATCACCAGCGAGACGAGAATTTTCACACCTGCTTGTTGACGTTGGTGCGGGGACCTTAGATGTGGCGATGTTTATTGTTAAAAATGAGAACGGTGATTGGATGTTTGAAACCAATGGCAAAGGTGTGGAGACCTTAGGAGCCGATATTCTGCTTAAACATCGTGTAGGAAGCTTAAACCAAAATCTTAAAATTGAGTTTATTGATTCTTATCCAGATGCTGGTGAAATTATTACACTCTTTGGGATTAAACTAAAAGACCTGGCGAGAGTTGATGCACCATTCAAGAAAGCAGTTAATCTTAGTCTTAAGAAAGTTATATCAAGTGTTGCTGCTGGTTATAGTTTTGGCGTGGATATTACAACATTTATTTGTGGTGGTGGCGCCAGTGTTGGACTATTTCGAGAAGAGGTAGAAGCAGTAAAAGGTCGCTACCCGCTCAGTGTTATATCGCTCCCATTACCTAGAAGGCTAAAAGGGAAAAGTTTAAACGCCAGTAACTATCATCGTTTATCGGTAGCATACGGTTTGTCATTTGATCCTTTTAACATTGGTAAAGTCATTAGCAAAAACGTAGATGCAAGACCACCGTCAAAAGCCAGTCCACCTAGTTCATACTTACTAGACCCTAGTTGAAAAGTGGAATATTTGCGACCGTAATTAAAGGAAGTAGTATGTTACCCAGTGTAGTTAGTAGGCAAGTCGATCATGCCCTTAGGCCATTTCTAACTTATTCATTTGAAATGAGCTCGCCATTGTTTTTTGTGGGAAATGAATCTGGCCACTACGAAACAGCTATGCTCGACACAATACCAAATGGCTACTACGAACGCACCATCGAATACATCGCCCACTTAGACAAATGCAACCGCGAAGACGACTACAACACCGTTTGGGCCGAATTCGAACGCCGTTTTAATGAGGGCGAGTAATGGAAAACGACAGTCCTCAAAGTCTTGTTGAAGAGTTTAAAAAACAAAAATATCAGTTTGATAGCGAAACTGGCCTTTGTAACTTACCTGAAGATACTAAGTCCGATTACGATAACGCCTTAAAAATCCTTTCAGAACAGCTCTATTCAAAAGATATTCATTTTATTTTTGAACTCATTCAGAACGCAGAAGACAATCACTATGCAGACTCGCTTACTCCAGAGTTAAGTTTTGAGTTACTTGCTGACGACCCTACTAATACCCCAGGTTGTAAAGGCTGTTTAGTTATTAGGAACAATGAAGTCGGGTTTAATATCAAAAATATTAAGGCCATTTCATCGATAGGTAAGTCGACCAAAGCAAATCAAAAAGATGCGGGTTATATTGGTGAAAAAGGAATTGGTTTTAAGTCAGTATTTGTGGTTTCACCATCACCTCATATTCTCTCTAATGGCTTTAAAATAAAGTTTTTAAAAGACGATCCAGTGACTGGTTTAGGTTACATAGTCCCTTATTGGTTAGCGGAAAATTTTTCTAGTTTTGATGATCCTAAAGGCACGGTTTTATTACTCCCATTACTAGATAGAAAAGGTAATGAAACCGGTATGTACCAAAAAATACATACTGAATTGACCAAATTTTATTCCGAAATTGTACTTTTTCTTAAAAAGCTAAAGAAGCTATCGATTAAAACGCCAGATTTTTATGCTACTTATGAAGCTAAAAAGCGAGGGGAGCATGTCGAGTTAAGCGTCAATTCTACAGAAGGCAGCACTGTCGTTGAGTATATGATGCGCAGTCAAAAGGTAGTTGTTCCTGAAAGTGCAAAAAATGACTTAAGGGAGAACGTTACTCAAAGAGAAGTTTCGCTCGCCTTTCCTATGGGCTTTGAATTAAAGGAAAGCCCACTTTTCTGCTACCTACCGACTGAAAGTGATACCGGATTATCTTTTTTGGTTAATGCTGACTTTATTTTAAGTGCTAGTCGAGAATCTATTCGGCAAGACTTAACTTGGAATGATTGGTTGCGAGATGAAGTTGCTTCTTTTGCAGCAAAGTCTTTAGCGAATATTCTTTCAGAAAAAGGCATTGTTGAACGCTGGAAGTGGGTGCCTACATTTAATTCGAATAGGGTTATTTATTGGGATTGTGTTAGGGACAAGGTGAATATAGCACTACAAAATACAAAGTGCATACCGACTTTATCTGGAGATTACCAGCTACCAGCGAACTGCTTAAAACTAGGTGGCAATTATAAGTTTTTGACAGAGTGGCCATTAGCTATTCTAGAGCGATTAGAGCAAGATTTATTTTGGAATGATTCACCTTGGTTAAATAACGTTGTTAATGGCATTGGAATCAAAAATTTTAGTGAAAATCAATTGGTTGGGTTATTACGACGAGTTGAAAATAACGATGAACTAACCAATGAGCAATTGATCGCTGCGCTAATAGAGCTAACTACTCTTAAGGGCAAGTGGGGAGGTGCAAGAAAGTATGATAAATATCTAGCTGACCTTCGATCCTGCAACCTGTTTAGGTGCGATTCTGGTTTACATAATTCAAAGTATAAGAATTTGTTTCTGCCTAGTGCTGATAAATACGAAGTACCTGTATTGGCTAACCATGCAGGTGAGACGACACAGCCAAGTTATATAGATAAGAATTTCTATCGTTTGATGCCACAACATTTACAAAATTCAGTTAAAGCAATGTTCAGAATTGAGGAAGTTAACGTTGTTAGTTATCTAAGAAATTCTGTTGTAAGGTTTTTAAAAGATAATACATTGCACTGTACTGGAGCATCCTTAGAGAAGCTAAATAAGTATTTGATCGAGAATGTTGAAGTTATACCTGAGGAGACAATTGTACCTTTAAAAGATGTGCTCCCTTTTAAATCTAATAGCGGTGTTTGGGTTATTAAAAATGAATTGACTAAATTTGTTGCCCCGTACTCTTTCTATGAAAGCCCCATTTGGCAGAGCATATACACGTCTGAGGAAGAGCTTAAGCATATTGTTGTTCTACATCATGATTATGTTAAGTGGTGTGGCCAAGAATTAGCTGAGGGGTTTCTAGACGCCTTTGAAATTAGTGATTTTGTATCTCCTTTTATAATTAGTCTTAAAAATGATACCAGTTTTCTGGCTACTCCAAAGTCGTTTCTTGACCCTTTATTTTGGCAACATGAGCATAGTCGAAAAAGCACGTTTGAATGGCTTTATAAAGTTTATAACGATGAAGAAATAAAAATCACCTCGATTAAGGGCAAGCTTAATTTAGACTTTTTTATTTTAAATGAACCATGGTTGCTCAGTACTGACAGGGGGGTCGTTAAGCCTTCCTCTACATTGCACGCTTTTTCGCAGTCTGAAAGAAGTATTTTTGGAAATTCCTTAAATTACCTTGTTGATCAAGTTCAAAAACAATTTGCTAGAAAAATTGGTTTGACAACTGAGCCTACCCCTCGTGGTTTCATGGATCAGATAACGGTTGAAAAAGACAAACCAAGCCCTAACTTGGATTTTCTTGGATTAGCATATGAGGCTCTTTCAAACTGGAAAGATGTTGCAGAGATTGAACGCATTAAAAAACGACTGTCCAAAGAACAATTAATTTATATACCCAGAGATAACGAGCAATGGACAACTGTTGAAGAGGCAGTTTGGGAAAACACCCCAGAGTTAAGCAACAGCTTTACAGGTCTGTCTAGTTATTTACCTGAAAAACTTAAGCTCTATTTCATTGAAACTTTAGGCATAAAATCGCTGCATAGTATTGCTTCTTACTTCAAGGCATATCAGGCTTTAGAGTTAAAAAATAAAAAATTGGAGCCTGAAGAAGAAAGCATACTGAATGCGTTAGTTAGGAAAATTACTCATTATGTTAAAAGTGAAAATTATCTTACTAACTTAGATTGGAATAACTTTTTTGCTAACTTGAAGGTTTATACAACATTCGGTAAATGGCGAGAGATAGATTCAAATTTATACCTTGCCGATGATGGCAAAGTGAAAGAGTTGTTTAAAGATTCGCCTGATGTTGACTTTATATGGAGTAATTCCAGCCAATTTTATGGTTTTTTTGATGCTATTGGTGTTAAACGGGCTTCTGAAAATATTGAAGTATTAGTCGGCAATGTTGAAAACATTAGAGAACACTCCGTACTTAATATTCAATTAGTAGCTAAAAAAGCTATCTGCTTGTTTGTGGCTGACCACCTTACCCTCGATGAAGACAACCAAGAAAAACTAACTGAATTTTTTCATTCTGAAGAATATAGTTGCGATAAGTTATCTGTTGAATATTCGTTGGAACAGCGCTCACATATAAATGTTACTCATGAGTTAGGCATTTATGATCAAGGTAGGCCAGGTATTGTAATTGTTGCTAATAACGATATTGAAGATATTAAGGATGAATTGGCTGCAAGTATCGCTCGTTTTTATTTTGGAAAACAAGCAAGTCGATACGAAAAAGATATTCGCCTGTATTTGAATATCCAAAGCGAAGAACGCCTTGATAAAGTTATAAAGAATGATGCATTAGAGTTGGATGATGATAAGTCTCTAATACTTAATGGCATCTTCACCAATGCAATTGATTATATTCAAGATGAAGTTAATTCTCCTACTGTTTCTGATTCACCAATGGATGAAAGCACAGTCTCTGAACAGCATGAAACAGGTGAAATTGAACAAGAAACAGAAGAAGGAATTGGAATTTATACAGATTTATTAGAAGACGTTTCACCCGAGGAAGAAACCCCGGAAGATCTACCATCAATTCAATCAGCAGAAACTAGAACAAGTGAGTTTCCCGAAGACAATAATAGGCTAGTGCCGCCAGATCATGTTGTTCAGAACGATATTGTTGGTGATGATATTCAAAAAGACAACATACCTAACATTGATGATGGTGGAGAATTTAATAATCCAACTTCAATTGATGCACATGGTGATGCAACTATTATCGGTGAAACATCCAACGAAGGACATAAAAAATTCCCGTCTGATCAAGCACATGGTCAGCAAAATAATTGGAACCCACCAAACTCTCCGCAAAATAAAAATAAGTCGCACGAGAGAACAAAAAAACAATTCTCAACTGGAGCGTCCCCAGGCTACAGGTTCCTTAGTTATGTAGAAAGCGACAAAACACATGACAGAGCCAAGCGAGACGAGAGAAACGACCAAGAATTTGGTTATAAAGCTGAGTTATATGTTAGGGATTGGTTAAAGGATAAGGGATATGAAGTAGAGTTATTCGGCGGCACGAATAAGGGCTTCGACCTGACAGCGATTGATCCAAACACAGGCGAACTTAAATTTGTTGAGGTTAAGGGAATTCGAGGAAATTGGAATAGAACTGGGGTAGCAATATCACAATCACAAATGGAAAAATGTTTACAGGAAGCTGACAACTACTGGTTTATTGTGGTCGAAAACATGTTATCTAAGCCAGTCATGCACGAATTTGTAAACCCTGCAAAATTGATTGATAGATATTACTTTGATGGAAATTGGTCAAAGATCTCTGAAAAATCGATTATTACTATTGAACCCCAAAAGATTGATATTGATGACCTGATTTTTGATGATGACTGCAAATTAATTTATAAAAACATTTTAGAAGAAAATATCAAAATTCCCGAAATAGGCTTTGAGCTAAGTGATGACAGGTTTGAGGTGATTGCAGAACTTGAATTTGCCTGGGCAGATGAAAAAATAGGGATTTACATTGAAGAACCTCTGACTAAACCTGAAGGTTGGAATTTGTATTCGATAGAAGAGGTTCAAGCCGATTTTTCAATATTGGAAAAGCAAAATTTAGTTAACAAGGACGATGAATGTTACCCAGCGTAGTTAGTAGGCAAGTTGATCATGCCCTTAGGTCATTTTTAACTCATTCATTTGAAATGAGCTCCCCCTTATTTTTTGGTAAGAATGAGTCAGGGCAGTATGAAACGGCCATGGACGTTTTTTTGGCAAAACCGGGTAACTTATCGAAAGGGCCTTATATTTCAATCCACCTACCTTTTAGGCAAAGTACCCTTGCTCGTGACTATTTTTCTAATTTGTATTTATCAAACAGCCCTTACGCCCATCAGTCGAAAGCTTATGAACGTTTAACGTCTGCAAAACCTCAGTCTACATTAGTTGCAACGGGAACAGGTTCAGGTAAAACAGAATGTTTTATGAACCCAATACTCGACTACTGCGCGTCGAATAAAACTAAGGGCATAAAGGCAATTATTATTTATCCTATGAATGCCTTAGCTACTGATCAAGCTGCACGTTTCGCTGAAACCATCTATGAAAATACGGGGCTAAGAAACAAAGTGACTGTGGGTCTTTTTGTCGGACAAGATGACGAAAATAAAACCATCACTATGACGCCTGATAAGGTTATTACCTGCAAAGACACCCTTAGAAAAAGTCCTCCAGATATTTTAATGACTAACTATAAAATGTTGGATTTTTTGTTATTACGCCCTAAAGACCAGTCAATTTGGAAGGAAAACGAACCAGAAACTCTGCAATTTATGGTGGTAGATGAATTGCATACTTTTGATGGTGCGCAAGGTACAGATTTGTCTTGCCTGATAAGGCGATTGAAACACCGATTACAAATACCTAGAGACCATCTAGCTTGTGTGGGTACCTCCGCTACCATAGGTAACAACTTTCATGAGCTGACAAGTTATGCACATGATATTTTTGATGCAGAATTTGATACCAGTGCTGTGGTTACGGAAGACCGCTATGGTGCTGAAGAATATTTGGCGGACTTCTCATTAAGTTATTTCATATTGCCTAAACCCTCTAGTCTACCCAATTGGCAAGACACGATTACACCAAGCGAGTTTATTAATCAAAGTATTCGTGCCTGGTTTGACGATGAGAAACTTTGTATTACTGACGAATGGGGAACTGAGGAAGGTCGCCAGCAAAGAATAGCGCTTGGGGAGGCTTTAAAAAAACATCGTTTTTTTCACCAGTTATTGCGAGTGTTAAATAGTGAAGTAATATCGGTAGATTCCATCGCTCAAGATCTGTTAGGTACCGTTAATTACTCGTTTTCGGATAAAATTAAATTGGTAGAGAGTTTTTGTAATTTAATAAGCATTGCTCGTATCGTTGCACCGGAAGATGAAGTTGTAAAAAGCGCACGTATTGCAGCAAAACAACCAATACCGGTTATGCCTCTATTGCAGGTTCGATTTCAGCTTTGGTTACGTGAATTGCGTCGAATGGTTGCGAGTGTGGGGCATAAAGATGCGCTTCCACAGCTTACCTTTAGTGATGATCTTACCCAAGTGGATTCTGGTGTACGGCATTTACCTGTTGTTCACTGCCGAGATTGCCATGCTACTGGATGGGGTGGTGTATTGGCCAATACTGACGCTCATGTAAATGATGAACTGCAAATGTTCTATCAACTGTATTTTGACAACCGACCTGAAGCTACTTTGTTTTTCCCCGTTAACAAGGTTGAACAAGATCTTGTGAAGTTTGGACGTTTTCATCAACTTTGTTGTGACTGCTTATTTCTAAATAACGCAGAATCATCGAAATGTTCAAGTTGTAGTAAAGACCACCTTAGCTTGGTATTTAAACCCGAAGACTCACAACTCAAGTCACTTCATGATGGGGGATCAAAGCTAGTTGCCAAGCATCATTGCCCTTTTTGCCATAGTACAAATGGCTTGAGCGTACTCGGTTCCCGAGCTGCAAGTTTGATCAGTGTCATGTCACAACAGTTGTTTGCGTCTCATTACAATGAAGATAAACAGCTCATTACGTTTAGTGACTCTGTGCAGGATGCTGCCCATAGAGCGGGATTTTTTACTGCTCGTACCTATCCTTTGCTAATAAGAAGTTTGTTAGCAAAAGTAATAAGTGAAAAAGCAGAAGGGAAGTCCTTGACCGAAACGGCGCAGCTGGTGGGTGAATATGCATTGGAAGATGCGGGTGATAAAGAGTCTTTTGTGGGGACTTATATTTCTCCAGATATGGAGTGGCAAGGTCATTATAAAGAGATCATCAATACTGGAAAGTTACCTGCCAAGACCATGCTGGTAAAACATGTTCGTTCGCGATTAGGCTGGGACTTGTTTAGTGAATTTGGCCTAAAAGGCGATATAGGACGTTCCTTAAACAAGTCATTTTTTGCAGTTTTGTCCTTTGCCCCAGAAAAATTAAATGAGGCTTGTTTAGGGATTCACTCGGCTTTATGTGAAGAAATACATGAGTTAGCGGATATATCACCAGTACTTGTAGAGCAGTTTGTTATCGGTGTGCTGCATTTGATGAGTATAAACGGCGCAATTTATCATCCTGGCTTGAAAGGTTATATTCGTGAAGCGGGTGATAGTTTTGTGCATAATAAAATTGCCGACACCCAATATTATATGCCTAATTTTGGCAGGCGCTCTCGCAAGCCTCGTTTTTTATCTGCTAGAAAAGTATCAAGTCACTTTGACCACATTCAGCATAAGAATGCTGATGCATCCCCTTATCTCATTTGGTTAGCTAAAACTGTCACAAGTAACGATTTTGTTTTCGCGACAAGTAACGCTGTGCTGATATTTGAGCGAACATTTTCTGCGCTATTAAAACACGGAATTATCAATGCTGAAGACGTCCGTGATGAAGCTATTTATGGACTAAATCCTGACGCAATATTTATATCTAAACAGTTACTTAGATATAATTGTATAAGCTGTCAAACCTCGATTAACGTTGACAAAAAGTTAGAGCAGTACTGGTTGAAAGCCCCTTGTACCGTAGCTAGCTGTAAAGGACATTTTGTACCCGCTGCTAAAACACCAGTCACCACTCAATGGGACAATGCTGATTTAGTTAGAATTAACGGGGCAGAACACACTGGTTTACTTGAACGGCCAGTTAGAGAGAAAGTTGAACTGTCGTTTATTAAGGGTAAAAAAAGTTGGGATACCAATTTATTGTCGGCTACGCCAACTCTTGAAATGGGTATCAATATTGGCGACTTATCGAGCGTTGCCTTGTGTTCAGTGCCTCCCTCGCAATCCAATTATTTACAGCGAATTGGCCGTGCAGGACGACGTGATGGTAATGCCTTCAATGTGACTTTTAGTGAAGGTAACTCTCACGACCTCTATTATTACGACCAGCCGTTGACCATGATGAGCGGGGCGGTTGACCCTCCAGGCGTTTTCCTTCAAGCAATAGCTGTATTAGAGAGACAATTGACAGCCTTTTGTTTCGATAACTGGGTGGCGACCGGTATAGATGAATCGGCTATACCTCGTTCGGTTAGAGATTTGCTGAACGCTGTAGAAGGTAGTCATACCAATAAATTTCCCTATTTATTGTTTGATTATATTGAAAAGCATCAGGGCACTCTTTTTGAACATTTTAAGAATATGTTTGAACAGATTGATGCGGATTCAAGCCAGCATCTAGCAGGTTTTATTCGTGGTGACGGTGGAACTAAACACTCATTGTCATGGAGGATTCTCAACCGCTTACAGGAACTTATAATTGATAGGAACGCCTTAAATCTGCGTGTAAAAAAGATAGATTCCACCTTGAAAAAACTCGAAAAAGAGCCAGTCAAAGAGGCGGACCATAACGAGAAAATGTCAGAATTAACCAATGAACGTCAGGCCATTCGTTCATTGATAAGACAAATAAACGGTAAACAGACCTTAAACTTTTTCACTGATGAAGGCTTACTACCTAACTACGCGTTTCCAGAAGAAGGGGTTACTATAAGGTCAATTTTATGGCGTCGTAGAGAAGCTGGTGAATCAGCAGAAGACGGCACTAAGTTTTTAAGAAACACCTATGACTACGAACGCCCCGCCGCTTCAGCTTTATCTGAGCTAGCGCCTGATAATTATTTTTACGCTGGTGGTCAAAAAGTAGAAATTGAACAAATTGATTTAAATGTCTCAGAGGTGGAAACCTGGCGGGTTTGTAATAATTGTCATCATGCTGAGAATGTCGATATTTCAAAAGATGAATATAAAACCTGCCCAAATTGCAACAGTGTGGTGTGGAATGACAAAGGTCAATTGACGCAAATGGTGAAATTGCGCCAAGTATATGCCAGAACCAATGAGCGCGACGCCAAAATTTCGGACGATACGGATAACCGAGAGCCTAAATTTTATAAGCGACAAATGTTAGTGACATACCAGCCTGAAGACGTGTTTCAAGCCTATAAAATAGATAATGAAGAGGTGCCATTCGGCTTTGATTTTCTCAAGAAAGTAAATATTAAAGACATTAACTTTGGTGTGCCTGACAGCCAAATAGAGCAAACTGCTGTTGCTGGGGATACAGCACAAAGAGGTGGTTTTAAGGTCTGTAATAAATGTGGCATGGTTAAAACTAAAAAGCAGAAAGTGTTTAAACATGATTTTACATGCCCGCATAACAAAACTCCTGAAACAGCAAATGATCCCGAGAACTTTATCGACTGTTTGTATCTTTATCGGGTATTAGAGTCTGAAGCTATAAGGATAGTGTTACCTGTATCCAACTATAGTGCTAATTCTGCTAACGAAGCGTCTTTTGCCGCCGCAATACAACTTGGTATTAAACACTACTTCAAGGGCAGCATCGACCATATAAAAAGTACCACTTACAGTGAACCCGTCAACGAAGGAGAAGGGAGACGATACTATTTAGTTATTTATGATTCTATTCCTGGCGGAACAGGATATTTAAAAGAGCTAATGCGTGATCCTGACAACCTGTTTACTTTAATCGAAAAATCATTCACAAGATTGGACACCTGTTCATGTAATCAAGATCCCAATAAAGATGGTTGTTATAAATGCATTTACGCTTATAGAGATAGGCAAAAAATGCCCATGATCTCGCGAGATGGTGCTAAAAATATGTTTCAAACCATTCTGGAAAATCGGAACGATTTAATTCAAATAACTTCATTGTCACAGATAAATCCGAACGTGTTGCTGGATAGTGAACTGGAACATAAGTTTATTGAAACCCTAAAAGTATCGGGTAATCAATGGCAGATATCACCCGCTACAATTAATGGTAAGAATGGTTACATTCTGACTGTTGGTGCAAAGGATGCGCTGGAATATGCGTGGCGAATTGAGCCGCAGGTCAATTTGAATGATAAGCATGGGGTTAGCATTGCTTCTAAGCCCGATTTTATTTTTTGGCCAGCCAGAGAAAGCGCTGGCATTAAACCTATTGCAGTATTTTTAGACGGCTACGAATTTCATTTTAATAAAGTTAATGACGACACACAGAAAAGGCAGGCAATTGTAAATTCTGGAAAATTTCTTGTTTGGACGCTTTATTGGGACGATTTAACCCAAGCCGCGAATAAACACTTTAAGGAGCATTTTCACCTGCATCAAAATGTAGGATTAAGAGGGTTGTTGGGTAGCAAAATTTCCGGTAAGAATTACGAACAGTGGCAAGGTATTCAAAAAGGTAAAAATAGCTTTGAGTTGTTTTCAGATTTAATAACAAATCCTACCCAAGCTTTCGAACAATTTAAATATTGCGCAACGGTGCATAGCTTTTGTTGGTTGAGTAACAATGGTATGAGTTCTAAGAATCCCGAAATTGCACAAAAGCTGGAACTTGAGTTAAGTGAAAATACTCACGAAAGCCGGGTTCAGGAATTGGTGACAGATGAGCCGTTTTGGTTTGGAGGATTATTAGACAGTCTGCAAAGCTCGGAGAAGCTTGTGGAAATAGCTGTGGCTATCTCTTTGGATGATTTTACTGGTGCGAACTTTGATAAAACCCAGTCGGATCTGACTTATTTAGCTGACAAATTAAAAGTACATGTTTGTTTCGATGATGAAGACACAGAGCACATCAATTTTAAATCAGCACTTATTGGTTACTGGAAGGTTTTCAACCTTCTGCAATACATGACCGACGTTACATGGTGTACAAAAAGTTCGATTAATTGGGTGCCGACAACAGATAATGCTGAAGCCGACATGTTCATCACACAACCTGATGGTAAAAACGATGAAGAGTGGAGCCTCTTACTAAGAGATTGTCAATTAAACGGGGATCTCCAATTATTTGTTAAAGCAGATTTAAGGTTACCCGAAGCTGGTTATGAACTGATGGATGGTGACACGATAGTTGCTATGGCAGAAATGGCATGGGTCGAAAAGAAGGTAGCGGTCTTTTCAGAGTCTGAACTTGGGGAGCTAGAACTATTTAGAGTCAATGGTTGGGAATGCTTTGCAGATCCGGTAAACGAGCTTTTCCTTGTACAATTAAAAGAAAAAATAGGAGCATGAAGTGGGAATTCAAGTAGCGATTTCACAGGATTTTTTGACTGCAATATTACGTCTGCCGAAAACTCAACAGAAAAAAGTTAATCAATTTGTTAATAAGTTTAGAAATGACCCACATAGCGCTGGTATCAATTACGAGAAAATTAATGATGCAGCAAACCCCTATATGCGTTCAGTTAGGATTGATCAGAGTTACAGGGGGATAATCTTAAAACCCGAGCATGGTGAAGTATTTATTTTGTTGTGGGTTGATCATCATGATGAAGCTTACGATTGGGCAAGACGGCACCAATGTAAAATTCACCCATCAACAGGTGCGATACAACTTTACGCGTCAGAACATATTACACATACTGCGGCAACAGCTATTGTAGAAAAGCCGCTGGTTGTTGACGAAAAACTAGTTGCAATTTTTGCAGATTATGCCGACGAGCAGCTTATAGATTTAGGATTACCAGATGAATTTATTGGAAAAGTTAGACAGATTCATAATCTAAAAGAATTGGAAGAATTAAATACTTTATTGCCCAACGATGCCTTTGAAGCGCTCTCATTTATTGCTGATGGTGTCTCATACTCTGAAGTATTGGAAGAATACAAAGCGATGGAACAGGCCGTCGATGTTGACGATTTCGCTGCTGCGCTAGAACGTGAAGGATCTAAGCGGTGTTTTATTGTTGTTGATGATGAGGCGTTACAGCAAATGCTAGATGCTCCATTAGAAAAGTGGAGAGTGTTTCTGCATCCTACTCAACGTAAATTGGTTGAGAGAGACTGGAATGGCCCTGTGAGAGTGCTTGGTGGGGCTGGTACAGGGAAAACAGTTGCAGCTATCCACAGAGCAAAGTGGTTAGCAAATATTATAAAAAATGATCCCACTAAAAAGATTTTGTTCACTACTTTTACTAAAAATTTAGCTTCAGATATTCAGCAGCATATATCGCAGATCTGTCGGCAGTCTGAATTAGATAAAATAGAAGTAATTAATATTGATTCCTGGGTTCATAAGTTCTTAAAGCGAAATAACTATGGCTATAACATAGTATTCCCAAACGACAATAACACGCTGAGAAAAAAGTGCTGGAATCTAGCGTTAGATGCCAAACCATTTGAGTTAGATTTTAGCGACCACTTCTATGAAGAAGAGTGGCGTTTAGTTGTACAAGAGCAAGGTATATCAACTAAACAAGAGTATATAAGGGCCAAAAGGACTGGCAGAGGAACGAGACTCAATAGGAAAGAAAGACTCCTCGTATGGGCAACATTTGAAGAGTACTTATTGCAACTTAATCACAATAATATTAAAGAAATGCCCGACGCAATTAGAGATTGTGTAAAGCTAATTGAGTCGAAGTCGATTAAACCAATGTATTCATCAATCATTGTTGATGAGGGTCAAGATATGGGCTCTCAGGCTTATGAGTTGTTACGTAAAATAGTACCTGAACAAGCTAACGATATATTTATTGTTGGCGATGGACATCAACGAATATACCGTAACAAAGTTGTATTAGGTCGTTGTGGGATCCAGATAGTAGGGCGAAGTAAAAAGCTACGCATCAATTACAGAACTACAGAAGAAACTAAGAAACTTGCTATTGCAGTACTTGAAGATATTGAAGTGGACGACATGAACGCTGGTGTAGATGATGGTAAAGGGTACATTTCTTTGATGCATGGCGAAAACCCAGAAGTATTAAACTTTAAAGGATTTATGGATGAAGCTGATGCAATCTGCGAGCGTATTGAGCAACTTGAGGCGGTAGGTACCGAGTTGAGCAGTATATGCGTAGTGGCCAGAACCAAGAACCTTAGGGATAGCTATGCTGATGTATTAAAGAAAGCGGGTATAAATACCTACGAAATCATGGCTAATGGCGCGGAAAATAGAGATGTTGAAGGAGTCCGTATTGCAACTATGCATCGGGTGAAAGGACTAGAATTTCAACACTTATTTGTTGCCGGAGTAAATGACGACAAATTACCTTTAATGAATTTTCAATCCAATGATCCAGTGGAGATTCGGGAACACGAAATGTCTGAACGAGCGCTGTTGCATGTAGCTATGACTAGAGCGATGAAAAGCCTTACGGTAAGTAGCCATGGTAAACCTTCATCATTTATTCGTATGTGATTTAAGTTTTAATACTAAAATTTAGGTACTTTTCAAACATGACATATCGCGTTACCAATAACGTGGGGTACAAGAAAATTTATCCAATGTCACTTATGGGTGATGGGACATTTTGCCACTATTGTGGAAGAACGGCAGGTATTTATCTTCAACTCGAATGGGATCATGTACCTGCTCTTAATGTCAAAATACCTGAAGAATATGGATTACAGTTCGATATTAGAAAAACACTTATCCGTTCGTGTTCTGAATGTAATGGTCTAGCTAGTGATACTCCTCACCTAGATTATCTTGAACGTCATTATTGGCTAAAAGGTGCTTATCTTAGAAGATATAAGCGGATTTTTGTTGATGGCGAGCCAAGTAAAATAGATACGGTAAATTTGAATATTCCTGATAGTAAAGCCCGAATTCAGATAATAAGTGCACCACTCATGGTTAATTGGGGA